>FWWM01008306.1_pt1 | contig 20065 bp, 15 predicted proteins | sample 2228351 | NCBI WGS metagenome assembly FWWM01 (sample SAMEA103939774, study PRJEB20133) | metagenome
TTCCGAACCTTGGATTTTTCAAGTTCATAAGAGGTAAAGAATATCATCAGAAAAATCCTTTTGTTTTCAGACCACTCCATAAATTCACCGAGACCGGAGATAAAAATTTTTACATTGAATTTTCAAAACAGCTTTTGAGCAGGCCGGCATACCGGGTACGAGACCTTTTTGATATAAAGCCCATTGGGGACCCTATTCCTCTTGAAGAGGTTGAACCTGTGGAGAGTATAATCAGGCGTTTTTATGTATCTTCTATGTCTTTCGGGGCACTTTCTCCAGAGGCACACGAAGTTTTGGCGATAGGTGTGAACAGGATAGGTGCTAACATGGGAAGCGGAGAGGGTGGAGAGGATCCGCACAGATATGAACCTTATGAAAACGGTGATTGGGCGAATTCAACAATGAAGCAGATAGCATCAGGTAGATTTGGTGTCACAACTGAATATGCTGTGAATTGTAAAGAACTTGAGATAAAGATAGCTCAAGGAGCAAAACCGGGGGAGGGTGGACAGCTCCCGGGTATAAAGGTTAGCGAAACGATAGCGCGTATAAGAAGAACTGTTCCCGGGATAACTCTTATATCCCCTCCACCCCATCATGATATATATTCTATAGAGGATCTTGCCCAGCTTATTTATGACCTCAAGAAGGTCAATCCTTCCGCTCGTGTTTCTGTAAAGCTCGTCGCAGAGGCAGGGGTTGGAATTATAGCAGCGGGAGTTGCCAAAGCATATGCTGATACTGTGCATATCGCCGGTGATGAGGGGGGAACTGGTGCTTCTCCTGCGAGTTCAATAAAGAACGCAGGGAATTCCTGGGAACTCGGAGTTCTTGAGACTCATGCTATACTCATATGGAATAATCTGAGAGACAGGGTGAGAATAAGGGCCGATGGTGGTATTATGTCTGGCTGGGATGTTGTCAAATCTGCCGTTCTCGGCGCCGATGAGTATGGATTTGGTAGTTCTGCGATGATCGCTATAGGTTGTGTCATGGCTCGTCAGTGTCACCTGAACACGTGTCCTGTTGGAATAGCAACGCAAAGAGAAGACCTTAGGAAAAAGTTTCCCGGATCTCCCGAGAGGATAGCGAGATACTTTATCGCAGTTGCCGAAGAGGTTAGAGAAATTCTCGCATCACTCGGGGCACGTTCTCTTGATGATATAATAGGAAGGATAGACCTGATAAAAACAAAAGAGGTATTTATTTCGAAAAGGGGAGAAAAGAGAAATATTGCGGATTACCTCAAAAGATTTTTCCTCAATATAGCAACAGGGGGTGAGAATCCTTTCTTGATAGATATACCGGATAGTCAGGACGGAAACGGATATGACGTTCGGAGTGAGAGCCAGAAGATAAAAGATAACATTCTTGACAGAAGTTTGGAGGAACTTATATCAAGAAAGCCTCTGAGAAATACATGGGTTAGGAATGATAGACCTGAGACAGAAGATGAGGACCTCGGTGGTCGCATTGTAAAAGATGTATGGGAGAGGCTTGAGAGAGGTGAGAGAGGCATTAAGTTATCATATAAAATAAGAAATGTCCACAGAACTGTTGGAGCAACGCTTGCGGGTATGATAGCGAAAAAGTGGGGTGATGGTGTGTGTATAAAGGAGGGGCTTGAGCCGGGGGCAGTTGAGATACACTTTGAAGGTGTTGCTGGACAGAGTTTTGGTGCTTTCCTGGTCAGAGGTATGAAATTTGTTCTTCGGGGTGTTGCGAATGATGGTGTAGGGAAGGCTCTATCTGGTGGGGAGATTGTCATTATACCGCCATTCCCTGAGGCTGTTGCTGTGGGTAATGCTTGTATATACGGGGGAACAGGTGGATATTTATTTGTCTCAGGAAGGGCGGGGGAACGGTTTGCGGTCAGAAACTCGGGTGTCTTTGCTGTGGTGGAGGGAGCAGGAAACCACTGTATGGAGTATATGACAAATGGTGTTTGTGTTGTTCTTGGTAAGGTTGGAAAAAACCTTGGTGCTGGAATGACAGGGGGTATAGGATATGTTATAAAGCAACCTCTACTTGAAAAGTATATAAACCGAGAATTCGTATACCTCAAAGATATAGAGGATGAAGATGAGTTTATTCTTTTTGAAAGATTACTCCGCATTCATCAGGCGGAAACTGGCTCAAAGACCGTATCTCACATACTTTCAAAACCAGAGGATGTTCTTATGTTAATACCTTATGAGTTCAAAAAATATATGAAAGATTTCGTCAAGCGTTCCATAGAGCGCTTAGAAAAAGATTTTCCTTTAGAAAAGAATTTTCCTTTAGAAAAGGATCTTCCTTCCTCCCGGTAATCATGCGCAGAAAGTATGCGGTAAATACTTCAAAAATCGTCAAGGAAATAAGGAATTGTGGGTTCATCCTCTTTTCAAGGGGTTTGGTCGACACTCGCTCTGGTAATATTAGTGTGCGCTATGGGGATAAAATTATAATCAAAAAGACGGGTAAATCCCTACCTTTTCTCACAAGTAACGATGTAGTCAGAGTTAATATTTATCGTGAGACCCGAAGGGATAGATTTGCATCTTCTGACCTCAGAATACATAGAGAGATTTATATGCTTGCAGATAAAATGAGAAAAGATGTTGGAGCAGTTATACATACTCATTGTCCCGAAGCGGTCGTGCTCTCTTTCTACTACGAAAAGATAATTCCTGAGGACTTTGAGGGAAAACTTTTTATGCCTGAGATTTACTTTGTTTCATATGATGATGTCCCAAGGTATGTTGTTGAATACTCGTGTTGTGTTGCGAAGGGACATGGTACTTTCGTGGGCGCAAAGGATTTGAAATCTTCTCTCTTCCTCACCCTCGCTATGGCACACTCTCTCAAAATATTCCTTCTGAAAAAACTGATTGAAAAATAATTCTTTATTATTTTATTCTGCCCCTCAGAAGATCGCTCGTTCCCTTTTTCTCAGAAGATCCCTTATTCTCTTTACTTCCGGCTGATCAAAAGGATTTATACCAATAACACTACCACAGATCGCAACTGCTATCTGAAATGAGAAAAGGAATTCCGTTATGCCTGATAATGTCTGTTTCACCTCAACTCGCATAACTGGTATCTTCTCAGAGAAAACTTGAAATGTCGTCTGTGCCTCTATTATATTTGCCCTGTATTTAGGGTGATAATCTGGTATGATGAATATGGCGCATTTTCTCTTTGGATTTGCTAATATAAGTTGTGCAACCGAGTGCTGAAAGTGCGGACCAAGAAGTGGAACAGGTGTCATCCCTCTTCCATCTTTGCCAAGACTTTCCCCAATAAGTTGTGATATATTTTCTCCAATTTCAAATAATGCCCTTGAATAGAAGCAAAGGAAAATTTCCTGGCTTGTTTCCTCATTCTCAATCATAAACTCAGCTATCTTAAAATGAAGAGAGTTTGGATTTTCAAGCTCTCTCCTTACCTTCTCCATTGCTGAGCTTATGAACCGGCTTTTTCTTCTCATCCTAAGATATGGCATGATTATAAAGAAAGTTGAGAACCTTCCAGATAGCTCAGGAGGAAAATTTATTTTTCTCCATCCAAATTTGCTCGCAAGTTTGTAAAGGGGTGAGTTCTCCATCGTATTTACCACAATAGATGGGAAAAAAGGTTTACTCTTTTGTTTTTTTTGTTGTTTTATTATATCCATAACAAGCTCTTCAGTTTCAAATGTCTCACCAGACTTTGAGACTATGTAGATCACCTTTCTGTCTTTACTTTTCTCAGAGAGCTTTTCTACAAGAGTATATCTGTCTTCTGGAGATTCAAAAAATTCTACGCTGGGATCTCCGGTTGCTCTCAATATACCTTTTGGTCCCGATGATGATCCCCCTATGCCTAACCATAGCAATTTGTCCACATCCGGTATTTTCCCGATCTCTATTTTGTCAGCTATAAGAAATATCCACTCTTTTTTTTGTATATCTTTTCTCAATATACTTTGAATGTCTTTTCTTATTGTTTTACTCTCCATATTTTTCTCTTTTTGTTTTCGTTTTCATTTTTTGTCTGTCTCGTATTTTTTATAGAAAATTTGAAATTTTGAAAGATGAGGTTAGAGAACAGGGCAGGTAGGGTTTTTATAGTTGGGATAGGCGAAGATGGGATTTTGGGTTTATCTGGTAGGGCTAAGGAGATTGTAAGGGGGGCTCGGGTTTTGGCTGGGGGGAAGCGTCATTTGGACCTCGTTATGGGTTTTTCAAATCCGCAAAAAGTCATAAAGATAGGAGCAGATATAAAGAAGGTAATAGATGAGATAAAGGAAGAACTTGACAAGGGAGAGGATGTAGTTGTTCTCAATTCCGGCGACCCGCTGTTTTATGGTTTTGCAAAGCGTGCTTTTGAGGAAATTGGTCGTGAAAGGTGTGAGGTTATTCCTTCTGTTTCTTCTCTTCAGCTCGCCTTTGCGAAGATAAAAGAGAGCTGGGAGGATGCAAAACTTCTGAGTATCCACTCCGCAAAGGTCGGCCTTGAGGAGCTAATATGGGATATAATTGAGAGCGAGAAGATATTTATTTTGACATCAGGCAAAGATGACCCGAAAAATATTGCAAATTTTCTTTTAGAAAACGGTATAGAGGTTGAGAGGTTCTGGGTTCTTGAAAATCTCGGGGGAGAAGATGAGAGGATACTTGAGCTTAAACTTGACAAGGTTATGGAGTATGATTTTTCTCCTCTTAACGTTGTGATTATCAAAAAGAGGAAAGAGCCAAGGAAATATGAGTTCGGTCTTTCTGAAGATCGTTTTTTTCGTAAGGGTGGACTTATAACTAAAGGGGAGGTTCGTGCCATCGCTCTTTCAAAGCTTTCTGTTTTTGACGGAGCGGTCATATGGGATATTGGAGGTGGTTCCGGGTCTGTTTCCATTGAATGCGCGCGTCTTGCACGGAAAGCAAAAATATACTGCATAGAGAAAAGACAAGATATTTTGGAATTTATTCGAGAAAATATCAGAAAATTTAAGACATATAACGTTGAGATCGTATATGGTAGTGCTCCTGAAATACTCAGCGCTCTTCCTGACCCTCATTCAGCTTTCATAGGAGGGGGAGGTGAAAAAATAGAGGAGATATTTGAAGAATGTCTTTCAAGGAAAACTTTGAGGAGTATTGCGGCAACCTTTGTTGTGCCTTCACATTTTGTCAGGGCATTAAATTTCCTCGAAGGAAAAGGCATAAAATACGAAGCATTTTTCATAAATATATTGAAACTGAAAAAGGTAGATAGATTTGATATGTTTGATGCACATTCAACCGTTTTCCTTCTTCACGCAAAACCAAATGAATAATCTTGACTGCAAACGAATAATCCTGCCCGCACGCCTGCACGTTTTGGCAATATTTTCCACATCCCACATTCCTTATCAGTGTAGTCTCTGTATTGAACCTTACGATGTTTACGCGTCATCTCTTTTTTATGTTTCAATTTTTTTATGTTTCAAGTTTCCGGTACTATAAAGTCTATTTGCTTTGGTATAATATGGAAGCTTTTTGGCGTATGTCCTGGAACTTCTCCCTCCATCTCTATGAGTAGGTTGTCTGAATTTTCTATTTCAACCCTTGTTGCTTTGAAATATAGAACCTTCCCCGTTCGTTTCGCTTTTTCAAGTCCTTCTTTTCCTTGATAAAGGAGTGGTAGGCTTTTTAGAGTTTCGATCGGTCCCATATCTTTGACCACCACAACATCAAATTTTCCGTCGTCGGGTTCAGCAAAAGGTGCTATCTGCATACCGCCTCCGTAGAACCTTCCGTTTGCCACTGCAACAACTCTCACATTCGCCTCAAAATCCCTGAACATCTCCTCATCACTATCGGTTTTTATCCTTACCCTCTTGAGCTTATATGTAAAGTTGCATATAAGGGCAAAAATGAGAAAAGGAATCGTTCCTCTGAATATCTTGCCATATTTGTTGACAAGTCTTGCAACCTCTCCTCCCATCCCAAATTCTGTTATGTTTATATAGTATCTTTTAAGAGTTTCTCCCTTGGAGTCTATAAACTCACATAACCCAACATCTACCTTTTTTGTTTTCCCTTTAAGTATTAATTCTATCGCTTTATCTGTATCTTTGGGTATATTCATTGTTTTTATGAAATCACTCCCTGTTCCCACGGGGATTATTCCCATTGCTGGTCTTAAGTTTTCTTGAATTTGCATAATTCCATTTAGAACCTCGTTTAAAGTGCCGTCACCACCTACAAAACATACTCGATCGAAACCTTCTGAATTTTTGGCAAGTTCAATTGCTTCAAGAGGGCGTGATGTGAATACGATCTCAGAAAATAAATTCTGATATTTCTCTCCTATATAATTTGCTACTTTCTTTCCCCTACCCCCCGCAGACTTTGGGTTTATAATCAGTTTTATCCTATTCTTTTTCTCCATCATGAACTTTTTTTAATCACTTTACAATTTTTTTGCTGTTTGTTTTTTTCCTTCATATTTCCCCAAAGATAAATCGTATGAAGTTTTATGTCACAACTCCTATATATTATGTAAACGATAAACCACATATAGGTCATGCATACACTACAATAGCTGCGGATATACTTGCAAGATATAAAAGGCTAATGGGATACCGTGTTTTTTTCCTCACAGGAACAGACGAGCACGGAAAAAAGATAGAGAAGGCAGCAGAGGAAATGGGTGTATCTCCCAAGGAGCTCGCAGATGAAACACATCTGAAGTTCAAAGAGTTGTGGAAAGTCCTGGACATATCATATGATAAATTCATAAGGACTACAGACCCGGAACATGAAGAAGCAGTGAGATACTTCTGGAAGAAGATGGAGGAATCCGGAAGCATATACAAGGGAAAATATGTAGGTTGGTATTGTATTCCTTGTGAGTCTTTCGTGCCATCTTCTCAGGTTCAGGATGGGAAATGTCCAAACTGCTCGAGGAACATAGATGTTATTGAGGAGGAGAGCTATTTTTTCTCTGTTGAGAGATATAAGAAAAGATTGATTGAACTTATTGAAAAGGGCGATTTTGTCAAGCCTGATTTCAGGAAAGAAGAGGTTCTCAATATGATTGAGGACCTTGCAGATATATCCATTTCGAGGTTGAGGGAGAGGGTATGGTGGGGTATCCCTGTTCCTTCGGATGAACGTTTTACGATTTATGTCTGGGTGGACGCACTTATAAACTATATCTCCGCGCTCGGGTATCCCGGCGGTAGCCTGATGGATTTCTGGCCTGCAGATGTACATATTGTTGGAAAGGATATTTTAAAATTCCATGCGATTTTCTGGCCTATGTTTCTTTTCTCTGTAGGTCTTGAACCGCCGCGTATGGTCTTTGCTCACGGTTGGTGGAAGGTCAGGGGAGAAAAGATGTCAAAGTCTTTAAGAAATGTTGTCGACCCTTTTGAGGTCTCAAGTGTTTATGGCGCGGATGCTCTGAGGTATTTTATGTTTCGCGAAATTTCTTTTGGGCGTGATGGAGATTTCTCTGAGGAGGCAATATCAAGAAGATATGAGAATGACCTTGCAAAAGATTTTGGAAACCTTGTTCTGAGGATATCAAAATTCGCCCAAACTAATTTTCCCGGAGGAGTAAGGAGATTGGGACAAGTCTCTTTTCCTGACATATCTACAGAAGACATTTTTGATAAGTGGAATGAGAGTATGCAAAAGCTTGACTTTTCAGGAGCTTTAAATTATGTTTTCCACCTCATCTCCTACGCAAATAGGTACATTGACGCAAAGGCTCCATGGGAGCTTATAAAATCAGGGAGGAGGGAGGAGGCAGAAAACGTAGTTTATGCTTGTGCATATCTCGTCAAGCTCATAGTTTTTATGTTATATCCCTTTTGTCCAACCACATGCAAAAAAATTGCAGAAAGATATGGGTTTCCCTCTTTACTTGATGAGGTTTCTGGTTTGAAAAGAGATATTTTGGGATATGATCAGGTCTTCAGGATATCGAGCACGGGTGTTCTCTTCCCAAAGCTTTTTGGCTGAAACTCTTTCAGAGCTTTGAAAAATGGTGATGGATCAATATTTCCGTTTTTCCTTTTTTTCTTTATTTTCTTCGCAGATTTTCCTAACTCAGCAGATACATATATGGGTTCTATACCTGTCGGGTCAAATCGAGTAACTTGAGCTCTATCAAAATTCTTCAGAAAATCTTTGGTTGCTCTTTTTGCCATACTTATGTATTCTTGAAGAATTTTTTTTATATCCTCGGAGGGCTCTGCAGAAAATTTTAATTTCTTCCTCATGAGTTCTTTCAAAATATTTATCTTGAGTGCATTCATGTATAGCTCAGTATTTACTTTTGTTGATTTTACTATTGTTCCTTTTAGATTACTTCCAAGGAAATCAGCGCATAGTTGGTTTTCAGGGATTTTCTGTATATCCTTTATCTTTTTCCAAACATCATATGGCACGAGCTTATCTGCTTCGGTTTCAACTTTAAGGTGAACCGCTCCTCCGTATTTTCCCGAAAAGGCGGAGTAAAGTGTAAAATCAGGAATAAGAAGATTGTGTGCTACAACATCCTGCGCAAGATGACACATATACCCTATCATAAATGCGCGTAGAAAATCTTTATTTGCATTATCGAATACGAGAAAAACATACTCCCAATTGTGCGGATGATAATCCCACCTTGAAAAATTTTTCCCTATTATGATATCAGCCATTATACTGCCCCATATGAACTGTGGGTAAAACCTTGATGCTATCTTTGATATACCTGTTGCTATCGTGTTGAGGTCTACCGATGATGTTATAAGTGTATGTATCCCCGGACCCCAGCAGAACCCGTAAGATGGAATAAAAAAAATGAAAAATGCAATCAAAAGAGCGAATAGGAGCATATACTAAATTTTATCATCTCTGAAATTTTATCAGAAAGCTTCAAAAAATTATTTAGATTGTATTTAGATTGAATTATTGAATTTGAATTATTGAATTTAAAATATTTTTTCTGTGTTCTTTGATAGAATTTTTTTTGTCATTCCGGTTTACGGTTCTTGTTCGCCGGATTTGCCGGGTTTGTTCATGAAGATATACAATATGGCAATGGGAATGCCAACTCTTCTTGAATACAAAATTATATTCGTTGTGGATGGTGATATTGATCTTATGCATAAAATATCATCACAGTTTTCAGGTGAAAGTAGGGTCAAGTGCATATTGAGATGGCGTGGGGGACAACATTCCGCCATTTTCTCCGCCATAGAGTTTATAAAAAAAAATGAGATGCAGATCAAAGATGCAACGATTGATAGTAATGATGAGAACACAAATTTTGGAACCTCAAACTTTTTTGTAGCAGTTATGGACCAAGATGACGACCCGAGTTATTTTCCCCTTCTTGCCTCAATAATGAGGGAGAAGAAAGCCGACACGGTTGTAGGACTGGTTCAGAATAAAGAGCGTGATTTTTGGAGGAACGTGGGAACATACTTTTTCTATTGCATTGTTTGCTCTCTGATGCGCTTGAAATCTCCGAAGAAAGCACCCTTATTGTCTTTTAAGGATATAAGACTTTTATCCACATATTCATTGGTATTGGGAGACACAATAATCAAGATGAAGAGAACTTCAAATTACATTCTTTCTCTTTTCCTTTCTGCTCAGAAAATTGAATTTTCCAGATTACCTCGAAGGAAGCAAAATGAATGTTCATCGTATTCTTTCTATCAGCTTCTATCTCTATCTATAAGAACCATTGTTGATATTATACGTTTTCAGATATAGGTTATTGCAAATTATTATATTTTTCACATGCAGCTTTTTGGTACGGATGGGATCCGATTTGTTGTGGGACCAGATAAAAAATACGGTGATGAGCTTGTGTTCTCACACTATCTTATATTTCATATCGCCATACCTGCGTTCCGAGTTTTGGGAGCTGGAAAGTATGCCATTGTATTTGATACTCGTTTTTCGTCTTCTCTTATATCATATCTTTTTTCGTCTGTTTTCGCTTCATGTGGGGCAAATATACTGATGTGTGGTATACTACCAACACCCGCAGCCTCTGCTCTAACAATATCTTTTGGACTTGGCGGAGCTTTCTCAATATCCGCATCACATAACCCACCAGAGTTCAACGGAATAAAATTCTTCCTAAAACATGGCCTCAAGGCAGATAGAACTACTGAGGAAAAAATAGAGAGTGAATTTTCAAAATTGATACAAGGTGATTTGCCAAGATTTTGGGAGAATTGGGAAGATGATAAAAGTTCCAAATTATCTCATAGTATTTTAGGAAATATAAAAGATGCATTTCATCTTACTTTTTCGGTTTATAGAAGCTTTCTTCTGAGCATAGCACGAGAGAAGTTTCTTAAAGGTGTGAAGATTGTTCTTGATTGTGCGAATGGTTCTATGTATAAAATTGCTCCTGAGGTTTTCTCTGAACTCGGAGCAGATATCGTAGTCATTGGGAATTCACCGAACGGGCACAACATAAATGTGGGGGTTGGGAGCGAAGAACCTGCAAAAGCTCTTGAGACCGAAGGAGATTTCAAGATCATATTTGATGGGGATGGTGATAGAGTGCTTATAGGAGATAAAAATGGAATTTTGTATGATGGCGACCATATAATATCACTTCTTGCAAGATTTATGAAGGAGGAGGGTAATTTGAAGTGGGGGATTGTCGGGACAATTCTTTCGAATATGGCTCTTGAGATTTTCGCAAAGGAAATGGGAATAGGATTTGAGAGAGTTGATGTCGGCGATAGAAACATAGCTTATAAGATGAGAGAGCTTGGAGCTAACCTCGGTGGTGAGGAATCCGGACATATCATACTTAGTGATTTTCTTCCCACAGGAGATGGTATGCTATGTGCTATAAAAACCCTTTTTTATATCATGAAATCTGAAAAAGATATTTCGCAACTCGTCATTAATAAGTTCCATCAATCTAAGGGCAAAGTTAATGTGAAAGAGAAAAAACCTCTTGATTCTGAGGATTTCACATTTGTGAGAAAAATAGTGGATGAAGTCAAGAGAAAAAATGGAAGGGCGGTTATAAGGTATTCGGGAACTGAACCTGTCATTCGAGTTATGGTTGAACATGAAGATAAAGAAGTTGCAGAAAAATTCTGCCATGATATCGTCGAAGAACTCAAAAAAATTTTTCACAATAATGAATAGAAGATATAGTGGGTAGAGATATAAAATTTATTTATTTTTAATTTATATTAATTTAATTATAATAGAAATTTAGGATATATGGGATATAGATGTGGGATATAAAAGATGGATATGATATAAAAGATGGATATAGAGATAGAATTATAGATAAGTAGATTATAGATAAAAGATTTTTATAGATAGATAGTAGGTAAAATCAGCTTACAGTAGGTGTAATCAACTTTTTGATTATCTTTGTTCTTATTCTATTCCGAACAGCTTTGGCTTTTTGTAATCGTAAAAACCTCTTCCTGTTTTTCTGCCGAGAAAACCTGCATGAGTAAGTTCTCTTAATTTCGCCGGCGCAGAGAACCTTCTGTCACGGGTTCTTTCAAACACGTTATCTGCTATTGCGAGGATGATGTCAAGTCCCATAAAATCTGCGAGTTCAAAAGGTCCCATAGGATATCCGAGCCCGAGCTTACATGCTTTATCTATATCCTCAGGAGTTGATATGCCCATCTCATACATTCTTATTGCTTCAAGTATAAAGGGGATAAGGAGTGCATTTCCTATAAATGCTGGTGTATCCCTTGTGATAACTGTTTCTTTACCAAGTCCCTTTGCAAACTCAATTGCGAAGCTTATATACCTTTCATCCGTTTTCAACGATGGTATGATTTCAATGAGTTTCATGACAGGAGGGGGATTGAAAAAGTGAAAACCTAAAAACCTTTCAGGTCTTCTCATCACTTCAGCTATCTCTATAACGGGAATTGATGACGTATTTGTAAATATCGGATTATCTCCCCCTACTGCATCCTCAACCTTCTTTATCACTTCTCTTTTGATTTGAAGGCTCTCTGGCACAGCCTCTATGACAAGTGAATCAGGTTCAATATCATCTATTTTTATTGTCCCTCTCAGCCGTGAGAGATTATCTTTCACCCTCTCCTCATCTATTTTACCTCTTTTTATCCCACCTTCATAAAACCTTTTTATGTATTCAAGTCCTCTTGTGAGGGATTCTTCTTCTTTTTCAACAACTGTAACCTTATATCCTTTGTTTAGTAAGACAACTGCGATCCCGAACCCCATAACACCGCATCCAATGACTGCACAGTTTTCTATCTTCATATCTCCAACCTGCATATCCTTTATTTTTATTCTATTTCTTTTGTTTTGCTTTTTCAATTATCCTATCAAGTGACCAACCTTCTACACCACTTATAGGACCAGCTCCTTCTCTATCAAGCCTATTGAATGTTCCTTCCGCTCGAGCACATATGAAAACAAGTTCTTGTTCATTACCATCTGGATTTCTCACACCCCTTTTCACCTCCGGAGAAACTCTCACTATATAACCTTCTTCTACTTCTATCACTTTGTCTTCGAGCATCATTTCCCCTTTACCTTTGATAAATATATAGACCTCTTCATGAGCTACATGCACATGAAGATAAGGATTTACATAGCCGGGTTTTAGGACATTTACAGATATGTCCATTGTTCTCAGCGGAAGATGATCTCCAAGAAAAAACTTACCCTTTGTTACCGGAAATATTGAATCAAACTTCTCATTTTTCAGATCATCTATTCTGCCGATTGATATTACATCATATTTTTCTGTCCTTTCTATATCTTTTGGTTTACCCATATTGCACTTTTAGCTCAGAAAGGTTCCCATTTTCCATTTTTCAGCAAGCAAGAAGATATTCCCCCAGTTGGTGCTATGACAGTGAACGCTATTGATTCTCCTCCACATGAGATATACACCGCACCGGAAATCCCTTTTAGTCCTCTTGATGAGAATGTGAATTCTGTCTGCTGTTTTGGAAAATCAGTTTTATTTGAGCATGCACTTTTCATAATCGCAGGTGCTTCGGGATAAAAATCTACCCTCTGCTTCCTCACATCATCTGGAGTCTGTATTATGACTTCATTTTTTGAAAAAATTATTTTTGCTTCTCCCGAGTTTATTGCCTTTTCCTTTGCTTCAAGAAAGAGAGATTCTATCACCAACTTTGCTGTATCTTGAGAGCATTCATTTTTGGGCAGAACGAGAGGAATAAATATCATTGAGAAAATAGTCAAAAAAAACCATGTAAGTATAGCTTGCACAGAAAAAAATTATCTTGGGAGAATTATGCAATTGAACTACCTGAAAACTCTTTAAAAAACTCTTTTATTTTTCTTGCTACGTATTTTATCTTCACATCTGGATAAAGTGGCTCTATGGGTAGGCTGAGGATTTCCTTTACTATCTTTTCTGTTTTGAGTTCATCATAAGTTTTACCCTTTGAGAACGCTGGGAGTTTGTGCATCGGAAATGGGTAATAAATTCTTGTCTCAATACCTTGTTTTTTCAAAAACGACATAAGTTCATCTCTTTTTCTTGTCCTTATAGTGTACTGATGATAAACATGCTTATATCCTTGTGGTTCTTCGGGTTTTACGATTTCTTCGGGGAGTTCACTGTTATATATTTGAGCTATCTGTCTCCTTCTTGTTGTTAGAAAGTCGATGTATTTGAGCTTGGTCAAAAGAAGGGATGCCTGTATAGTGTCAAGTCTTGAGTTTCCTGATATATGTTCTGAAAAATCTCTTTCCTTCATTCCTTGTGTTCTGAGTGTTCTGGCTATGTCGTATATATTTGGGTCATTTGTTGTTATAAGCCCTCCATCTCCGTGTCCACCGAGGTTTTTGGAAGGAAAGAAGCTAAAACATCCTACATCTCCTATTGTCCCGACAAATTTCCCTTTGTAAACCGCATAAAAGCTCTGCGCACAGTCTTCAGCGACAAATAAGTTATTTTCCTTTGCTATTTCCATTATCTCATCCATATCGCATGGGAGACCATATAGGTGAACCACAATTATTCCCTTTGTTCTTTTGCTTATTGATTTTTTTATGGATTGGGGTGATATTGTATATTTTTTTTCATCTATGTTTGCAAAAACAGGGGTTGCTCCTGCAATGAAAACAGATTGAACAGTTGCTACAAATGTGATGTCAGGAACTATGATCTCGTCATCGTGAGAGAAAAATTCTTTTCCTTCACGAGCTATACATATTGACCTTAGGGCTATGATGAGTGCGTCTGTTCCGGAATTCAATCCAACAGCATATTTACTCCCAAGTATTTGCGATACCGCTTTTTCGAACTCAAATACTTCCGGTCCCATTATCCAGTTTGCTGAGTAAAAAGAAGATAGAAGAGCACGTTTGATTTCATCTGAGAAGAAACGGACTTCTCTGCCAAGGTCAAGCATACTCACTTTGTCGAATTCAAAATCTTCCGGATTTTCGGAACCAAAGGAAAGAAATTCCTCGGGTGTGATATGTTTCTCACTCTTTTTCTCTCGCGATAAGATCGCATACCTCTCCTCAATATCTGATATTGAAAATCCATCTGGTAATATGTTGATCGGTGAAATTTCTGTTCTATCTTTTCTTTCTTCTTTTGACCTTCCTTCTTCTTTTGACCTTCCTTCTATTATTTTGTTCTTGTCCTCTTCTTTCTTCACCCACAATGTTATGAAAAACTTTTGCGCTATATCCTCAATAGCTTTAAGCGAGGGATTTGAATTCCATTCGGAAATGAGTTCATCAGATATAAGGACTCCACCGGGAAGCTTTATCATCTTACCAATCCTCCGTATTTACTTTTTTATTTTTGTTTTGTTTTGTTATTTTCTTATTTCTGTCCTTCTATTATTTTTTCATTGCAGTTTTCTTCTATTTGCACTCTTTCAAGAATTTTTCAATCTTTTCTGATATATTTTCGGGGGTAAAGCCAAACTTTTCCTTTATGACTTTGTATGGAGCTGATTCACCGAATCTCTCAACAGTTATATATATTGCTTTCTCTCCCGCAAATTTTGCCCATCCGAAGGATGTTCCTGCCTCTATAACAACCTTTGGGATCCCCGGTGGTATAACTTGTTTTTTATATTCTTCGGGTTGCCTCTCAAATATTTCCCAACTTGCAAGATTAACTACCCATGACCTGATATTTTTCTTGCTGAGTATTTCGTGCACCTCTATTGCAAGGGAAACTTCCGAGCCTGTGGCGATTATAACGACATCTGGTTTCTCACTTTTACATATAACATAACCGCCCTTTCTTATCTCTGAGGCTGGTGCATACTTACTTCTATCTATTACTTTGACCGGTTGCCTTGTAAGTATAATTGCGGTAGGTCCATTTTCTCTGAGTGCTATATCCCATGCGTATGGGACTTCATTTGCATCTGCTGGTCTTATTACTGTGAGGTTTGGAATAGCCCTCAGTGACGCCAAATGTTCAACGGGTTGGTGTGTCGGTCCGTCTTCTCCAACGAATATGCTGTCGTGTGAGAAAACAAATATCACCTTTGTTTTCATCAGCGCGGAAAGGCGTATAGCAGGTCGCATATAATCGCTGAAAACAAGAAACGTACCACCAAATGGTATCAGTCCTCCGTAAAGAGCTATTCCATTGAGTATGCCACCCATCGCATGCTCACGGACGCCAAAATGTATGTTCCGCCCCCGAAAGTTCCCTTTGGATATAAAACCATACTTTTTCATCACTGTTTTTACTGACTCTGCAAGGTCTGCCGAACCTCCGACGAGGTTTTGAACCGTATTACAGATTACCTGTAGTGTATCTTCTGAGGCATTCCTTGTTGGGATCTCAGCTCCCGCCTTATAATTTGGAAGATTATTTTCTATATCGGGTATTCTGAGGGAGAAAAAGTTATCCCATTTTTTTGCGAGCTCAGGGTATTTATTTCTCCATGCCTCAAAAATTTTCTCCCACTCCTCTCTTTTATTTTCCCAATCTTCTCTTTTTCTCTCAAATAACTCCTTTACTCTCTGGGGTATTTTGAATTGAGGTAGTTCCCATCCAAGTTTCCTCTTTATCGCTTCAACTTCATCTTCTCCTAAAGGAGCGCCGTGGGTTTTGTTTGATCCCTCCTTGTTTGGACTTCCTCTTCCTATTATGGTGTGTGCTATTATAAGAGAGGGTTTATTTTTTTCTGCCTTTGCTTCTTCAAGTGCCTGCGATATTGCTTTGAAATCATGCCCATCTATCTCAACCGTGTGCCAACCCATGCTTCTGAATTTAAGCGCAATGTCATCAGAGAATGTGAGGTTAGTTGGACCGTCAATTGTTACCCTGTTGCTGTCATATATATATATGAGTTCCCCAAGACCTAAATGTCCAGCGAGTGATGTAGCCTCCTGTGATACGCCTTCCATCAAATCTCCATCGCTCACAATTGCATATATAAAGTGGTCTATTATCTTGAATTCTGGGGTGTTGAACTCTTCCGCAAGTATTTTCTTTGCTATTGCCATACCAATGCCCATTGCGAAACCTTGTCCAAGCGGACCGGTCGTTGCTTCAATTCCAATTTCTCTGTTCAATTCCGGATGTCCCGGCGTCCTACTTCCCCACTGCCTGAAGTTCATTAGATCGCTTTCATCTAATATCCCTGAAAGAAAAAGAAGTGAGTAAAGTAGAGCTGATGCATGTCCAGCGGAGAGTATGAATCTATCCCTGTTTTGCCATGTTGGTTTTGAAGGAGATATTTTGAGGTTCAGCCAGAGAAAAGTGGCTATTTCAGAAAGACCCATAGGCGCACCGGGATGCCCAGATTTAGCTCTTTCCACCATATCTATTGAGATGATCTTTATCGTTCTTGAGATGAGTTCAAGGTCATCAAGGGAAATTGAACTCATAAATTCTGATGTATTCTTTTTTGATTGTATCTCTTGTTTTTGATATTGTTCAAGTGCGGAACTGCTCTGTTTCCCCGCTTTTTTCGCTTCTATATTATCCATGAAGATAAAAAATTTAGATAATTTGTTCTTATCGTTTCCTTTTTTGCAAGCTTTTAGGATTTTCAACCGGGGGAATAAAAAGGAATTAAATTAAATTCATTCATGGATTTTTTTCTTGCGCTTGTAGGTGGGTTTTTATCTTTTGCGTCTCCTTGTGTTTTTCCTTTGATACCTGCATACATAGCGTTCATAACCGGGGTTTCAATAAGGGATTTCCGGGAGGGGAAAGGGGATAGAAAAATTGCGTTTATCTATTCATTTATATTTGTCGTTGGCTTTTCGCTCGCTTTTACACTCCTTGGGGCATCTGCTTCTTTTGTGGGAAAACTCCTGAAATCTTTCAAGACTGAGTTCAGGATTTTTGCTGGGATAATCCTTCTTTTATTTGGATTTCAGCTTATTGGAATTTTGAAGGTTCCTTTTCTTCTTGAGGAAAGAAAGATTGATGCTTCAAGAATAAATTATTCCGCTCTGCCACGCCATCTTATTTCTTTCATATCTGGTTTTCTTTTTGCCTTTGGTTGGACATCATGCATAGGACCAATACTTGCTGGAATCCTTGCACTTGCTGCATCCTCAGAAAGCTTATTTAAAGGCTCTTTGCTCTTATTCATATATTCTTTGGGAATTGGGATACCATTTATGCTTTCCGCTCTTTTCGTATCATATTTTCTTTCTTTTTCAGCTAAGATGAGGAATTTTTTCAGATGGGTTGAAGTTTCGGCCGGAGTCTTACTCATTCTTATGGGAATGCTATTTATTACTGGAAGGTTATCGTATCTATCATCTCTCTTCCCCGATTTTCAACTTGAGAACTTGATAGAACTTTCTGACGATATCGTCAGCGATGATGATGTAGTAAAAAGTGTGGATGAAAAATTATCCTCCTCTGCCCAAAAGATATTTGAGCAAATTTTTTCCGGTAGAATCACGCCTGTAAATGGAATTGAACCTATGAAGGGAGATTTTGTTATTGTCAATGTTTGGGCTACATGGTGTCCGCCGTGTAAGGTGGAAATACCAGATTTTGTCAGAGCTATTTCATCGATAGAAAATCTCTCAGTAATTGGACTTGCCTATGATGATGGGGTTGTGACTGTAAGAAAATTCATAAGTGAAATGGGTATAAACTATCCTGTTTTTATGTTTTCGGACGTTGCAGAGAAGTTTTATGAACCTGATGGGCTTCCAGAATCTTTCTTTTTCCATAAGGGGAAATTTATAGGTAGGGTGGTAGGTATAGTTGATATGGAGTATATAAGGAGTTTTGTAAATGGAAAATTTGAGTTCATAAAAAATAGAGGAGAGAAAAAAGAATAGGGGATGACCGAAAATTTTGACCTTGGTTTTCTTCTTCTTGCAGCTGGAGAAGGGAAAAGATTAAGACCTATAACAGACAATATACCGAAACCTCTTATAAAGATCAACGGGATTCCTCTCATATTTTTTCAGATATTTAACCTCGTGAGGGCTGGGGTAGGCCAAGTTATAGTCAATCTATATCACATGGGGGATGTAGTGGAAAAGTTTCTTTTGAGTTTGTCTGAGCGTGTTGGGATAAAATTTGAGTTCTTGCACGAGCCATATCTCTTTGGCACAGGGGGAACGATAAAACATATTTTTCTTACAAAGAAATATGATATGCTTTTTGTGATGAACTCAGATATACTTATAGATTTTGATATTCTGAAATTTATTCATGAGGGGGAAAAGATGCTATTTGGGTCTGCAAGTTCTATAGCTCATCTACTTATATGTCGTGGCGGGCCGGGAGGCGTTGAAATTGAGGAAACACAGATAATAGAGGATTTGAACGACCAAGATAAAACATGGGATCTCGGAAAGCAGGATTTGGGGAAACAGGATTTGTGGAAACAGGATTTGGGGAAACAGGGTTTGTGGAAGCAGGATTTGGGGAAACAGGATTTGTGGAAACAGGATTTGGAAAAAAGGGTGTTCGTAAACTTAAATGGGTTTATAAGAGAGATAAGAGGAGAGGGCGAGGGAGGAATATATACTTTCACCGGGGTTCATATCATAAAAAGGGAGATACTAAAATATCTTGGGGGAGTAAATTCATATCCTTTATGTATTGTGCGGCATGGATATATTCCATCAATTCTGGCAGGTGAAAAAATTTCATTTTCCATACATAGTGGATTTTTTTTTGATGCCGGTACTCCTGAAAGATTGCATGAAATACATAAGAGGGTTCAAGATGATAGAAATTTCAAAGAATTTTTTGAGTCAGTCTTTAGGACTTTTAATTCTCTCAATTTCTAAATTTAATGTATGAAGAGGGCTTCTAAAAGGCGCTTTTATCCTGTCCCCCTCTTTATCTTTATCTTTATTATTATTATTTGCTTTTTTAATTCATTTTCATGTTCAAAGAAGGGTGGGGGTAACAGTGTTGATCCCCGTATTTTTGAAGGTTTTACCCTTGTAGAGTCAGAGTATTTCCCTGAGGCAGAGAGAATTTTTGAAGCTGTCAAGCACGATAATCCAAATAGCTGTGAGGCTTCATGGGGTATAGTCCTCACTTCTCTGAGAAGAATAGTCAATGTTGTGAATTCTGTTATATCTATATTTTCTTTCCAGATGGTACCTCCAGCTTCCCAGATGGAAAATTCCGGCGGATATACGCGATTATCTCCAAATACCTCCCTTCAAAATTTTCGCCTTGATGAAAAAAATCTTTCAGATGCAATCTCTGTTATTTTGAACCCTATTTTTGAACCTATAGACAGAATATCAAGGAATGTAGATATAATTTTATCAAGTGGGTGTAAAGTTCATGTCGCGCTCCCAATTTTCATAGGGAGTAGATCATCTCCCATAGCAAGGTTCTTTGTCGGTGAGAAGGGGGGATATAAAAATGAATGGGGAAGGACTGAGGCTGCACTCATCGGTGCTGTAGCTAACATTCTTTCCGCAATCATAAAGTTCATATTGATAGTAGACTTTGACATAAATCTTGATAAAATTCTTGATATTCAGGTTAGACTTGGTTTTCTCGGGGGTAGCTCCCCTGATTCTATATTAGGGGGTGTATCCGGATCACAGATTAATCTTCTTTCATCTGCGATCAGACTTGACCCATACGATACCATATCGCTTTGGAGCTCTATCGC
>FWWM01008308.1_pt1 | contig 20064 bp, 18 predicted proteins | sample 2228351 | NCBI WGS metagenome assembly FWWM01 (sample SAMEA103939774, study PRJEB20133) | metagenome
GCCGCCGTCAACGTCGTCTTCCCATGGTCCACATGCCCAATCGTCCCAATGTTCACGTGCGGCTTCCGACGCTCAAACTTCGGCTTCGCCATGGCACTCGCCCCCTTCGTACACGGTGGTTTCTAGCCCCGCGCGGCGGCCAGCCGGCCCTTCAGGACCTCCTCCGCCACCGCCGCGGGCACCTCCTCGTAGTGGGAGAACTCCATGGTGTACACCGCCCGTCCCTGGGTCCGGGACCGCAGCTCGGTGGCGTACCCGAACATCTCCGCCAGGGGGACCAGGGCGGTGATCACCCGGAGGCCCTGCCGGGGCTCCATGCTCTGAATCCGGCCCCGGCGGGCGTTGAGGTCCGCCAGGACCTCGCCCATGTACGGCTCCGGGGTGGTCACCTCCACCTTCATCACCGGCTCCAGCAGCACCGGTTTGGCCTTCTGCGCCGCGTCCTTGAAGGCCAGGGACCCCGCCACCTTGAAGGCCAGCTCCGAGGAGTCCACCTCGTGGTAGGAGCCGTCCACCAGGGTGACCCGCACGTCCACCACGGGGTAGCCGGCCAGCACGCCCGTCTCCATGGCCTCCCGGACCCCTTCCTCCACGGGCTTGATGAACTCCCGGGGGATCACCCCGCCGGTGATGCGGTCCACGAACTCGAACCCCGCGCCCCGGGGCAGGGGCTCCACCTCGATCACCGCGTGGCCGTACTGGCCGCGGCCGCCCGTCTGCCGGATGAACCGTCCCTCCCCGCGGGCGGGTTGCCGGAGGGTCTCCTTGTACGCCACCTGGGGACGGCCCACGTGGGCTTCCACCTTGAACTCCCGCACCAGCCGGTCGGTGATGATCTCCAGGTGGAGCTCCCCCATGCCCGCGATGAGGGTCTGGCCCGTCTCCGGGTCAAACCGGACCCGGAAGGACGGGTCTTCCTCCGCCAGCTTCGCCAAGGCCGCGCTCAGCCGGTCGGAGTCCGCCTTGGTCTTCGGCTCCACCGCCACGGAGATCACCGGCTCGGGGAACTGAATGGGCTCCAGCACGATGGGCGCGGCCTCGTCGCACAGGGTGTCCCCCGTGGTGGTCTCCCGCAGCCCCACCGCGGCCACCACGTTGCCCGCGGTGGCCTCAGGGATGTCCTCCCGGTGGTTGGCGTGCATGAGGAGGATCCGGCTTACCCGCTCCCGCACCCCGCGGGTGGCGTTGAACACGTACGACCCGGCCCGGAGGGTGCCCGAGTACACCCGGAAGTAGGTGAGCTTGCCCACGTACGGGTCCGCCATGATCTTGAAGGCCAGGGCGCAGAAGGGCGCCTGCTCGTCCACGGGCCGCTCCTCCACCTCCCCGGTCCGGGGGTGGGTCCCGCGGACCGCCCCCACGTCCAAGGGGGAGGGCAAGTAGTCCACCACCGCGTCCAGGAGGGGCTGGACCCCCTTGTTGCGGAAGCTGGAGCCGGCAAGCACGGGGACCAGCCTGCCGGACAGGGTCCCCTTCCGGATGGCGCGCTTGAGGTCCGCCTCCGGGACGGGCTGGCCTTCCAGGTACCGGAGCATCACCCCGTCGTCGCACTCCGCGGCGGCCTCCAGCAGCCGCTCCCGGTAGGTGTCCACCAACCCCTGCAGCTCCGGGGGGATGGCGGTCTCGCTGGAGCGGGTGCCCAGGTCGTCCAAATACAGGATGGACCTCATGCGGACCAGGTCCACCACCCCCTGGAAGGACTCCTCCGAGCCCACGGGGAGCTGGACCGGCACCGCGGGGGCTGCCAGCCGTTCCCGGACCATCTCCACCACCCGGAGGAAGTCCGCGCCCACCCGGTCCATCTTGTTCACGTACAGGACCCGGGGCACCCGGTAGCGGTCCGCCTGCCGCCACACGGTCTCCGACTGGGGCTGCACACCCTCCACCGCGCTGAGGATCACCACCGCGCCGTCCAGGACCCGGAGGGACCGCTCCACCTCCACGGTGAAGTCCACGTGACCCGGAGTGTCGATGATGTTGATCCGGTGGTCCCTCCAGAAGCACGTGGTGGCCGCGGAGGTGATGGTGATCCCCCGCTCCCGCTCCTGGACCATCCAGTCCATGGTGGCGGAGCCCTCGTCCACCTCTCCCAACCGGTGCACGCGCCCGGTGTAGAAGAGGATGCGCTCCGTGGTGGTCGTCTTGCCCGCGTCGATGTGGGCGACGATCCCGATGTTCCGGATCCGCTCCAGCGGTACCTTGCCTGCCAACACGACCTCCCGGCACCGCCCTACCAGCGGTAGTGGGCGAAGGCCTTGTTGGCCTCCGCCATGCGGTGCACCTCCTCCTTCCGCTTTACCGCCCCTCCCTGTCCCTGCGCGGCGTCCAGGATCTCCCGGGTGAGCTTCTCCACCATGCCGCGCTCGGGACGCTGGCGCGCGTACTCCACCAGCCACCGGATGCCCAGGGAGACCCGCCGCTCCGGACGGACCTCCACCGGCACCTGGTAGTTCGCCCCGCCCACGCGCCGGGGCTTCACCTCCAGCACCGGCATCACGTTGCTGAGCGCCTTCTCCAGCACCTGGGGGGCGGGCTGGCCCGTACGCTGCTCCACGGTGCGCAAGGCGGAGTACACGATCCGCTCCGCCAGGGTCTTCTTGCCCCGCGTCATGACCTTGTTGATCAGCCGCTGGACCATCACGTTCCCGTACACCACGTCCGGCGGGATGACCCGCGGCGGCACCGGTCCCTTGCGCGGCATACCTCCTCCCCCCTACTGCTTGGGCCGCTTGGCCCCGTACTTGCTGCGCCCGCGGCGCCGGTTGGCCACCCCCGCGGCGTCCAGGGTCCCCCGGACGATGTGGTACCGGATCCCCGGGAGGTCCTTCACCCGGCCGCCCCGCACCAACACCACGGAGTGCTCCTGCAGGTTGTGCCCGATGCCCGGGATGTAGGCGGTGACCTCGATCCCGTTGGTCAGCCGCACCCGGGCGATCTTCCGCAGCGCGGAGTTGGGCTTTTTCGGCGTCATGGTCTTCACCTGGATGCACACCCCGCGCTTGAAGGGGTTCCCCTGCAGCGCCGGGGACTTGCTCTTGTGCCCCAGCGGCTCACGGCCCCGTCGCACCAGTTGGTTGATGGTCGGCATCTTCTCCGTCCCTCCTCAACACCGCGTTCCCGGGCGGACGGCGGCGCGCCTCCCGGTGGCGTCCGCGCAGACCGCCTGCCGGCTGTCCGGAATGTTCTCCGCTGCGCCGGATCCGTCCGCGCCCTCCGGGACCCGGCCCCTTCCGTCAGCGGAGCCGCCGGCTGGCACCGGGGCTCATGACCGGACCTGGTCCCTACGGCGCGCCCTCGCCCCCGCGGACACGGAGGCCGGGGCCCTTCGGCCCCTCGGTGCGGCTAGGACTGCTTCAGGACCGCCGCGGCGGAAGCCGCCACGGCGATCCCGCACGCCCGACCCAGCTCCTTGCCGGAGGCTACCTCCACCACCGGCACGCCGACTTCCTGCGCGGCCCGCAGCACGGGTTCCACCACCCGGCGGTCCGCGTCCTGTGCCACGAACACCACCTGGGCCCTCCCCTTCCGGATGGCCTTGGTGGTCTGGTTCGCCCCCACCGCGCGGGACTCCGCGCGGCGTAACGCCTCCAGCTCGGTCACCGGTCTCCCTCGGGGGTTGTGCCCCTCATCGCGGCCCGGGCAACCTTCGAGAGGATAGACCATCCTCCGCGCCGTGTCAAACCCGCTTGGCCGCCCGCGGGCGGCCGCCCTATACTCTGGCACGGGAGGTTGAAGCGAGCGACGGGAGGGAGGGCGTCGCGCGCGCCCTCCCGTCGTTTTCCGGCAGGGTTTTGGGGGGATCCCCCCGAACCGTACCCGGGTAGGCGGTCCCGGTACAGGAGGCGCAAGCGTGCACACGACGGCACCGCAACCACCCAGCCCCCTGGAGGAGACGGAGCGCTCAGGCCTCGGACTCGGCCTGGTGGTGTGGCTGTTCAGCCTGCTCGCGGGCATCGGCATGCTGTACGCGCGGTGGGTTTGGACCCCCCACCGGGTGACGCAGGAGGGGGCCAGGATCCAGCACCTGTTCGACGTCATCCTGGGGATCATCCTGGTGGCCTTCGTCCTGGTCCACCTGCTGCTGGGCTCCTTCGTGGTCCGCTACCGGGCCCGGGGAGACCGGCGGGCTGTTTACCTGCCCCACCACGCAGGCCTGGAGATCACCTACACCGCCGTCCCCGCGGTGGTGCTGGTGGCCCTGAGCCTGGCGGGGATGGTGCTCTGGTCGCGGGTCCACGCGGCCCCTCCCCCGGACGCCTTCGTGGTGGAGGTGCGGGGCGAGCAGTTCGGCTGGTCCGCCCGCTACCCGGGCCTGGACGGCAAGCTGGGGCGCGTGGACAACCGGATCCGGGAGCCCTTCAACGTGGACCGCCAGGACCCCGCGGCGCGGGACGACGTGGTGAGCCCCCAGATCTACCTGGTGGCGAACCGGCCGAACCGCGTGCTGCTCCGCACCCGGGACGTGCAGCACAGCTTTTGGGTGCCCGCCTTCGGCCTGAAGAAGGACCTGCTGCCGGGCGCCACCACGGAGCTGGTGTTCACCCCCACCCAGACGGGGGAGTTCGACCTGGCGTGCGCGGAGCTGTGCGGGGTCGGCCACTACACCATGGCAGGGAAGGTCCGGGTGGTCACACCGGAGGAGTTTGACCGCTGGCTCCGCCAGCAGGGCGGACGGTGAGGGCGGCGGGCAGGAGGGAGGAGATGGCGGCGGTGACGGAAGCGCACGTGCGGGAGGTCCACCGGGAGAGCTTCTGGACCCGCTACGTGTTCAGCCAGGACCACAAGGTCATCGGGCTGCAGTACCTGCTGACCTCCTTGTTCATGGCCCTGGTGGGCGGGGCCCTGGCCATGGTGTTCCGGACCCAGCTGGCCTGGCCTCAGTCGGGGGTCCTCAAGGCGGACCAGTACCTGGCCGCCATCAGCGTGCACGGCACCATCATGGTGTTCTTCGTCCTGACCCCCGCCCTGCTGGGCGGGTTCGCCAACTTCCTGGTCCCCCTCAAGATCGGCGCCCGGGACATGGCCTTCCCCTTCGTCAACATGCTGTCGTACTGGGTGTTCGCCCTGTCCATCGTCCCGCTGGTGGCCAGCTTCTTCGTCCCGGGAGGTCCCCTCAACGCGGGCTGGACCGCCTACCCGCCGCTGAGCGCGCTGCCGCAGGCGGCGCCGGGCAGCGGCTTGGGGCAGGACCTGTGGCTGCTGTCCATCGCCATCTTCTGCGTGTCCAGCCTGCTGGGCTCCCTGAACTACATCACCACCATCCTGGTCCTGCGGACGCGGGGCATGTCCCTCATGCGGATGCCCCTGACCGTGTGGGGCATCTTCGTGGCCGCCGTCCTGGCCCTGCTGACCTTCCCCGTGCTCATGGCCGCGGGGGTGCTGTTGCTGTTCGACCGGCTGGCGGGCACCAGCTTCTTCGTCCCCGCGGGGCTGGTGGTGGGAGGGCAGGTGATCCCGCACACGGGCGGGAACCCGCTTTTGTGGCAGCACCTGTTCTGGTTCTTCGGACACCCCGAGGTCTACATCGTCATCCTGCCGCCCATGGGGATCGTCTCCGACGTCATCGCCAACTTCGCCCGCAAGCCGGTGTTCGGCTACCCCGCCATGGTGGCCTCCATGCTGGCCATCGGGATCCTGAGCTTCCTGGTGTGGGGCCACCACATGTTCGTCAGCGGCATGCACCCCCTGCTGGGTACTGGGTTCGCCCTCACCACCCTGCTCATCGGGGTACCGTCCGCGGTGAAGACCTTCAACTGGCTGGTGACCCTGTGGCGGGGCCGGCTGTACTACTCCACCGCCATGCTGTTCGCGGTGGGGTTTGTTTCCCTGTTCGTGGCGGGAGGGCTCACGGGCATCCACCTGGGCAACGCGCCCGTGGACATCCCCCTGCACGACACCTACTACGTGGTGGGGCACTTCCACCTGGTGATGGGCACCGCGGCGGTGTTCGGCATCTTCGCGGGGATCTACTTCTGGTTCCCGAAGATGTTCGGGAGGCTGTTGGACGAACGCCTGGGGCGCTTGCACTTCTGGCTGACCCTGGTGGGCGTGTACGGTACCTTCTTCCCCATGTACTACCTGGGCATGGCCGGCATGCACCGGCGGATCTACGACTACCGGGCCTTCCCGTACCTGGCCCACCTGCAGCCGGTGCAGGTGTTCATCACCCTGAGCGCGTTCCTCATCTTCGCGGGAGGCCTGGTCCTGGCCTACAACATGCTCCGCAGCCTGGCTGCGGGCCGGCCTGCGGACCGCAACCCGTGGCGGGGCACCACCCTGGAGTGGTCCACGGACAGCCCGCCGCCCCACCACAACTGGCCCGGGGAGATCCCCGAGGTGTACCGGGGCCCGTACGAGTACAGCGTGCCGGGCGCCCCCGAGGACTACCTGCCCCAGTGGGAGCCCGAACCTGCGGGCGTCCGGAGGACCGGTCACTAGCCCATGACGGTGACCCTGGAGCGGCCGGCCCCGCCCAAGCCCCCGCCACCGCGCCCAGGGGGCGGTGAGGACAGGCCGGGAGGCCGTCTGCCTCCCAACCCGCCTCTGCAGCTGTTCGTCTGGCTGGTGGTGACGGCGGTGGGGATGTTCTTCCTGGGGCTTTCCAGCGCCCTGCTGGCCCGTATCGGGTCCGCGGGGTGGACGCCCCCGCCGCGCCCGTGGCCCCTGTGGCCGGGGACCGCGGCGCTTGTCTGCAGCAGCGTGGCCCTGGAAGGTGCCCGCCGCGCCCTCCGCCGGGGCCACGGCACGGCCGCGCACGTCCGGCTGCGGGCAGGGGCCCTGCTGGGGCTGGGGTTCCTGGTGGCACAGCTGGCAGGGTGGGGGTGGCTGTCCTCCGCGGGGTTTGCCCTGCAGGCAGGCCCCGGGGTGTCGTACTTCTACGTGCTTTCCGGCGCGCACCTGGTGCACGTGTTGGGAGGACTTGCCGGGTGGCTGGCCGTCCTGCGCCGCTTGCGGCGGGAGGCGGAGGACATCCCGCTCCACCTTGGGGGCCTCGCGGTGTACTGGCACTTCCTGTTGGCCCTGTGGGTGTGGCTGTTCGCAGTCCTGTACGTGCGGTAGGAGGTACCGGGATGGCGGAAGCGGTGCTGGAACGCAAGGTCAGTCCGTGGGGCGGAGGCGTGTCGCCCTTCGGCATGAGCTGGGGGAAGTTCATGATGTGGATCTTCCTCCTGTCCGACGCCTTCACCTTCGGCGGGCTGCTCAGCGCCTACGGTGCTGCGCGCATGACCGCCGGCGTGTGGCCGAACGCCACGGAGATCTTCAACATCGGGCTCGTGGGCGCCATGACCTTCATCCTCATCTGCAGCAGCGCCACCATGGCGGTGGCGGTGAACGCGGCCAAGCGGGGGGACCACCCCCTGGTGGAGCGGTTCCTGCTGCTCACCATCGCCGGGGGTCTTACCTTCTTGGGGATGCAGGCCTACGAGTGGACGCACTTCATCCACGAGGGGGCCCGCCTCCACACCAACCCGTGGGGCGTACCCGCCTTCAGCGCCAGCTTCTTCCTCATCACCGGCTTCCACGGGGGTCACGTCACCAGCGGCGTCTTCTACCTCATGTACGTGTTCTTCAGGGCGCGGGCAGAGCGACGGGCCCTGGAGGACTGGCAGCGGCCCCTGCGGGACCGCCACGGCCGGCCCTTGCGGTCCGGCGCCCGGGTCCGGGTCCTGGCGTTGCCGGACCAGCCGGAGACCGTGGTGGAAGCCGCGCACCCCCGCATCGGCCGCGTGGTGGTCCTGCTTCCGGGCAAGGCCGCGAACAACGCCGCCATGCTGCCGGCCGACGCGGTGGAGGTGGTGGAAGAAGGACAGGCCCCACCCCCACCCGTGGACCCCCACACCCGCGCGGAGCGTGTGGAGAACGCAGGCCTGTACTGGCACTTCGTGGACCTGGTGTGGGTGTTCATCTTCACCCTCATGTACCTGATCCCGCCCGCGGTACCCGCGGCAGCGCACTAGGAGGCACGGGATGTCGGAGCAGCCGCACGGCCAGCACGGGTACGGCGTCTACGGCGTCACCTGGTTCTGGCTGCTGGTGGTGACGGTGGCGGAGATCGGCGTGACGCTGCTGCACGTCCCCCGGGGCCTGTTGATCTTCAGCCTGGTGGCGCTGGCCCTCGTGAAGGCGGCCCTCATCATGGCCTACTTCATGCACCTGCGGTGGGAGCGTCCGGTGGTGGCCACCCTGTTCAGCGTCCCCATCGGAGTCCTGCTGCTGGCGCTGTTCGTGGCCCTGGCGCTGGACGCGCAGGTTTTCTAGGACGCGCCCTCAGGCCCGGGCTGGGGGACGGCCCCGGGCCTCGGACCGCAGCCAGGACACAAGCAAGCCCAGGGCGGTGAGCCCGTAGGCCAAGTTGGTGGCCACCCACATCCCTACCCCGGCCCACCGCTGGTCGTCCAGGGCAGACCAGCCCCACAGACGGGGAACCTGGAGGTACGGCTCGTACAGGACCCGGTCTGCCACCGACAGGAGGAAGCCGGGCAGGAACTGCACCACCGCGGTGACGCCCACCGCCACCACCCGGTGGCCGGCGGGCGGGTTGCGGGGTGCGGGGCTGAACAGCACGCTCCAGAACACCACCCCGGAGCCCACGAAGGTCGCGTGCTGCAAGGCGTGGACAGGCTCCGAGCGGACCGACCAGCTGTACGCCCAAGGTAGGTGCCAGGCCAGGACGACGGCGTTGTAGGCCAGGGTGGCCACCCAGGGGTTCCACAGGGCCCACAGCACAGGCCCCACCACCGGGCGACGGGTCAGCCAGCCCAGGAAGGGGGCGGGCAGGGAAGCGGCCAGCAGGGGAGCAGCCACCAACATCAGGACGAGGTGCTGGGCCATGTGCAGCCACAGGAGGTAGCGCGCCCCGACCGCAACAGGAGAACACAACGCCCCCACCAGGGCTGCCAGGCCTGCCCAGAACCACCGCCGGTGGCGCGGGGTGGACCGGACCCGCGGGTACAGGTGGTACCCGAGGGCCGCCGCCGCCAGGCCCACCACCACCAGGGGGTCCCACTCCCAGTCGCGCCAGCTCAGGGTGCCGGCGCCCAAGGCCCTCAGAACTCCGCGGCCACCCGCACCTGCCGGTATTTGGGCATGCCGGTGCCCGCGGGGATCAGCTTGCCGATGATCACGTTCTCCTTCAGCCCGATGAGCGGGTCCACCTTCCCCTTGGTGGCGGCGTCCGTGAGCACCCGGGCGGTCTCCTGGAAGCTCGCCGCGGACAGCCAGGACTCCGTGGCCAGGCTGGCCTTGGTAATGCCCATGAGCACCGGGTCCGCCTGCGCGGGCCGCCCCCCGCGGGCTTCCACCTTCCGGTTCTCCTCCCGGAAGGTGAACACGTCCACCACCTCGCCCGGGAGGAGGTCCGTGTCGCCCTCGTCCCGCACCTTCACGCGCCGCAACATCTGCCGGACGATGATCTCGATGTGCTTGTCGTTGATCTCCACGCCCTGGGAGCGGTACACGCTCTGGATCTCCTGCACCAGGTACCGCTGGACCGCCTCCACCCCTTGGATCCGGAGGATGTCGTGGGGGTTCAGGTTCCCCTCCGTCAGGCGCTGGCCCGCCTCCACGCGGTCCCCGTCCTGGACCAGCAACCGCTGGCCGTGGGGGACCACGTACTCCACCGTCTGCTCCTTCCCCTCCAGCACGATGCGGCGGGCCCTCCGGTCCTCCACGATCCGCACCTTGCCCGCCACCTCTGCCATGAGGGCCTGGCCCTTGGGCTTTCGGGCCTCGAACAACTCCTCCACCCGGGGCAGGCCCTGGGTGATGTCGAAGCCCGCCACCCCGCCCGTGTGGAAGGTCCGCATGGTGAGCTGCGTGCCGGGCTCCCCGATGGACTGGGCGGCGATGATCCCCACCGCCTCCCCGATCTCCACCATCTTGCCCGTGGCCAGGTTCCGCCCGTAGCACCGGCTGCACACCCCGTACCGGGTCTCGCAGGTGAGGACGGACCGCACCGGCACCCGGTCCACCCCCGCCGCCTCGATGGCCTCCGCCAGCTCCTCCGTGATCTCCTGGCCTGCTTCCACCAGCGGCCGCCGCTGGCCCGGCGGCACCACGTCCTGGGCAGCCACCCGCCCCACGATGCGGTCCCGCAGGGGGACCACCACCTCCGTCCCCTCCCGCACGGGTTCCAGGACGACGAACCGGCTGGTCCCGCAGTCCTCCTCGCGGACGATGACGTCCTGCGCCACGTCCACCAGCCGTCGCGTGAGGTAGCCGGACTCCGAGGTCCGGATGGCGGTGTCCGCGAGGCCCTTGCGCTGGCCGTGCATTCCGATGAAGTACTCCAGCACGGTCAGGCCCTCGCGGAAGTTGCTCTTGATGGGGATCTCGATGATGCGGCCGGAGGGGTCGGTGAACAGCCCCCGCATCCCCGCCAGCTGTCGGATCTGCTGGATGTTCCCCCGGGCCCCCGACTGCGCCATCATGTACAGGGGGTTGAAGGGGTCGAAGTGCTTCAGCATGGCGTTGGTGACCTGCTCGGTGGCCTCGATCCACACGTCGATGGTCTTCTGGTAGCGCTCCCCGTCCGTGATGAGGCCCCGGCGGTACTGCTGCTCGATGGCGTCCACCCGCTTCTGCGCCTCTTCCAGGATCTGCGCCTTCTCGGGCGGCTCCACGATGTCCCGCATGGACAGGCTCAGCCCGGACTGGGTGGCGAACCGGAACCCCAGGTCCTTCAACGCGTCCAGCAGCTGTGCGGTCTTGGTGGGGCCCAGCCGGTAGTAGGCGTCGGAGACGATCTGGCTGAGGACCCGCCGGTCGCACACCTGGTCCACGAACCGGAGCTCCTCCGGGATGGCTTCGTTGAACAGGATCCGGCCCACGGTGGTCTCGATGGGCTCCGTGCCGGGGGCCAGCCGGACCTTGACCCGGGCGTGCAGCTCCACCACCCCGTGCTCGTACGCGAGGATGGCCTCCGCGGGGGTGCTGAAGGCCTTGCCCTCCCCCTTGGCGCCCGGCTTCTCCAACGTCAGGTAGTAGCAGCCGAGGATGATGTCCCGCTGGGGGCTGGCCACCGCCTTCCCCGAGGCGGGCAGCAGCACGTTGTACGCGCTGAGCATCAGCAGGCGCGCCTCCGCCTGGGCTGCGGCGCTGAGGGGCACGTGGACTGCCATCTGGTCCCCGTCGAAGTCCGCGTTGTACGCGGTGCACACCAGCGGGTGGATCTGGATGGCCTTGCCCTCGATGAGGACCGGCTCAAACGCCTGGATGCCCAGGCGGTGGAGCGTGGGCGCCCGGTTGAGGAGCACGGGGTGCTCCCGCACCACGTCTTCCAGCACGTCCCACACCTCGGGCCGCTGGCGCTCCACCATGCGCTTGGCGTTCTTGATGTTCTGCGCCAGGTTGCGCTCCACCAGCTTCTTCATGACGAAGGGCTTGAACAGCTCCAGGGCCATCTCCTTGGGCAGGCCGCACTGGTGGAGCTTCAGCTTGGGGCCCACCACGATCACGGACCGGCCGGAGTAGTCCACGCGCTTGCCCAGGAGGTTCTGGCGGAACCTCCCCTGCTTGCCCTTGAGCAGGTCGCTGAGGGACTTCAGGGGCCGGTTGTTGGGGCCCGTGACGGGCCGGCCCCGCCGCCCGTTGTCGATGAGGGCGTCCACCGCCTCCTGCAGCATGCGCTTCTCGTTGCGGACGATGATCTCCGGCGCCCCCAGGTCCAACAGCCGCTTGAGCCGGTTGTTCCGGTTGATCACCCGGCGGTACAGGTCGTTGAGGTCGCTGGTGGCGAAGCGGCCGCCGTCCAGCTGCACCATGGGCCGGAGGTCGGGGGGGATCACGGGGATCACGTCCAGCACCATCCACTCCGGGCGGTTGCCGCTCTTCCGAAAGGCCTCCACCACCTCCAGCCGCTTTAGGATCTTGATGCGCTTCTGCCCGCTGCTCCCGCGGAGCTCCGCCCGGAGCCGCTTGGACTCCTGCTCCAGGTCCAGCTCCATGAGGAGTTCCTTGATGGCCTCCGCGCCCATGGCGGCCCGGAACCGCCCGCCGTACTTCTCCCGGAGCTCCCGGTACTCGTTCTCCGTGAGGATCTGCTTCTTCTGCAGCTCCTTCACGTCGCCGGGGTCGATGACGATGTAGGCGGCAAAGTACACCACCCGCTCCAGGGCCCGTGGGGAGATGTCCAGGAGCAGGCCGATGCGGCTGGGCACCCCCTTCAGGTACCAGATGTGCACCACGGGAGCCGCCAGCTCGATGTGGCCCATGCGCTCCCGGCGGACCTTCGCCCGGGTCACCTCCACCCCGCACCGGTCGCAGATGATCCCCTTGTAGCGGATCCGCTTGTACTTCCCGCAGTGGCACTCCCAGTCCTTCACCGGCCCGAAGATCCGCTCGCAGAACAGGCCGTCCCGTTCCGGCTTCAGGGTCCGGTAGTTGATGGTCTCCGGCTTCTTCACCTCACCCCGAGACCACATGCGGATCTGTTCGGGGGAGGCCAGGCTGATCTTGACCGCCTCGAAGTGGTTGACGTCCTGCATGCGTCCCTCCCGCCCCGGCCTAGATGGGTTCCTCCAGGAGGGCCTCCTCGCCCTCCAGGTTGATCCCCAGGGACCGCTGCGTCTCCACCACGTCCTCCTCGATCTCCCGCAGCTCGATCTCGCGGTGGTCCGCGCTCAGCACCTTCACATCCAGGCACAGGGCCTGCAGCTCCTTCACCAGGACCTTGAAGGACTCGGGCACCCCGGGCTCCTGGATGTTCTCGCCCTTCACGATGGCCTCGTACGTCTTCACGCGGCCTACCACGTCGTCGCTCTTCACCGTCAGCAGCTCCTGCAACGTGCTGGCGGCGCCGTAGGCCTCCAGGGCCCACACCTCCATCTCCCCGAACCGCTGCCCGCCGAACTGCGCCTTGCCGCCCAGGGGCTGCTGGGTGATGAGGCTGTAGGGGCCCGTGCTCCGGGCGTGGATCTTGTCCTCCACCAGGTGGAGGAGCTTCATCATGTAGATCTGCCCTACCACCACGGGCTGGTCGAAGGGCAGGCCCGTCCGCCCGTCGTACAGGGTGATCTTGCCGTCCCGGGGCAGGCCCGCCCGCTCCAGCAGCGCCTCGATCTCCGACTCCCGGGCACCGTCGAACACCGGGACCTCCGCGTAGAAGCCCAGCTGCGCGCAGGCCCAGCCCAGGGTGGTCTCCAGCACCTGGCCCACGTTCATCCGGCTGGGCACCCCGAGGGGGTTCAGCACGATGTCCACGGGGGTGCCGTCCGGCAGGTAGGGCATGTCCTCCACCGGCACGATCTTGCTGACCACGCCCTTGTTCCCGTGGCGCCCTGCCATCTTGTCGCCCACGGTGATCTTCCGCTTCTGCGCCACGTACACCCGCACCATCTGGTTGACGCCGGGCGGCAGCTCGTCCCCGTTCTCCCGGCTGAACACCTTGACCCCCACCACGGTGCCCTTCTCCCCGTGGGGGACCTTGAGGGACGTGTCCCGCACCTCCCGCGCCTTCTCCCCGAAGATGGCCCGCAACAGCCGCTCCTCCGCGGTGAGCTCCGTTTCCCCCTTCGGGGTCACCTTGCCCACCAGGATGTCCCCGGCCCGGACCTCCGCGCCGATGCGCACGATCCCCCGCTCGTCCAGGTCCCGGAGGGCGTCCTCGGCCACGTTGGGGATGTCCCGGGTGATCTCCTCGGGCCCGAGCTTGGTGTCCCGGGCTTCCACCTCGTACTCTTCGATGTGGATGCTGGTGAACAGGTCCTCCCGGACCAGCCGCTCGCTGATGAGGACCGCGTCCTCGTAGTTGTACCCTTCCCACGGCATGAAGGCCACCAGCACGTTGTGGCCCAGGGCCAGCTCCCCCCCGTCCGTGGAGGGGCCGTCGGCCAGCACCTGCCCCTTCTTGACCTCCTGGCCGCCGCGGACCACGGGCCGCTGGTTGATGCAGGTCCCCTGGTTGCTGCGCCGGAACTTGGTGAGCTTGTACGTGATGCGCCGCTGCCCACGGACGACGATCTCGTCCGCGGTGGCGGACTCGACGACCCCGTCCTCCTCCGCCAGCACCACCGCCCCGGAGTCCGTGGCCACCCGGTGCTCCACCCCGGTCCCCACCAGGGGGGCCTCAGGCCGGACCAAGGGCACCGCCTGCGTCTGCATGTTGGACCCCATGAGCGCCCGGGTGCCGTCGTCGTGCTCCAGGAAGGGGATCAGGGCCGTGGTCACGGAGACGATCTGCTTGGGGGACACGTCCATGAAGTCCACCTGCTCCCGGGGCACCACCACCGGGTGACCGCCCGCCTGGCGGGCCACCACCCGCTCCGGGAGCATGCCGTGCTCGTCCGTCTGCACGTTGGCCTGGGCGATGGTGTACTTCTCCTCGTCGTCCGCGGTGAGGTACACGATCTCCCGAGTCACCCGGCCGTTGCGGACGCGGCGGTAGGGGGTCTCGATGAACCCCAGGTCGTTCACGCGGGCGTACGTGGCCAGGGAGGAGATCAGGCCGATGTTGGGCCCCTCGGGGGTCTCGATGGGGCACATGCGGCCGTAGTGGGAGGGGTGAACGTCGCGCACCTCGAAGCCGGCCCGCTCCCGGCTCAGCCCCCCGGGGCCCAGGGCGCTCAGCCGGCGCTTGTGCCGCAGCTCCGACAGGGGGTTCGTCTGGTCCATGAACTGCGACAGCTGGCTGGACCCGAAGAACTCCTTGATGGCCGCGGTCACCGGCCGGATGTTGATGAGCACCTGGGGAGTCGCCTGCTCCGTCTCCTGGATGGTCATCCGCTCCCGGATCACCCGCTCCATCCGGAGCATCCCGATCCGGAACTGGTTCTGCAGCAGCTCGCCCACCGCCCGCACCCGACGGTTGCCCAGGTGGTCGATGTCGTCCTCCTGGCCCTCCCCGTTGTGGAGGGCGATGAGGTAGCGGACAATCTGCGCGATGTCCTCCGGCGTGAGGGTGCGCTGGTCCGGACGCAGGTCCAGGTTGAGCTTCTTGTTGAGCTTGTAGCGCCCCACCTTCCCCAGGTCGTACCGGCGTGGGTCGAAGAAGAGGGTGTGCAGGAGCGTGGTGGCCGACTCCACGTTGGGGGGGTCGCCGGGCCGCAGCCGCCGGTAGATCTCCATGAGGGCGGTGTTCCGGTCCCGGCTGGGGTCCTTCTCCAGGGTGGCCTCGATCACCCGGTCTCCCCCGTACAGCTTCCGCAGGACCTCGTCGGTCTCGTAGCCTACCGCCCGCAGCAGCACCGTAGCCGGCAGCTTCCGGGTCCGGTCGATGCGCACGTACACCCCGCCCGTGGCGTCGATCTCGAACTCCAGCCACGCGCCCCGGGTGGGGATCACGGTGGCCGCGGGGAACCGCCGCCCGCTGCTGTCGGTGATGTAGCTGTAGTACACGCCCGCGGAGCGGACCAGCTGGCTGACCACCACCCGCTCCGCCCCGTTCACGATGAAGGTCCCGTTCCGGGTCATGAGCGGGAAGTCGCCCATGAACACATCCTGCTCCTTGATTTCGCCTGTGTCCTTGAGGACCAGGCGTACCCGGACCTTGAGGGGGGCGCTGTAGTTGGCGTCCCGCTCCCGGCACTCCTCGGGGGTGTACTTGGGCGCCTCGAAGTAGTACCCGCCGAAGTCCAACACGCCCTCGGTGAAGTGGAAGATGTCTGCGCCCTCGGGCGTACGGCGGCGGCGGCGCTCGTCGGGCACCCCGAAGTACAGCTCCAGGTTGCCCGTGAAGTCCTGGATGGGTGAGATCTCCTCGAAGACCTCCCGGATCCCCTCCTCCACGAACCAGCGGAAGGACCTCCGCTGGACCTCCACCAGGTCCGGGAGCTCCAGGACGTCGGGGAGCTTCCCGAAGTTGACCCGCTCGTGGCGGCCGCGCTTCACCACGCGGCCGACGCCCAGGCGCGGGGCCCGCTCGAAGGAGAACGGACCCACGGCGTACGACTTGGTGAGCTCGGCGGACACTTTCGTGGCGGTCACCCCCATCTCGTCAGCGGTCTGGCGCGTGGCGTCCTTCACGAACCGTCCGGGCTGGAAACCCCAACAGGGAACCGGCTACACCCTCCGGTGCCAGGTGCCCGAGCCCCGGGTACAGGCACCTGCCGCCCGGGCGCTCCCCGGCCGTCCGGAGCGCAGGCTCGGCCGCAAGACCGCAGGAGGGCACACATCAGCCCGTCTCCCGGCAGCAACCGGCCTGCCCGCGTGAAGACTCAGGCACATCCCGCGCACCCGCACAGGGGGAAGGCTCGATCAGGTGCTCGTCCCTCTTCTCACGAATCAAAAAACAAAATACCACGCCCCGGCTAGCCCCGTCAACGGGCCGCCTGGGCGTCCGGTCCCCGCCCCCGGGGACCTACTTGACCTCCACCTCCGCACCCACCTCCTGGAGCTTCGCCTTGATGGACTCCGCCTCCTGCTTGGAGACCTTCTCCTTGACGGGCTTGGGCGCCCCGTCCACCAGGTCCTTGGCCTCCTTCAGGCCCAGCCCGGTGAGCTCCCGGACCACCTTGATGACCTGGATCTTGTTGGGGCCCACCGCCTTGAGGATCACGTCGAACTCCGTCTGCTCCTCCTCCGCGGCGGCGGCGGGCGCCGACGGTGCAGGCACTGTGGCCACCGCCACAGGAGCCGCCGCCGTCACGCCGAACTTCTCCTCCAGGAGCTTCACCAGCTCGGCGAGCTCCAGCACCGTCAGGTTGCCGATGGCCTCCACGATCTCCGCAGTCCCCAGCTTCGCCATTTCCGCTCCCTCCTTACGTGGTCACCGCGCCTTCCGACGCTTCCCGCGCTTTCCGGATCTCCTCCAGGGCGTACAGCAACTTCCGCTGCACGCCCACCAGCACTCCGACCAGCCCGTACAGGGGGCCCTGCAGGCCCCCGAGGACCCTGGCCACCAGCTGGTCCCGGCCCGGCAGCTCCGCCAGCGCCCGCACGCCCGCGGCGTCCAGCACCCGGCCTTCCGCCAGCCCTCCTTTGACCTCCAGCTTGCGGTACTGGCGGACGAACTCGTGGACCACCCGCGCGGCCACCGTGGGGTCGTCGTAGGCCACCGCGATCCCTGTGGGGCCCCGGAGGAAGGGCTCCAGGCCCGCAAGGCCGAGCTCCGCGGCCGCGATCCCGAGCAGGGTGTTCTTCACCACCCGGTACTCGGCGCCTTCCTTCCTCAGGCTCGCGCGCAGCGCTTCCAGCTCGGGGACGCTCAGCCCACGGAAGTCGGTGAGCACCACCCCCCGTGCCCGGCGGAGCTGCTCCTTGAGCCGTCCGACCGCTTCCACCTTTTCCGGTTTCGGCATCCGGCACCCCTACACCAACACAAGCGGCGCCCCGCAGCGGGAGCGCCGAAAGCCCAGCCCGGCATTCGCGCGTCCTCGGCAGGCGGCCGGTGGGCCTTTACCCCGTACGGGACCTGCGGTCTGCGGACGTTCTTTTTGACGGCCGCTATGCTACCAACCCAGAGGCCGGCCCGTCAACGCGTCAGGCCGCCCGGCCCGCGGCCAGGGCCACCGCCCGGGCGGGGTCCACGCGGACGGAGGGGCCCATGGTGGGGCTCAGGGCCATACTCCGGATGTACTGGCCCTTCACCGCGGCCGGCCGCGCCCGCACCACCGCGTCCACCAAGGCGGCGAAGTTCTCCAGCAGGGCCTGCTCCGGGAAGGACGCCTTCCCGATGGGCGCGTGGACGATCCCCCCCTTGTCCACACGGAACTCGATCTTGCCCGCCTTGATCTCCCGGACGGCCCGACCCACCTCGAAGGTGACGGTACCCGCCTTGGGGTTGGGCATGAGCCCCCGGGGGCCCAGGATCCGGCCCAGGCGGCCCACCTGCCCCATCAGGTCCGGCGTGGCCACGGCCACGTCGAAGTCCGTCCACCCCTCCTGCTGGACCCGCTGGATCAGGTCCTCCGCACCCACGTAGTCCGCGCCCGCGGCCTCCGCCTCCTTGGCCTTCTCCCCCTTGGCGAACACCAGCACGCGGACCGGCCGGCCGGTGCCGTGGGGCAGCACCACCGTACCCCGCACCACCTGGTCCGCGTGCTTGGGGTCCACGGCCAGCCGTACTGCCGCCTCCACCGTCTCGTCGAACTTCGCCCGCGCCAGCTGCTTCACCAGGCGGACCGCCTCCTCGGGGTCGTACAGCCGCGTGCGGTCCACCAGTTTCGCTGCGTCCTCGTACCGCTTGCCCCGTCGTGCCATACCGGCCTCCTGCCTAGCCCACCACCTCGATGCCCATGCTGCGGGCCGTGCCCTCGATCATCCGGACCGCCGCCTCTAAGGAGGAGGTGTTGAGGTCGGGCATCTTCAGCCGGGCGATCTCCTCCACCTGCTGCCGGGTGACCCGGCCCACCTTCTTCTTGTTCGGCTCCGGAGACCCCACCTCCAGCCCCGCGGCCTTCTTCAGGAGGACGGACGCGGGCGGGGTCTTGGTCACGAAGGTGAAGCTCCGGTCGGAGTAGATGGTGATCTCCACGGGGACGATCATCCCCACCTGGGAGGCGGTCCGCTCGTTGTACGCCTTGCAGAACTCCATGATGTTGATCCCGTGGGGGCCCAAGGCGGTGCCCACGGGCGGGGCGGGGGTGGCCTTGCCCGCGGGGATCTGGAGCTTGACCTGCGCCACCACCTTCTTCATGGACCCCTCACCTCGGAATGCGGGAATGCGTCAGGTGCGCTCCACCTGCGTGAAGTCCAGCTCCACGGGGGTCTCCCGCCCGAAGATGGACACCAGCACCCGGACCTTTTCCTTCTCCGGCAGGATCTCGTCCACAATACCCGTGAACTCCTGAAACGGGCCGGAGGTGATCCGCACCGTGTCGCCCTTGTGGTAGTGGATGCGCAGCTTCGGGGTCTCGTCCTTCACCTGGCCGAGAATCGCCCGGACCTCCTCCTCCTCCAGGGGCACGGGCCGGTTCCCGGAGCCCACGAAGCCGGTGACCCCCGGGGTGTTGCGGACCACGTACCAGGAGTCCTCATCCAGGATCATCTCCACCAGCACGTAGCCGGGGTAGATCTTCTTCTTGGCGATCCGCCGCTTCCCTTCCTTGATCTCGATCTCGTCCTCCGTGGGGATGAGGACCTGGAAGATCTTCTCCTGCATCCCCATGGAGTGCACCCGCTTCTCCAGGTTGGTCTTGACCTTGTTCTCGTAGCCGGAGTACGTGTGGACCACGTACCAGCGGCGACGCGGGTCGCGGGGAGCGGTGGCCACCGCGCCCTCCGCCGCCTCCTCCGGACGGGAAGTCTGCCGTTCCTCCTCCGTCACCGCAACACCCTCTGGAACAACCACGTGAACAGCGCGTCCCACGCGCCGAGGTACGCGGCCGTCACCGTCACCACCACCAGCACCACGAGCGTGCTGGCGATGAGCTCCTGGCGGCTCGGCCACGTGACCCGGTTCAGCTCCGCCCGCACCTCCCGCAGGTACCGGGTGGCCCGGTCCACGGGGGACGGACCACGGCGGGCCGGGGGTCGAGCCGCGGGCTTGGCTGCCCGTTCGGGCTTTCGGACCACGTGCGTGCCTCGGGCCATGCGGGCCTCCGCGCTGTCGCCTGCTCCAAACACAAGACGGCGCCCCACCTGGGCGCCTGCGTGATTATAGAGACCCCGCCCCGCGCTGTAAAGGGCCACCCCACCTTTACAGACGCGCCAGCCGCGCGGCCACCTTCCGGAGGACGGCCTGGGCCGCCTGCCGCAGCCCAAAGGGCCCGCCCGCGGCGGGGTAGGTGGCGTCGAAGGCCGCCTCCAGGTGCGGCCGCGAGCCCCACGGGGTGTACACCCGCACCTCCAGCACCGCCACCGCAGCCCCTCCACCCCCGCGGCGGGGAGGGAAGTCGGGGTCCCCGTCTGGCCCCGTCAGGTCCAGGTGCGTCCACCGTCCCACCACCAGCCAGTCACACCCCACAGCCTGGGCGAGCTCCCGTGCACGGGCGGGGTGGAACAGCGCCTCCGGTGGCTGCGCCAGGGACCGCCAGGCCCGTGCGACCCGCTCGGGCGGGACCACCTGGAACCGGCCGGTGTGGGCCAGCAGGGCGGTCAGCTCCCCGTTCAGCCCCTCCGCGTCCACCACCCAGCCGTCCGCGCTGAGGTCCCAGAAGGGCGCCACCGCCACCGTCTGGAGCGCCTGCG
>FWWM01008314.1_pt1 | contig 20054 bp, 18 predicted proteins | sample 2228351 | NCBI WGS metagenome assembly FWWM01 (sample SAMEA103939774, study PRJEB20133) | metagenome
TCTGTCTCATCTGCGCTCCTGAATAGCTGCGATGATCCAGAAATCCTCCCTTCCCGAAAACCCCTAAATGGTCTCAAGGGCGCTGACGGCAGACAAACCGTGACGATAGATGGTGCTGCCCTAAAAAGTGGCACCCCACGAGACCTGCAGCGCGCTCGATGGCAGGCTCGCTCGGAGGAATTCCGAACGGGTGATGCAAGACAGATGGCAGGCGACGAAGCCGTCAAAGCGGCTCGGTCGCAGCTTGTTGCGATCGAGCGCGCCCTCGCCAAGGCCGTTCGCAATCCTGCATTGCGTCAATCAATTTTGAGCTATGCGAAAGAGCGGATCGCCAGGGAGTTAGCGGGTGGGCAGGCGATTGAGCGCAGGCAACTAAGACAAAAAGTGCCTGCTCAACAAAAAATCTCACCATTTCCAAATAAAAGCGAGCCCTCGCGCAATTCGCCAGATCGCAGACATCCAAATCTTTCCAGGTAAGCAATCGATTGGCTGCTAATGCTTGCCGTAAACGATAGTTTGCCCCCCAGCGCCAACGAGCAAGGTCTCGAATTTATCCGGCGTGACGCCTGGGACCTCCATTCCGGGCGATCCAACAGGCATGTCGGGAACGGCAAGGCCAAGAGCTGCCGGCCTGTCTTTCAACAACTTGCGGATGTCTGAGGCCGGTACATGACCTTCGACGAAGTAACCCTCGATGACGGCGGTGTGGCAGGACTGGACTTTCTCCGGGACACCCGTAGCGCGCTTGATAGCAGCCATATCACTGCTTTCCATGACGCGCGGCGTGAAGCCGGCCTGCTCGAGATGTCGGACCCACGCTTTGCAGCAGCCGCAGGTTGGGCTGAGATGGACCTTGATCTCCTGGGCGCTCGCCGGGAGAGCCGGCAGCAGGAAGGCGAGAAGAAAGACCGACGTAGGCTTCATCATAATCTCCAGATCAACAAGAATTTCTATGTCGAGGCAGGGTGGGATGCCGTAGGCACGGTCGGCCCATGCGGCAAAACCGGATCGTCGGCGATGACCTGCGCCAGTTGCTGCTCTGGCTGGGCGAGACGAGGCAGGGTGATAGTCACCCGAAGACCGCCTTCTGGACGGTTGGCTAGCGCGATCTCGCCGCCATGTGCGAGGACGACGGCGCGCGCAATGGTCAGGCCGAGGCCGGAGCCGCCGGTCTCGCGTCCGCGCGATTCCTCGAGGCGGACGAAGGGTTGGAAGACGCGTTCCATATCGCCGTCGGGTATACCGGGACCATCGTCTTCGACGGTGATCGCGAACCCTGCTGGCGTCTCGTCAACCATAACGGTGACATGGCTGCCGTACTTCACCGCGTTTCCAACGACGTTCCAGAAGGCGCGCTTGAGCGCAAGCAGCCGGCCGAGCACACGGCCATGCCCGGTTCCGCTCAGGCTGACCGCCCGCCCCTGATCGGCATGGTCGTCGACGATGGTCTCGATCACCGAGACGATGTCGATCGGCCTGATCGCCTCGCTAGAGACGCCGCCGCGCAGGAACTCCAGCGTCGAATCGATCATGCCCTCCATCTCGGCGAGGTCGGCGTCGACGAGGTCGCGCGTCGCCTCGTCCTCCATCAGTTCGGAGCGCAGGCGCAGCCGCGTGATCGGCGTACGCAGATCATGCGAGACGGCCGCCAGCGCCTGCATGCGCTCGGAGACGAGGCGCTGGATGCGCTCGCGCATCGTGTTGAAGGCGCGCGCGGCGCGGCGGACTTCGGCCGGGCCGGTCTCGTCCAGCGGCTGCGGCGTCTGGTCCAGGCTGAAGCGCTCGGCGGCCACCGCGAGATCGCGAAGCGGCCGCGTCGCCCAGCGCAGCAACAGGACGGCGACGACGACGATGGCGACGCCAAAGCAGATCGTCACCGCCAGCACGCTCCAGTCGGCATGCTGGGCCGCACCCAGCGTCGTCGAGGAGAAGTTCACCCAGGAGCCGTCGTCGAGCCGCACGGAAACCAGCATCATGTGCCGGTAGGCGTCGGCCTCGCCGGAGCCGAGCGCGCCGTCATCGGCGAAGCCGAGACGAAAGGATTCCGAGGCCAGATCCGGCACGAGCTCCTTGAGCTTGGCTTCCATCGCGGCCGTGCGATCGGTGGTGGGGGCGGTGCCAAGGACCAGGCTGACCTTGCTCCAGTGCACCTCAAGGCTCGCGCTCGACAGGTCATGAGCGGCGCGGTCTCGTTCCGGCTCGTGGGGGATGCCGGCGATGGCACGCTTGATCGAGACGATCCGCTCGGCCAGTCCCCGGTCGCGCTGCGCCGTTGCCAGGCTCTCGACGCCGACACGGTAGGCCCAGTAGCCGACGAGATGGAAGGCGAGCAGCGCCGCGACCAAGATCAGGATGGCCCGCCCCGCCACGGTGTCGCGAAAACCCCTATGGAGCATGCGACTCATGCCGGCTGTCCCTCCAGCACCTGAACAGCAGGCGTGAACATGTAACCGGCGCCGCGGATCGTCTTGATCAGTTGGCCGCCATTGACGTCCGCCTCCAGCTTGCGCCGCAGGCGGCTGATCTGAACATCGATCGCGCGGTCGAAGGGATCGCTGTTTCTGGTCTTGGCGAACTGCATCAAGGCCTCGCGCGACAATACCCGATTGGCGTGCTCGATAAAGGCGACCATCAGGTCGAACTCGCCGGTGGATAGATCGACCAGCGTACCCGATGGCGAGGTCAGTTCGCGCCGGCGCAAATCCATCCGCCACCCGTCGAAGACGACGCACTCGCTGGCGCGGCCGTCGCCAGTTCTGCGCATTGAGCGCGAACGTCTCAGCACCGCTCTGACTCGCGCCAGAAGCTCCCGCGGGCTGAACGGCTTGGTGACATAGTCATCGGCGCCGGCTTCCAGTCCAATGATGCGGTCGCTTTCCTCGCTGCGAGCCGTCAGCATGACGATCGGCACCTGTGACGTCGCGCGCACATCGCCGCACAAATCGAAGCCGGACCGTCCCGGCAGCATCAGGTCGAGAATGATGAGATCGATGTCCGCCTGCCTCAACACTTCCAGCATGGCGCGTCCGTCAGGCGCACCCGTCACCTTGTAGCCGTGGCGCTGCAGGAAGCGGGCCACAAGCAGGCGAATCTGTGGGTCGTCATCGACAACGAGCACATGGCCATGGTCATCAGCTAAGGGGGTGGTCTGAATGTTTGTCACGAGCATCTTTCGAACGGCTTAGGTTGGCATTTCATACCGAACGGCAGGCCGGATGAACGACAATATAGCGCTGTATCGCGGGCTGGGCGCGATCGGCTTTGATACAATTTGTAACGGACACAACCCTCCCGCCGTTGCTACCAAACTGCATCGAAGGCTCTGGGGTCGAACGAATCGCGATGGCCGTAAAACTTTCTCTCTCCGCTCTCTTGGCGCTCGCGCTAGGCGCGTGCTCAGTCGCTCCCGTTCCCGTCCATCTGGCGCGGCCGGCAGATCCAGGCGCACGCGTTCCCGCAGTTGGCTATCAGGGCGTCACCGCTGGCCTCGTCTCGATGCGCCCGACCGAGCCGAAGAATTGGCGCGAGCTGAACCGTAGAGTAGGGCCTCAACAGTGACTGCGATGACTTCCGCCTTCCGATCCGCTGACCAGACTTCGTCGGCTACCATTCGTCGCTTCACGCTTCTCGCTGGTGTCGCCGTTATACTCGGCGGCTGCGCGACCTTTTCGGCTGACGGCGGCGTCGGCACTGCACAGACCATCGCTTACACCGAGCTGAACAAGGACGTCGTCAAGATCACCGACGATGCCGCGGCTGGTAGCGCCAAGGCGCGCGTCGATCAGCTTCTCAAGAAGCCATTGACTGCTGACAGCGCAGTTCAGATCGCGCTTCTCAGCAACCGCGGTCTGCAGGCAGCCTTCAACGAACTTGGCATTGCCGAGGCTCAAATGGTCGCGGCCAGCCTGCCGCCCAACCCGCGCTTCGGCATCTCCAAGCTGTCGGGCCGGTTCGAGGTCGAGATCGAGCGGCAGATCGTCGGGAGCCTGTTCGCCTTGGCGACCTGGCCGGCGCGCGCCGAGGTCGCCCGCGACCGCTTCCAGAACGCCCAACTCCGCGCAGCGGAGGCAGTCCTGAAACTCGCCGCGGATACGCGCAAGCAGTATTATCGCTCCGTCGCAGCGAACGCCCAGGTCGGCTTCTACGAGCAGGCGAAGTCAACGACCGATGCGGCGACCCAGCTCTTCAAGCGCCTCGGCGAATCCGGCGGCATCAACAAGCTCGATCAGGCAAGGGAGTTCGCCTTCGACGCCGAGCTCGGCGCCCAGCTTGCTCAGGCGCGTCTCCAGCAGCGCCAGGAGCGTGAACGCCTGGTCAGGCAGCTCGGCCTCTGGGGCGACGACCTTAAGTTCCGCATGCCAGCCTCATTGCCCGCGCTGCCGCGCCTGCAATCGGTCAAGGCGGTCGAAGCCGAAGCGCTTCGCAAGCGTGTCGATATCCAGATCGCGCGGGGCGAACTTAATCTGCTGGCCAAGTCGCTGGGCCTCACTCAGGCGACCCGGTTTGTGAACGACATCGATCTGCTGGGCCGGCGAACCTACGACCGTGGCCGCAGCGTCCTGCCCGACGGAGATGTCGAGCGCGAGACGAGCCGCAGCCGCACTCTTGAACTCGAGATCGAGATCCCGATTTTCGATTTCGGGCAAAGCAAAGTGGCTTTGGCCGAGCAGACCTACATGCAGGCTGCGAACCGTCTGGCCGAAAAGGCCGTGAACGTTCGTTCCGAGGCGCGCGAGGCCTATGTCAGCTATCGCGGGACCTACGACATCGCCCGGCAGTACATCAACAATGTTCTGCCTCTGCGTAAGATCATCCAGGACGAGGCGCTGCTACAGTACAACGGCATGCTGATCGACGTGACGCAGCTCATTACCGACGCGCGCGCTCGGATCCTGTCCAATGTTGCTGGCATCAATGCGCGCCGCGACGCCTGGATCGCGCACACCGACTTCAAGCACGCGCTGATCGGCGGCGGCTCTGTTGGCGGCGGCGGAGGCACCGCCGTCGCGGCCGCTGGTGGCGGCGATGCGCCCGCCCATTGAACACTTGAGGAGCAAGACGCCATGACGGATCTGTCCCGCAGGGGTTTCATCGGAACATCAGGGCTCGTGATCGCGGGCGCTGCCGCGGTCTCGGGCCGCACCGCCTTCGCCTCCGTGCCGGAAGCGCCGACGATGACGAGCGCGGCGACGCAAGCCCCGCTGGTGCCGACCTCCGGCCCCGACTACCAGCCGGTGGCGACGCTGAACGGCTGGACCCTGCCCTGGCGGATGAACGGCGACTGGAAGGAGTTCCATCTCGTCGCCGAGCCGGTCGAGCGCGAGATCGCGCCGGGCATGATCGCCTATCTCTGGGGCTATAACGGCCAGTCGCCCGGCCCGACGATCGAGGCCGTCGAGGGCGACAAGGTCCGCATCTACGTCACTAACAAGCTGCCCGAAAACACGACGATTCACTGGCACGGCCAGCGCCTGCCCAATGGCATGGACGGCGTCGGCGGGCTGAATCAACCGCATATCCCGTCCGGCAAGACCTTCGTTTACGAGTTCCTCCTCAGGCGCTCGGGCACCTACATGTACCATCCCCATTCCGACGAGATGGTGCAGATGGCGATGGGGATGATGGGCTTCTTCGTCGTCCATCCGAAGGACCCGGCCTTCCGCCGCGTCGACCGCGACTTCGTCTTCCTGCTCAACGCCTTCGACATCGAGCCGGGCGCCTATGTGCCCAAGGTCAACACCATGCTCGACTTCAATATGTGGTGCTGGAACAGCCGGGCCTTCCCGGGCATCGACCCGTTCGTGGTCGGCCTCAACGACAAGGTCCGGATCCGCTTCGGCAACCTGACCATGACCAACCACCCGATCCACATGCATGGCTACGAGTTCAAGGTCTCCTGCACCGACGGCGGCTGGGTCGATCCGGCCACCGCCTGGGACGAGGTCTCCATCGACGTCGCGGTCGGCCAGATGCGCGCCTTCGACTTCGTCGCCGACGAGCCCGGCGATTGGGCGATCCACTGCCACAAGTCGCACCATACGATGAATGCGATGGGTCACTCGGTGAAGACCTATATCGGCGTCAACAAGAAGGACCTGGTCAGCCGCATCCGCAAGGCCGCGCCGGGCTACATGCCGATGGGCTCGAACGGCATGGGCGAGATGGGCTCCATGGAAATGGAGCTGCCGAAGAACACGCTGCCGATGATGACTGGCTACTCCCAGTTCGGGCCCGTCGAGATGGGTGGCATGTTCTCGGTCGTGAAGGTGCGTGAAGGGCTGGCCAAGAACGATTACAAGGATCCCGGCCACTACAAGAACCCCGAGGGCACGGTCGCATTTGAGTACAAAGGCCAAAAGTTGGCCGAAGCACCTCGCGTCGAGGGGCCGAAGGTCAATCCCGATCTCGCCACCTGGCAGGTCAAGGATCCGCGCAAGCCCAGGCTCGGCGCGGACGGCAAGCCGCTGCCCGGCGCTAAGCCCGGCGGACATTCCAACCATTGACATCGACAATCGAACCTGGAGCGACCGCATGACGTTTTATTTTCCAAAGCTGACCCTGGCTGCTCTGGCGCTTCTCGCATCGACGGGGCTTGCCTCCGCTGGGCCGGGTGGCGCCGGTCACGGCCATGGCGATGAGACCGCTTATGGCAAGCCTGGCGACCCGAAAAAGCCTTCACGGCTCGTCCAGGTCGTGATGAGCGAGCGTGATGGCAAGATGCTGTTCATTCCGGATCGGATCGAAGTTCGCCGCGGTGAGCAGATCAAGTTCGCCCTCCGCAACAATGGTGAGATCGATCACGAGATCGTCGTGGCGACGCTGGAGGAGAACCTCAAGCACGCGGTAGAGATGCAGAAGAACCCCGACATGGAACACGATGACCCGAACGCCAAGCGCCTCGCGCCCAAGAAGACCGGCGAGATTGTCTGGGCTTTTACCAAGGCGGGCGAGTTTGACTTCTCCTGCCTGATCCCTGGCCATCGTGAAGCCGGAATGACCGGTAAGGTCATCGTCAAGTAGGCATAATGCCTACGCAACAAGGAGCACACCATGCTGAGAATCATCTCCGCCGTCGCATTTGTGGCGGTCTCGCTGCCGGCGCTCGCCCAGCAGGTCAACGGCACCGTCAAAAAGATCGACGAGGCGCAAGGCAAGCTGACCATCGACCACGGCCCGATCAAAAATCTCGACATGGACGCCATGTCGATGGTCTTCCGCGCCGGCGAGCCGGCCATGCTCAAGGGCCTGAAGGCAGGCGACAAGATCAAGTTCGACGCCGACCGGGTCAACGGCCAGATCACGGTGACGAAGCTGCAGAAGACCAAGTAGGCGCGAGTCAAGCGCCGATCAGACGCCAGGCCGCAGCAGTGATCATGCTGCGGCCTGGATTATCAGAACGACAGCATAACCGATGAATAATCTCCCGCCGAGAACCATGCATCGCGTGACCTCGTTATTCGTCGATATAGCCCAAAATGTTACCCGCATATCTTTTAGCTCGTCGGCGCAGTGGTGTTTTCAGGTTTGTTCGCTCTCGTCTTGGTGCTGTCTCGTACAAAATAGACAGTTCCTTTACATCAATAGCGGAGGGCAAATCATGCCGGCGCGGTTTCTTGCTATCTTGATCGTTCTTTTTCCAACACTTTCGCGAGCTGACGATGGTGATTTGCAGCGCGCCTTGCTGGAGGCCGCCTGCGCTAACGCAAAAATCACTCGTCTCCCGGCTGTAGGGAAAACGGAACTTTACGAGGCAAACTGCTTGGGGACTACGCATAAGCGTATCAAAATTGTCTGTATTTCTGGGCGCTGCATCGCGGATTACCCCCATACTGGGCGCGATGAAGCTGACGAAAACTAAGATCGTGTTGTTAGTTGCTGCGATAGATCAATGAATGTCCACTCCCCAACTGAGCAGTAGCAATCAAAAGGCCACGAATGGAACTTCTTGCTCAGATTGCTCGCTTTATCCTGGTCGGTGGTTCGGCAACGGTCGTGAACTGGTTAGCGCGATTCCCGCTCTCTTTGATTATGCCATTTCTTGAGGCAGTTTTCGTAGCCTACATGATCGGCATGGTGGTCGGCTTTGTGCTTTATCGCGCCTTTGTCTTTACGACATCCTCACAACCGCTCAGTGCGCAAATCGCTTTGTTCCTCGGCGTTAACGTGGTCGGCGTGGCAACCGTGGTCCTGGCCTCGCACGTTCTCCTGCACTTGGTCTTTCCCGCGCTCGGCGTCACGCTCATGCCGGAGGCGTTTGCACACGCGGGAGCGCTCGCTCTAGGGGCCGCGGCGAATTTCATCGGGCATAAGTTCGTGACGTTTCGAGCAGAAAGCCCGCCACCATCGCCGACGCTTGGCGCCTGACCCAACGAATTATTCCGTCGAGTGGCGATCATCTCGCACTGCATTCCCCCATCCACCAGTTACATCGACAGGTTTGCCATTGAACAACCCGCCCAAAAAGCACGGAGGCTCTTGTGGAAATCGTCGTTAGGCCGGCGCTTCCCGAAGACAGCGTGACGCTTGTCGAGCTGATGCTTCAGGCTGCGGGCGACACCTTGCAGTTCATTCTTGATGATCTTGAGCCTCGCGTCAGCGCGGGCGAGGTCTTCAAGCATATGATTTCATCGATCGATAGCGAATGTTCTTACCGGCATTGCTGGGTCGCGGTCGTGCAGTCTGGGGCTCACGCCCCGGTTGTCGGCATGATGAACGCCTTCCCAGCCTCGCTTCTCTCCGACCAAACGACGCCATCGAATTTGTCATCGCGAGAAGTCCATCTCTGGCCCAGGACTGCGCTTCAGGACTGGGGCAGTTACTGCCTCAACAGCCTTGCAGTCTTCCCACTCTATCGGCGGTATGGGATCGCATCCCGACTGATCGAGCAAGCCATCGATAACGCCGTCTCCGAAGGATTTGGCAGCGTGAGCCTGCATGTCTGGGCGGATAATGCCTCTGCTGTCAGGCTCTATCGCGGGAAGGGCTTCCATGAAATCGATCGGGCCGCGATTCCCTGGCATCCTCGCCTCCCGCATTCCGGCGGCAGCCTGCTCATGAGGCTAAGCGGTCTCTCCGGACGCATCGGCGCATCTGCTCCAAGCCACAACGTGGTTTTGGCGGCCGGCGATGGATCTGACGATCGAGACGTCTCACGACCGTCCGATCGCTGAATATGCCAGGACAGAAGACCATGATCGTTGCCGCTTGGACTGAGAGCTTTAAAAGGGCGAAACAGCGAATGTTTTCGCCTTTATTAATTCTATTCTTTGTCGTCTTGATTGTCATTATTTTACTTATGCTACCGCTAAAACTCCCGGTCGGACCCATGTATTGGGATCTGATCGTCTATATCGACGGAGCTCATCGTGTAGCGATCGGTCAAACTCCCTCGGTCGATTTTTTTGCGCCAGTCGGTCCTCTCGCCTATTGGCTCGTAGCGCCGCTCTTGACGACCTTTAGCAACGCCCAACCGCTGCTGCTGGTGCAGTGGTCTCTTCTACTCGTCAGCGCGCCGCCAATGTTTGTCATCCTCGCGCATGTCGGCCAGCGATCGAGAGCGACGGCCTTTGCTCTCTTGTTGCCGTTCCTGTTTTTTCAGCTTCTGCCGATGAACGTTGAGCAATACTCAACTTACCCCAGCGTTGACGGATATGGAATATATAATAGACATACAAGTATATTACTATATAGTTTAACGTGTGGGCTGATTTTTCTAGTGAATCAACGCTTGATATTTCTTGTCGTCATTTGGACGTGCCTGGCGTTATTTCTCTTGAAGATCACGGGCTTTATTGCTGCCGGCTTGCTCTGCTCATTCGCTTTCGTCGCCGGGCGGATGAGCATGCGTGTAGCCCTCGGAATCGGCGCCGCCTTCCTGTTAGCGCTTGTGGCGCTCGACGCCACGCTCGGCGTCGTTCGCGCCTACCTGATCGACATATGGTTGCTCGTGCGTCTCAACGAGGGCAATCTGCTCTCACGCTTTCTACAAGCCAGCTCGCTCCACTTCGGCATCCTTGCACCGGCCGCTGGGCTGTCCGTAGCGCTTTATTGGTTCAAGGTTGGAGATGCACCATTCAGACAAGAAACAAGAGGCGCGCCGGATGCCGGTACTCTCGCAAGGAAACTGGACCGCAACAGTCTCTGGCTCGCCATCACCATTCTTGCCGGCCTGTTTTTTGAGACGCAGAACACGGGTGGGCAGGCGCTCATCCTTATCTGGCCCGTTCTGCTCGCGATCCTGCTGGGCGTACACCGCCTCAACGGCGCTTCGCTGATCCTTGTGTTGTCCCTGATAGGCGCAGCCGCGCTGCCGCCCTTTGTAAACGTGGCCCACCGCACGGCGCGCGCGCTCGTTGTGCAGGGTAAGTTCGTCGACGTTCCAAACGCGGATCTCAAAGCGCTTGGACAGGTCACACAGCGCCCCGAGATCGTCGAGCGGGCGGCGAAGATGCGGGAGGTCTACTCGCGCTTTCCCGAGACGTTCCAGTTCTTGGCTGACAATAATCTCCTTCCGGGTTTCACTCTTTACTCGGAACTTGATTTCCAGGTTGGCTGGTTGATGGTTGCCGATGAAGCGGTTAAGGCAATTCGTGAATACGAAGCCGCAAACAGCATAGAGTTTAAAACAATAATGAACTTGAACTTTGTGAACCCATTTCCCTTTCTCTTGGATCGGGGGGCAACACGTCACATTGCAATAGGTGCCGACCCGACACGAGCAGTCCCCGCGCCTGACCCGGAGACCCTTGCCGCTGTCTCCAAGACAGACTTGATTCTCTATCCCATGTGCCCAATCACAACCGCTAATGAGGCTTTACTCGCGCTATATCGACCGGCTGTGGCTCACCATAAATTTATCGTTCTATCGGCGTGTTGGCGAGGATATGTGAGGCAGTGATAATTCGGTGTATATTCATCGTTCCATTGAAAAATTGCTTGTCCAGCAAATCGCACGATCGAATTGATAGAATGCCTTCATGAATACACTACTCGTTATCAGCGAATATGTGCATCAGATCACCCACAATATTGCTGGCCTTGATTATCCACATGGTCATTGGGGACTGACCTTATTAGCGGTAGCCGTTTTCATTGTTGCTCCCGTTTGGACGATCGGTCAGGGGGGTATAGCGCTTTTTCGGTGGGCATCCTCAGTTCGAAGGCGTCGCGCCAGGCTAGCTGCCGTGATTAGCAGGCCAGTCGCCGCTTCGAATGAGGTCCGCGATAGATTGCCCTCCGGTTCGGAGGCAGCCAATACACCCACAGGCCGCAACGGTGACGCGTCAGTCCCCCACGACCCATGGAGGTTGGCCCTCTTCGTCGCGAGAGCCACTTCTCGTTACCAGATCCTGCTGGTCTTGTTGTCCTTAATGACGCTGCCCTCAGCTTGGTTACTTCTTGATATTCCCAAGCACATCATCAATCACGCCCTCGCCAGCCCTCAAACTCACGATGGAATGACCTTTCTCGGCTTCCATCTGCCCCGCTTAGAACTGTTGATCGCGCTGTGCGGAAGTTATCTCGCCGTCCTGACAGCAAGCGGGCTCGTCAAATTCGCAGCGACACGCATCAGAGGACGAGCGAGCGAGCGGCTCGTTCGGCGACTTCGCCTGAACATCGTACGCAGATCGAGGAAGGAAATCGCACCTGAAGCAAAAGCTTCCCTAGCGGCTGTCGCCGTTCAAGAGGTTGAGCCAATCGGATACTTTGGCGCCAGTATATTCGTAGTTCCGCTAATATATGGCGGAACACTGCTCACGAGCCTCGCATTTCTATTTATACAGAATCCGGCGCTTGCTTTTTCAGCTTTGATCATGTTGCCCATTCAGATGACCTTGCTGCCTCGGATCCAGCATCGACTCAATTCGAAGATACGGGAAAGGGTCTTTGCAACACGCGCATTGACAGGACTTCTTACAACAAAAGGTTCCAATCCCAAAACTGCAGTGGACGACAAATCGATCATGCCGTCCCTACGGCAGCAGGCGAATCAGATTGCTACACTCGAACGCTTGAGGGTAGAAATCAGTGATTTGAAAGGGCGGCTACGCGGTCTCTATAACTACACATCCAACCTGACGCCGTTCTTCTTTTTCGCAATCGGCGGCTATTTGGTCGTGCAGGAACGTCTTTCACTTGGCTCGCTGGTTGCAGCGATAGCTGCGTACAGAGAAATCGCCCCCGCACTGCGGGAGTTATTTGATTTCGTGCAAAACTGGTCGGATGCAGAGGCGCGGTTTGAAGAGGTCAGGCGTGTCATTTTGGAGAGCGAAGCTGTAAAGCGCGTTTAACTCTGCTCAACAAACACATGCCTTGGAGCAATACGGATGTCGAAGGTAATACGATCTTGATGCCGCCGGCCTTTTGCCGGCGGCAAGGACATGGCATCCTATACAGATGAAGCTCCGGCTCCTCACGCATGCGCTGATCCTGGCCCTGTTCCTGACGGCCGGCGTTCTCGCGTCTTATGTCAGCCCGGCGGCTGCCGGCATGGCGGGCGACGCCGCCGGCGTCGAGCAGACCATGGAAGCCGGCATGCCGTGCTGCCCGTCGGACCAGGATGACCCCAATGACTGCGCGACGAACTGCCCGGCGCTGACCTTCTGCCTCGCCAAATGTTTTGCCGGCGGGGCTATCAAATCCGTCACGCTGCCGCGCCCCGCCATCGCTGTCGTCAGCCTCGCGGGTGACGACGCCGAGCGCGTATCCCAAGGCTTTGCGCCACCCGCGAGACCTCCCCGAAGCTGAGGCATCGCCGGCGCGTCAGCGCCGGCTCCGGCCGCCCGGCATTGTCCGCGCGGTCGGCAAGTCGTGGCCTAAGGGCCGCGCGATAGCTGCGCCAGAGCGCGGCAGCCTGATTCATTCGGGACGTCCACCATGTCTTTCATGACTTTCATGCGCGCGCTCGTCGCCGCGTTTCCGCTCGCCATCTCCACGCTACCGGCCTTCGCCGACATCAAGGACTACGAGTTCCAGCTCACGCAAGAGGAGCTGAAACAGGGCGACGGCGTCGTCGTCACCGTCCGGCTCGTCGACAGGCGCAGCGGCAAGGCGGTGCCCGACGCTGTCATTTTCGCCAGCCGCATCGACATGGAGCCCGACGGCATGGCGACGATGGCCTCGAAACTGGAGCCGATGCCCGCGACCGAGCCCGGCAGCTACAGCTTCAGGACAAACCTCACCATGGAGGGCGGCTGGCGGTTGTCGCTGGCGGCCAAGGTGCAGGGCGAGGACGGCACGCTGGAAAGCCGTCTCGTCCTGAAGGCGACGCCATGAAGCGGGTCGTGCTCGCGGTCCTCGCTCTCGCCGCCGTGACGGCGGCGGGCGCGGGAGGGTATGTCGCCGGGACGCGCGGGCTCGTCCTGCCAGGCCTCGATCGGCTCCATCAGATCGTCATGGCCAGATCGCCGGCCGCGCCCAAAGCCGAGCCAGCGTCCGCCGCCGGGCCGATCGCCTATTGGCGCCATCCCGATGGGCAGCCGGTCTATGCGTCCGAACCCCGCAAGACCGAAGACGGGCGCGACTTCCTTCCCGTCCGCGCCAGCGAGGAGATCAGCTTCGATCCGCCTGCGGCCAGACCGGCGCAGAGCGCCGCCGGCCCCGCCGCAGCCACCGAGGCCGAGCGGAAGCTGCTTTACTACCGAAATCCGATGGGTCTGCCCGACACCTCGCCGGTTCCCAAAAAGGACTGGATGGGGATGGACTATTTGCCGGTCTATGCCGGCGAAGAGGCCGGCGACACGGTCATCAAACTCTCCCCCGGACGCATCCAGCGCAGCGGTGTGCGTTCCGAGCCCGTCGTCCGTCAGGCGATAAGCCGGTCGATCCGGGTTCCCGGCACGGTTCAGCTCGACGAGCGCCGCGTCTCCGTCGTCGCGACGCGCTCGGACGCCTTCATCCAGGAGGTCGCAGCCGTCACGACCGGCGACCGCGTCGCCAAGGGCGACCGGCTGGTCCGGATCTATTCGCCCGAGATCACGGCGGCGAGCGCGCAGTTCGTCGCCGAGCTCAACGCGGCCGGGCGCGGCGTGCCCGAAGGCGGCGCGCGCCAGCGGCTGGAGAATCTCGGCGTGCAGCCGGAGATCGTCGCCGAGATCGAGCGGACCCGAAAAGTGCCGCTGACGATCGTCTGGTCGGCCCCGCGCGACGGCATCGTGCTGGAGCGCAATGTCGTCGACGGCATGAGGATGGCGTCGGGCGACAGCTTGTTCCGGCTCGCCGACGTCTCGATGATCTGGGTGCTGGCCGATGTTCCGGAGGGTGATCTCGCCGCGATCCGCATCGGCGCGCCCGCCATCATCCGTCTGCGCGGGCGGCCCGGCACGGAGTTCGCCGGCAAGGTCGGCCTGATCTATCCGCAGGTGGCGGAGGCGACGCGCACCACCAAGGTCCGCATCGAGATCGACAACCGCGCCGGCATGCTGCTGCCCAACATGTATGCCGATGTCGAGATCGGCTCAGGAGAAGCTGGCCCCGTCCTCGCCGTGCCCGACAGCGCCGTGATCGACACCGGCACGCGCCGCGTCGTTATCCTCGATCGCGGCGAGGGCCGCTTCGAGCCGCGCGAGGTGAGGCTCGGCCAGCGCGGCGACGGCATGGTCGCGATCAGCGACGGCGTCTCGGAGGGCGACCGCGTCGTCGTCTCGGCCAACTTCCTGATCGACGCCGAAAGCAACCTCAAGGCCGCTCTGAGCGGGCTCGGCGCGCCGGCAGAACAAAAACCTGCGGAGATCAAGCCATGATCGCCCGCCTGATCGCCCGGTCGGCGCGCAACCTCGTCCTCGTCTTCGTCGCCACGGCGTTCGCGGTCGCGGCGGGCATCTATGCGGTCAAGACGCTGCCACTCGACGCCATCCCCGATCTCTCCGACGTGCAGGTCATCGTCTACACCGAATATCCCGGCCAGGCGCCGCAGGTGATCGAGGATCAGGTCACCTATCCGCTGACGACCTCGATGCTGACGGTGCCGAAGGCGCGTGTCGTGCGCGGCTTCTCCTTCTTCGGCGTCTCCTTCGTCTACGTCATCTTCGAGGACGGCACGGACCCGTACTGGGCGCGCTCGCGCGTGCTCGAATATCTCAACGCCGCCGCCCGCCGGCTTCCCGCCGGCGTCTCGCCGACATTGGGACCCGACGCCACCGGCGTCGGCTGGGTCTACCAATACGCCGTCATGGCCAAGGACATGACGCTATCCGAGTTGCGCTCGGTCCAGGACTGGTCGGTGCGCTTCGCCGCGTCGCGCGCGGAGGGCGTAGCCGAGGTCGCCAGCGTCGGCGGCTTCGTCAAGCAATATGCGATCGTGATCGACCCGGTGCGGCTGCGGGCGCAAGGCGTGTCGCTGGCGACCCTTCGCGAGGCCGTGCGCAACAGCAACATGGATGTCGGCGGCCGCACCGTCGAGCTCGCCGAGTTCGAGTTCGTGGTGCGCGGGCGCGGTTATCTCAAGTCGATCGCCGATATCGAGAACATCGTGCTCCGGACCGAGCGCGGCGCGCCGCTCAGGCTCGCCGACGTCGCGAGAGTCGAGCTCGGTCCCGACGAGCGGCGCGGCATCACCGAACTCAACGGCGAGGGCGAGGTCGCCAGCGGCATCGTGCTGCAGCGCTTAGGGGCGAACGCGCTCGGCGTGATCGAGCGCGCCAAGGCGAGGCTCGCAGAGATCGCAGCGACCTTGCCGGGCGGGGCCGAGATCGTGCCGGTCTACGACCGCTCGCACCTGATCGAGCGCGCGATCGAGACGCTCAAGTTGACGCTGATCGAGGAGAGCGTCATCGTCGCGTTGGTCTGCATCGTCTTCCTCCTGCATCTGCGCAGCGCGCTGGTGGCGATCCTCATGCTGCCTGTCGGCATCCTGATCGCGTTCGCGGCGATGAAGGCGCTGGGGCTGGGCTCCAACATCATGAGCCTGGGCGGCATCGCCATCGCGGTCGGCGCCATGATCGACGCCGCCATCGTCATGATCGAGAACGCGCACAAGCATCTCGAACGCAGCACCCCGGGCAAGCCGCGCATCGAGATCATCATCGAGGCGGCAAGCGAGGTCGGGCCGGCGCTGTTCTTCAGCCTGCTCGTGATCACCGTCTCCTTCCTGCCGATCTTCACGCTGGAGGGGGAGGAGGGTCGCCTGTTCGGGCCGCTCGCCTACACCAAGACCTTCGCGATGGCGGCGGCCGCCTTCCTGTCGGTGACTTTGGTGCCGGCGCTGATGGTGGTCTTCATCCGGGGCCGGATCATCCCGGAGCACAAGAACCCGATCAACAGGGTTCTGATCTGGCTCTACCGGCCGCTGATCGGGGGCGTGCTCAGGGCCAGGGTGCTGACCATCCTGCTGGCGCTCGCGTTGCTGGGCGTCAGCGTCTGGCCGGCGCGACAGCTCGGCTCGGAGTTCATGCCGACGCTGAACGAGGGCACGCTGATGTACATGCCCACGACCCTGCCGGGCATCTCCGTCACCAAGGCGGCCGAGCTGCTCCAGACGCAGAACCAGATCATCCGCTCCTTCCCGGAGGTCGCCTCGGTCTACGGCAAGGCCGGCCGCGCCCAGACCGCGACCGATCCGGCCCCGACCGAGATGTTCGAGACCATCATCAACCTGAAGCCTCAGGAGCAGTGGCGCGCCGGCGTCACATCCGACACGCTCAGGGCCGAGATGGACAAGGCGCTGCAGTTCCCGGGCATCTCCAACGCCTGGACGCAGCCGATCCGCGCCCGCATCGACATGCTGGCGACCGGCATCCGCACCCCGATCGGCGTCAAGGTTTTTGGCGACGACCTGACCAAAATGGAAGGCGTCTCGCGCCAGATCGAGACCGTGCTCAAGAACGTGCCCGGCACCACCAGCGCCTATGCCGAGCGCGTCATCGGCGGCTACTTCCTCGACATCGTGCCGGACCGGATCGCGCTCGGACGCTACGGGCTCTCGGTCGGCGACGTGCAGGGCGCGGTCACGATGGCGCTGGGTGGCGAGACCGTCACCACGACGGTCGAGGGCCGCGAGCGCTACGGCGTCACCATCCGCTATCCGCGCGACCTGCGCTCGGATCCGCAGGCGATCGCGCGCGAGGTCCAGGTGACGATGCCGTCGGGCGGTTCGGTGCCGCTGGGCGAGGTCGCGACGATCGAGCGCAAGCGCGGCGCGACCACGATCCGCACCGAGAACGGCCAGCTCGCGATCTACATCTTCGTCGACATCGCCGGGCGCGATCTCGGCGGCTATGTCCGCGAGGCGCAAGGTGCGATCGCGCAGGCCGTCCAGCTTCCGGCCGGCTACCGCGCCGCCTGGAGCGGCCAGTTCGAATATCTCGAGCGGGCCGAGGCGCGGCTGAAGATCGTCGTTCCGGTGACGCTCGCGATCATCTTCCTGCTGCTCTACCTCAACTTCCGCCGGCTGACCGAGACGCTCATCGTCATGCTGTCGCTGCCCTTCGCGCTGGTCGGCGGAATCTGGCTGCTCTGGTGGCAGGGCTTCAACATGTCGGTGGCGGTCGCGGTCGGCTTCATCGCGCTCGCGGGCGTCGCGGCCGAGACCGGCGTGATCATGCTGATCTATCTCGACCAGGCCCTGAAGGAGGTGCGGGCGCGCTGCGCGGCGGAAGGACGAGCCTTCACCCGCGCCGATCTTCGCGACGCGATCATGCTCGGCGCGGTCGAGCGGCTTCGGCCAAAAATCATGACCGTGATCGCGATCATGGCGGGCCTGCTGCCGATCCTCTGGAACACCGGCACGGGCTCGGAGGTGATGCAGCGCATTGCCACCCCGATGATCGGCGGCATGGTCTCCTCGACCGTGCTGACGCTGTTGGTGATCCCGGCGATCTACGGGCTGGTCAAGGGCTGGGGGCTGCCGGCGGCGGCTGGGCTGTCCGGCCGTCATCCGACGGATGGCGGCGCCAATTCAGGCACGGTCGCCAGTTCGCCGATCGTGTCTGAGCCCGTCCAGTGAGCGATCAAGCGTCTTCAAGGCGGCGTCAGGCGACGACGCTTCGGGTCCGAGCATATCGAGCACGGGACATGGCGCGAGCGGCTCACTGGTGCAGCGCGCGACGGATGCGGCGAGGATACTCTCCAGCCTCGTCAGGTCTGCGAGCTTGCGACGCACCTCGGTGAGGTGCGTCGACGCGATGTCCTTGACCTCCGCGCAGGAGCCATGGCGGGGGTCGTTCAGGATCAGGAGGGCGCGAATCTCGTCGATGCTGAACCCCAGCTCGCGGCCTCGGCGAATGAAGGCCAGCCGCCTGACATGGGCGTCGTCGTAGACGCGATGGCCGCCCGACGTGCGCGGCGGCGCGGGCATCAGCCCGATAGTCTCATAGTAGCGGACCGTCTCGAGATTGACGCCTGCGGCTTGTGCAAGCTGTCCCGCGGCGATGCCTCGCGCCTTTGTGAGCATATGTGGCTTGATCCCGTAGTGGCTACGGGAGGCAGAGTGCCATGGATCGAAACGGAGCACCATTCATGTTCAGCGCGGAACTCGGAAAGTCGAGCACGACGGAGCCTCTCCCGGCGCCATCCACGCGCCTCCTGGCCGGGACGGGCGCGGTCGTTGGGATCGGCGCGCTGGTCGCATCCTCATGCTGCGTGCTGCCGATCGCGCTCGCGGGACTTGGAGCGACGGGGGCGGTCTTCAGCGGCCTTGCCTTCCTGGCCGATATCCGGCCGCTGCTTATTGCCGGCGCTGCGGGTATGCTGGCTCTCGGCTGGGCTTTTTTCTTCTGGCGAAGGCGCAGGCCGAGCTGTGATGGCGACACATGCGCCAAGCCAGGAACATCCCGCCGCACGATCGGACTGCTCGGCTTCGGCTCTCTGGTCGTCGGGCTGGCGCTCGTCTGGTCGCCCTATATCGAGCCGGCCCTGCTCAAGCTGACGCGGTGATCCTCATGCAGCTTGAATCGACTCTGACTTGTCCTCGCTGCGCCCATCAGGCGACTGAGACGATGCCGACGGACGCCTGCTGGTTTTTCTACGAATGCAAGAGCTGCGGAGTACTGCTGCGACCGCTTGAAGGCGATTGCTGCGTGTTCTGCTCTTATGGCGACGTGCCCTGTCCGCCGATTCAGGCCGCCAGCGATGGACAGCCGTCAGCGGCGGGCTGCTGTGCGCCTCGGATCGCGGCGCGAACCGGCTCCGGGGACGGATTTTAGGTCTGCGCCCAAGCGAGCTGTTTTCGGTTCGCGCCTGCCGGCCGACCCGCGTTCTCGCAGGCCGGCTGGAACCTCGTCAGCTCATGCGCTTGATCTCGGCATAGGCGCCTTTGGTGCGCAGGATGATGGTCACCGGCTTCGTGCCGCGGTTGCGCCAGAACCAGCCACGGCCGCCGTCGAATTCGGCGGTCAGCACGCCGGTATCGCCCGCTACCGCGCGGCCGGTCTTGTAGCTCTTCTCCTTGGCGCCGGGGCCGGGCGTGCCGTGCATGTCGTAGTTGACGACGCCGTCCTTGACGCTCCACTCGAAGGTGACCTTTGCGCCCTTGACCATGGTGAGCTTGTATTCGGTCCCCTTGGTCGGATCGAGCGTGATCACGGTCTCGTCGGTCTTCTCGGCCTGGGCGAGATCGAGCCGTTCGCCGGCCTGCGCAGGCGAGACGAGGAGCCCGGCCAGCGTGGTCAGCAGGCCGGAGCGCTGGTCCGGGGCCGGCGTCGCGGGGGCCGGTTGAATCGGCGTCGTGGAGAGGTCCTTCAGGCGGTCGGCCTCGGCTTCGGCTGCGAGCTGGGTCTTGATCTCGCCCATCTCGGTCAGCCTGAGCATGCGGCCGACGCCGGTGGGGTCGATCGCGTATTCGGCGGGCAGCACGATGGTCACGAGGATGCCGGCCGCCGCGACGATGGCGATGGCGGTCGAGCGCAGAAGCTGGGCGTTAGTCGGCAGTTCGGCGCGGGTCGGGATGTCGGTGTTGTACATGAGACGTGTGTCCTTGGGGTTCAGGAAACGAAATAGCCGGTGAGCTGGTAGCCGACGAGCACGAAGCCGGCGGGGGGCACCTCAAGGTTTGTTCGCTAAACCGCGTTTAGTTGGACGGACCGGGAACGCGGCGATTTGGGCTTGCGGCCGAGCAGCTT
>FWWM01008316.1_pt1 | contig 20047 bp, 17 predicted proteins | sample 2228351 | NCBI WGS metagenome assembly FWWM01 (sample SAMEA103939774, study PRJEB20133) | metagenome
CTTCGGACATAAACCAGAGGACTGGGGATTCCCCCGTACTCTAAGTCTCAATCCCCTCAAATCGGGGCAAGCCTTCGGACGCAGGCACATTGCCTGCCGGCACAATCCTTATTGGAGTCTCAATCCCCTCAAATCGGGGCAAGCCTTCGGACCTATGCGGCTCCCACCCATGGATTGAACGGCAATGCTTGTCTCAATCCCCTCAAATCGGGGCAAGCCTTCGGACTTTACGCTATGCTCGCATCAGCGAGCATGGGCAAGGGGTCTCAATCCCCTCAAATCGGGGCAAGCCTTCGGACAAAAGAAACGATGTTTCGCATGAAGTCAATAGCAGGGGTCTCAATCCCCTCAAATCGGGGCAAGCCTTCGGACCCTTTGAGATTACATGCCGTCCATCTCACAATAGGCGTAGTCTCAATCCCCTCAAATCGGGGCAAGCCTTCGGACGGATCAACGACGCGGTAAAAGGAGTGGTTGTAGGATAGTCTCAATCCCCTCAAATCGGGGCAAGCCTTCGGACCCTTACCCTGTGAAGTGGCTTGCTGTCAAGCTTTTTGAGCGCGTTTTGGAGCACCCCCCTTGAGGGTAGCTGCTTTTTGGTCACGAAAAAGAATGAAAGCGTGACTAAGATGCTTTAACTATTTGATTGTCCTCAGTTATACAAATGCGGAGCACCGATTTCATGGGGATGAAACAATTTCAGGAACTTATCTCATTTGCCCCGAAAACGCTCGAGGTGCTCCGCAGACGGCCTTTTGGGACCTTCGATGGCGATGCCCATAAAAAATTCATTGACTTTATTGAACAAAACGGTTCTACGTGCCTGAACCTTCCATCCCAACCCGCGCTACCTTGACACCAGGCGCTGGAGGGCCGAAAAACCCACGGCCGTCCTCCCCAATCACATCCTATTGGAACAACGGCCAAAAATGTTTTCTCTGTCTCTCGGCTGGTCACCTTTCCTTAAAGCCTCAAGAATAAAAGCGTGACACTTCACTTCATTCCCCTTCCTCATGGGATGACAAATGCGCCTTCCCCTCATCATGGCGCGTTTGTTCAAGATGAAATGCGTCCTAGCCTGATGCTTCCAAAGTGATCAAAAACCATCCGGAAGGTAAAAGCCTGCCTGAAGCAGGGCCACGACCCTTGTGGTGTCGAGCGTCCTCCAACCAAAACAACGATCGATCCCTTCATGGCGGTCCGCAAACTATTTGCACAGTCCCTGCGCAACCACGGGGCCATGGCTTTCTTCCGCTTAAGCCGGAGTGCAGCGCAGGTTCGAATCTGCTTCTGTTTCCGACTTTTGGGGGCGGCACGCCGGCTCTTTCAGGAAAACAAAACTGTTGTCGAGACACGACGCCCCAGGTTTCTTCCAGGTGGCCGGGTATGGCTTTTCACGATGGACCAAGAGCCTTCTAGGGGGATTCAGGCCGGGAGGCTTTTTTCAGGAGACCCAGAGGGGCGATGCAATGTTCGAGAATTTTGTCTCTGGCACGGTCGATTCCCGTGGGGTGATGTTCCTGGTGCAGAGCGACCAGGATGGCGGCCTTTTCATGAAATTTTTGTTTTCCTTGCCGGCGGGCTGTTTCAATAAGTCGCCAGTCTTGGGACTTCTGAAATCGGTGAAAAGCCTTGAGGATTTCCGGAAACATCAATCGCGTAAAGGGCCTGAGAAAGGCTACGTAAAAGGCGAGGGCGGATCGGTTTTTTTCTTGAATAATGTGTGCGAGAAGTCCTTTGTCGTCGGTGTCGGCGCAAAGGTCTTTGAGCACCCGGGCATAGATCTCAATAGGAGTATTGGGGTAGGAAGCGACGATATCGTGCCACAGATGGCCGCGAAAGGCTTCTTCGTGAAACTCGCCCAGTTCATGGTGGATCCATGTGTGCAGCTGGTTTCCAGCGATGGTTTTGAGTTGGTCGGCATATCGGGCGGGGTTTCGAGCCACATCCGCCACATTGAGGTCATAGGCGGCGAAGGCGAAAGCGAGAGCCGACCGAGCGGAAGGCCTCATTTCAAAGATTTGATCCCAGAGGAAGGCTAGCATGGGTTGGCGGCGAATGTAAATGCGTGGACCTTGCCTCATGGCAGGTGCCGCAAACACATCACGGACCAGTTCCTCCTCAACAAAAAACACCACGGCGCCGTCTATTTCGCGCCTTTCTTCAATGGTGCCGAGAAAAAAACTGGGCCTTAACCCTTCCACGAAACCCGCCCCGTAAACCATGCCCGTGCCCGCTAGGTGGTCATTGACGGCGTCCACATCAAAGGGATCCACGGTCAACCCATTCACAACCAAGGGTTGAAAATCCTTTTCCATCCAAGGGTCCCAGGAAGATTCGCGGTGTTCGATCCATTCCAAAAGCACCGAAGGTTCGGGCTCCGTCCAAGGCAAAAGCCCCATTTCCCATTTGAACAAATCTCGAAGGCGAAGAACCAGGCCGCACAGAGAAAAGGTGCCGGCGTAGTTGGCTTCGGCGATAAGACAATTGGTCAGAACCTGTTCTTGAAGTCTTGTAAGGGATTCCATGGAAAGCGCCGCTTTGTGCCAAGGTTTTCTTACATGGTTTAAACTCGACTGAGTATAACGCGTGCAGGGCGAAAGGAAAGATGCCCGGAAATCCGATTTGGAAAACCCATGGCGCTTGAAGACTTTGAGAGGGCTTGACCTTTGGGGATGTCGCGAGGAGCTTGTCAGACAATTTTGTTAGATTGAGCCGTTCCGGGTCGCGACGTCGGGGCGAGGCGCCGCCTCGCCCTTACGCCCGCAAGGTCCAAGGCCTTTGGTTTCCTGGGAGATCGAGCCTCTGACCCGCCGTTGATGCGGGCGGGATGTCTGCGCTCCCAGGGATGAATTGTCGCTCCGCCTCGTAGGGGCGGACCGATGTGTCCGCCCCTATCGCATTGAGGTGCGACAGTCTTTGGGGGCGGACACGCCGGTCCGCCCCTACAGATGGGGTGGCACTAGAAACCTATGAGCTTGCCTTTCCGTAAACCGGAAACGGGGGCGGGACGCATGAATGACACTGATTTTTTCAAGGTTTTAAAGGCGTTTGGATTGCTGTGGAGCGGATACCGCAAGGTGCGCAAAGGGGCCAAAAGGCGTTTGACCGCCTTGATGGCGGCGCAGGGACTGTCTACCGTGACGGACCTTCTGGATCGTTGTTCCCGAGACGGGATCCTTCGGGAAGAAGTGCGACGCGCTCTGGCGGTTCCCATCAGCCGATTCTTTCGAGATCAGAGGCTTTGGCTTGTTTTGGAAACACAGGTGCTTCCCGGGGTGTGCGCCTGGAGCGGCGCGTCGGTTCGCGTCTGGTGCGCAGGGTGCGCTCGCGGAGAAGAAGTCTACAGCCTGAAAATTCTTTGGCACGAGTGGGCGCCTCAGGCGCTCCGTTTTCCGGGGTTGGAACTGTGGGCTACGGATTTCCACGAAGGCATGCTGGAGGCGGCCAAACGAGGGGTTTATCAAAGAAGCAGCCTCAAGGAAGTTTCCGCGCAGCGTCGAGCGGCATGGTTTCGTCCCCTGCACGGGGACCTATTCGCCGTTGCCGAGGAACTCAAGCAGGGCATTCACTGGCAATGTCATGATCTGGTGACGGAAAGCCCGCCGTCTCGCGACTTTCATCTTGTGTTTCTTCGAAACAACCTTTTGACGTATTATGAACGGGCCGTGCAGCACCAAGCGCTCACGGCGGTGGTGGATTCTCTTGCGCAAGGAGGGTTTTTGATCGTGGGCAGCCGTGAAAAGCCGCCTTTGGGTTCATGGTCCTTGCTTCCATGTGCCGCGGATACCCACCTTTTTCGAAAAGTGTCTTTTCTCAACGATTTTTCCTGACAAGGAGGCTTTCTTGAAAGTTACTGCCTATGGTGCGGCCGGATGTGTCACGGGTTCTTGTTTTCTCGTGGAAAGCGACAAGCGGTTTCTTGTGGACTGCGGCCTGTTTCAAGGCGGTCAGGCCATGGATGCTTTGAACCGGCAACCTTGGCCTTTCGATCCGGCCGATCTTCAGGCGGTGCTGCTCACCCATGCGCACATCGACCACAGTGGTCGTTTGCCGAAATTGGTCAAGGATGGTTTTCGAGGTCCCATTTACACCACGGCGCCCACGGCGGCTCTGAGTCGCATTCTTCTTTTGGATTCCGCCCATATTCAGGAAATGGAAGCCGAATGGAAGACGCGCAAGAACTTGAGAAAAGGCCGAGAACCGGTTTCTCCACTCTACACCACGGAAGACGCCGAAAAGACCATCAGCCTTTTTAAGACCGTCTCTCAGAACGAGTTTCTGACCTTGTCCGACGCGGTGCGTGTCAGGTTTCGAAATGCCGGCCATATTCTCGGATCGTCCATTTTGGAACTCTGGAAAGGCGATGTGAACCACGGCTTGAAGATCGTTTTTTCCGGGGATATCGGCCGAAAGGATCAGCTGATTGTCAAGGATCCGGAACCGATTTTTGAAGCCGACGTTCTATTTATCGAATCCACCTACGGCAACCGGCGCCATCGCAGTTTTGAAGAAAGTGTGGCGGAACTGGCCGAGGCCGTACGGTACAGTTACGAACATGGCCAAAAGGTTTTGATTCCGGCCTTTGCCGTGGAACGGACCCAGGAAGTGCTTTATGTGCTGGGGCGGCTCTTTCGGGAAGGTACCATCCCTCGCCTTCCCGTGTACCTGGACAGTCCCTTGGCCATCGCCGCCACGGAAATTTTTCAACAGATGGCGCACGAGTTGGACGAGGAAACCCAAGAAATCATCAACCAAGGCCAAGACCCCTTTCATTTTCCGGAACTGGTTTTTTCTCGAACGGCTCAGGATTCCCAAGCCTTGAACGAACTCAAAGGCCCGGCGATCATCATTGCCGGAAACGGTATGTGCACGGCGGGCCGCATTTTGCACCATCTAAAACACAATCTGTGGCGTCGAGGTTGCTCTTTGGTGATTGTCGGGTATCAGGCCGAAGGATCCTTGGGGCGGCGCATCATCGAAGGGGTGAAAACCGTCAGGATTTTTGGGGAAGACGTCATGGTGCGAGCCAAGGTCTTTACCATCGGCGGCTTTTCGGCCCATGCGGACCAGGAGGAGCTTCTTCAATGGCTTTCCCATTTCACCAACCCGAAACTTCAGGTGGTGGTGATCCATGGTGAAAAAGATATCGCCGCTGTCTTTGCCCAAACGGTTCGCGAGCGGTTGCAGTTTGAAACCACCGTGCCTGCGATGGGACAAACCTTATTCTTTGACAAGGCCGTAAAACCGGCCATCGCCCCGGCGGTCGTGCGGCCTCACTGGGACGAAGTCTTGGCGACGGTGGAAGCTCGAGTTGCCGCCGCGCGACGCCGCGTGGAGTCCTGGGCGGACCGGTTGGATACCGACGCCCGGGAAGAATTGGAAGCGGCCGTTCGCGTGTTCTTACGAACCCTGGAACGTTATGCGGGAAAATCCTAGAAAGGGATGAAACGTCAAGGAGTGAGCCGTGCAGGGGGAATTGGAAAAGTGGCTGGAGCAAAGGGAACGAAAGATCCTGGAAGAGCATATGGCGCAGGTTCTTGAGCAGGTTCCACCCTCGTGCCGGGACAGGCTGCGGGATCTTCTTCGGCAAAAGGCTCAGCTACGTCGTTGGGAACACGGCGGCTCCTTTGTGGTGTTTCCCTTTGATGACGGCTGGCTTCCTTTGGATCGGGCCGTCGTGCGCCTTATGGAGTCGTGGTGTCAGGAAAAGGGAGGTGTCCCCATGGAAAAGAAGGTGGGCGATAAGGTTGTGGCGCTGGTTCAAGGCGACATCACGGAAATGGACACGGAAGCCATTGTGAATGCCGCCAATGCCGATTTGATTTTGGGAGGTGGCGTGGCCGGGGCCATACGGGCCAAGGGAGGACCGGAAATCCAGGAGGAATGTCACCGTATTGGGGGGACTCACGTGGGCGGAGCCGTGGTCACCACAGGCGGGCGCCTCAAAGCCCGATACGTTATTCATGCCGTGGGCCCTCGATGGGGCGAAGGCGACGAAGAAGAAAAGCTCAGGCAGGCCACCCTGAACAGTCTGCGACGGGCGACGGAAAAAGGGTTACGGTCCATGGCGTTTCCGGCCATCAGCACGGGCATTTTTGGATTTCCCAAGGATTTATGTGCCAAGATCATGCTGGAAACTGTGCTGCGTTTCCTGGCCGAAGAGGACACAAGCCTGGAACGGGTGGTCTTTTGCCTGTGGTCCCAGGAAGATCTGAATCTTTTTCAAAAGACGCTGCAATCTCTATAAGTCGTGAAGTCGTGAAATGTGAATCGTGAAGTGGTGAAGTGGTGAAGTGGTGAATCGTGAAATCGTGAAGTCGTGAAGTCGTGAAGTCGTAAATCGTGAATCGTGAATCGTGAAGTCGTGAAGTCGTGAAGTCGTAAATCGTGAATCGTGAAGTGGTGAATCGTGAAATCGTAAATTTTGAAGTGGTGGATGGTGAAGTTGCGGAAGATCGTAGGTTGTGAGGCGGGAAATCATAGAAAAGGCAACGTGTGAGAGGCGGACGGCCAAAGGTTGAATCAAACCAAGTTTAGTGCAATCTTTTAACCATTTCAGCCCCTCACACCTTTACGATTCACGATTTCACGCCTTTCCCCGGGAGCGCGGGTCTTTGGCCCGCTCCTTGTGAAAGCGGGACGCCCGGGCTCTGGGGCATGAGATGCCTTTCGGGGAGGCTCCTAAGCTGCGGGAAGGCGTAGGCTGTCTTCAGGGTGAAGCACTTTCAAGGAGGAAAGCAGCCTGTCGTAATCGGTGTCGGTGAGAGGTCGAAGGTCCGTGGAAGGGGCAAAATGGACGAGGGAACTGGTTCGGGGTTCAAAAATCTTTCCCGCTTGCAGGATGGGTTGCGGCACGCGGTATCGAAAACCAAGCCCCAGGTCCAGGATCAGGTCCAGGGATTCTTCGTCTTCCAAGAGGGCGACCATGAGAATGTTGTGCACAAAGGCTCGGCCGCGCAGATGCTTTTGCCCCAGAGCGTCCTTGGAGACTTCCAGGATGCCCTCGGTGAGTTTCACGGAGCGATTCAGGGGGGTGACCAGGTAAGCGTCTTCGACAAGGTAGGTGCCTTCTCGAAAAGGAATCGTCAATGCCATGGTCGGCTCCTGATTCATGGGAATGAGGGGCGGACACATGGGTCCGCCCCTACGAGGGTTGGTGTGGTTGCGTGCCGTTTTGGGCGCATTTGCAGTCTGGTGCCAGCCGTGTTGGACATCATGGTTCACGGTTTGGGGGCGGACACATGGGTCCGCCCCTACGGGTTCACGTCGCAATCAACTTAAAACAGTGCATGGCTCAAAGCAAGCCGTGTGACCACCATCGATTGTGGAACGAAAACAGGACCGTCTTCAACTCATGAAACCATCTTTCCCACCCACGTCCTCACGCATCCGCTTTCACGATTGGACGCTACGCTTTTCACCCCTCGACGAGCTTCCGACGCCTTTTTTCGAGCAGACACAACGTCCGCCCCACACACCACCATCCCACCATTTCGCAATTCACCATTTCACGATTCACGATTTCACGATTCACGATTCACGATTTCACGACTTCACGACAATGGAGGAAAACGTGCACGACGGAGAACTTAATCGCATTCTGGCCACCCTTGGATCCAAGTACCGAACAGAAACCGTGGAAGTCAGGATCGGTTCGGACACATTACGTATTCTGCAAATGGCCGATTTTGAAGACTACGTGGGAGAATTGGCCCAAAGGGATTACCTCACTCTGGAAGACCTGCCCTTGTGGGCCAAGGTTTGGGAAGCTTCCTTTGTCATGGCCAGCTACTGGGCGCATCAGCCGGTCATTCCAGGCCGTCGCATCCTGGAAATCGGCACAGGGATCGGTGTTCTCGGGGTTTTTATGGCCTCCAAGGGCCATCGAGTCACCTTGTCCGACATCAACGAAGACGCTTTGCTGTTTGCCAGGGCCAATGTGCTTTTGAACGGCTGCGAACGTGCCGCCGATGTGCAGCGGATAGACTGGAACGACACCTTTGTCGGGGAACCGTATCATGTGATCGTGGGTTCGGAAGTGGTGTACGATCGCGCCACGTATCCGGCTCTGGTGCGTTTCCTGGACCAGGCTTTGGTTCCAGGCGGCACCGTCTTTCTTGCTAAAAACACCCAACTTCAAGCTCCGGGCTTCTTTGCCGAACTGGTCACTCGCTTCGCCTACAAGGAAAAGATCATTCCTTTTGAAGGCCATGATGAAATTTCCGGGGTTGCTCTTTATGCCATTCGACGCCGAGGCGAAACGATGCGATCCTGAACGAGTGAGAAGAAGGCATGGGCATGGATTCAAAGGTGGGGCAAGCGGGTTGCGTTTTCAAAGAGTCCATTCCCTCGGAGCGAGGGTGGGTGCCGGCGGTGGTGCATGCCCCGACGGGGTCTGCGGCGTTCGGTCAGGGGATTCCGGGAGTGGTGATCTGTTGTCATGGGCTTTTGAGCGCAAAAGACAGTTCGAAATTCGTCCAAATGGGTGAAAGACTGGCAGGGGAGGGGCTCTGGGTTGTTCGTTTTGACTTTACGGGCTGCGGTGAAAATACCTGCAGGTTCAAAAGCAGCCTGCTGGAAACTCGGCTGGATGATCTTCGAAGTGTGGTGGATTGGGTTTGTGCGCCGCATCGTCCTTGGGGAGATGAAGCCGTCGTGGGGCTTTTCGGGTCGAGTCTTGGAGGGTTTTTGAGTTATGTTTTTTGTGGGCGTTTTCCCGAAAGGATAAGGGCTTTGGCTTTGTGGGCGGCGCCGGCTCGATTGCAAGAAATCGGTGCCGGTTCAACGCGCAGACCCTTGGAACTGGAGCCCATCTGGCCGTCCCGGCTTCCTCTGGGAATTCCTGACACCATAGACGGCTTGCCTTCTGTTTCCAATGTGCTCATTGTGCACGGCACGAAGGATGAGTTGGTCCCGTGGGATCATGCCACGGTTTTGTATCGAGCGGCCTTCGAGGAAAAACGGCTGATTCTTCTGGAAGATGCCGATCACCGGTTGACCGATCCCCAGGTTCGAGCCAGGGCGACGCAGGTGACGGCTTCTTGGTTGTCTTCTAAACTCATGGAGCGGTGAAAGGGTGAAACACGATTCTTTTCGGGAGGAATCGAGATTGTCTCTTGACCCTTTGATTGAGCGGGACTTTGTGGCCATTGACTTTGAAACGGCGACCCAGGCTCGAAACAGTGCCTGTGCCGTCGCTGTCGTCAAGGTGCAGAATCAACAAATCGTCCATCGAGCCTTTCGCCTGATACGGCCTCCGACTCGTCAGTTTGTCTTTACCTATATACATGGCATCACATGGGCGGATGTTCGGCATGCACCCACCTTTGAAGAACTTTGGCCGGAACTGGAAGAGTTGACTCAAGGGGCCTTCTTTTTTGCGGCCCATAATGCTTCCTTTGATCGATCCGTGCTGCAGGCATGCTGTGCCACCTACAATCTGCCCATGCCTTCCATACCGTTTGTGTGCACCGTGCAACTGGCTCGACGCTGCTGGCGTCTTTACCCCACCAAACTGCCCGATGTCTGCCGTCATTTGGGGATCGACCTACGGCACCACGACGCCGCTTCCGATGCCGAAGCCTGTGCCCGGATAGTTCTTTGTGCCCAGGGCATCGAGCCTTGACGCAGAGGCTCATTCTCCTTGGGTCTTGAACGGCCGTCCAGCCCCAGCCGCCCATGTTCTGCATAAAATGTTGGTTCAGGTCAGGCAAACCAGATGCACAGCGCAGGAAATACAGGGATCATAGCAGCGAACGATCTTCTCGGCTTCCTTGCGCAGAAAATCGGTGGGCTTATGCGAGAAGCTTTCAAGAAACCGGCGCAGATCCTTTTCCATATGAGCCAGATTTTGTGATGTGGGTGGAATAATGGTGCAGCTTTCGATCCGTCCCGCACTGTTGACTCGGTAACGATGAATGAGGCTGCCTCGAGGCGCCTCGGTGATCCAGACCGCTTCCCCTTCCACGGGTTCGTAGGCCACAAAGGCGTGATCAGGTTCTTCATAGTTGGCAATCATTCTTAAGGCCTCAGAAAACGCATAAGCCATTTCGACGGCTCGAGCCACAATGGCCATGCGCGTGTTTTTTATGGGAAGCGAAATGCCGGCGTCTTTGAGAGCGCCTTGAATGTCCGCCGGAAGGTTTGCGTGGTTGAGGTTAAGGCGGGAAAGAGGTCCCACCATGTAAGGAATCTGGGGCCCGTCGCGAATCACTCCGGCATGAAGCGCCGTGGCATACGAAACCTGAAACTCGGTGACGGCCTCAAGAAAGGCGTCCATGGAAAGTGTTTCTCCGGTGGAAAAGCCCATGGTCCCTTCGTTCATTGGGTATTCTTCATCGTGGACCAGAGACACCCACATCGTGTCCCATGCCGGATCCGGAAAAGGAAGGGAAGCGGCCCAGGCAATTTCTTTCAGGGACTCTTCATAGGCGGCTTCCAGTTTCGGCGCCAAGGATTGCAAGGCTTTCTTTGACGGTATGCGCGTAAAGCCACCGACACGGACGGACACGGGATGCACGGATCGTCCACCGAGAAGGGCCAGAAGTTCATTGCCCAATTTTTTGAATTGAATCCCTCGCACCAAGATGGGCTGGTAAGTTTTGGATCCCCACGCGCTGTCGAGGCCGTAAAAGTCGGGACCGTTCAGCAGATACATGTGCAGGGCATGGCTTTCGATCCATTCGGCGCAATAAAGCAGACGCCTCAGGTCTCGAAGAGGCTTTTCCAGAAGGATTCCGAAGGCTTTTTCCAAGGCATGCGCCGACGACATCTGGTGAGCCACCGGACAAATGCCGCAAATTCTCGCCGTGAAATCCGGCACATCTTCATGAGGACGACCGACCAGAAAGGCTTCGAAAAACCGGGGAGCCTCATGAATGGTGACATGGACCTGAGTGGGAGCCCCCTGGCGAATCTCGATGAAGATTCCACCTTCCCCTTCCACTCGAGCCAGGGACGGAACATGAATGGTCTTACGATCGGTTTTCAAGGCGTGCCTTCCTGAAGGTGTAGGTGTTCATCTTATCCAGAAGAACCTGACAATCCTTGGCGTTGAGTCCCATTTTTTCAAACCAGGCCAGAAGCCCTTCCATGTTGGCATCTTCTTTGGGACCAAAGCAGCCGTAGCAGGGCCTTTCCAGGGAAGGGCACAGAGCCTCACAGCCGGCTCGAGTGACGGGCCCAAGGCAAGGCAGCCCCTGAGACACCAAAAGACACGGTATGCCATGCCTTTTGCACTCCATGCACACACTGTATCCGCGAAGCATGGGGCGTCTTCCCAACAAGAAGGCCACCAGGGTTTCGGAAAGGGCCTGAGTGGTGATGGGACATCCGTAGAGTTCATAGTCCACGTGGACATGTTCGCTGATGGGTGTGGATGTGGACAAGGCCTGAACAGCTTGAGGTGATGGATAGCTCAAGGCTTTGTAATGGGATAGGTTCGCCCAGTTTCTTAAGGCCTGCAGGCCGCCCGAAGTGGCGCAGGAGCCCATGGCAATCAGGTGTCGGGATCTTTCCCGGATTTCCACAATTTCGTTTCGTTGTCGCGATGTGGAGATAGATCCTTCCACCAAAGCCACATCCAGTGTTCCCCGCAGAGGCTTGTCCATGGCTTCGGGGAAATAGGCGATGTCGAACAGATCCACGAGCCGCACCAGGTCGTCTTCCAGGTTGAGGACGGTGAGCTGGCAGCCGTCGCAGGAAGTGAATTTAAAGACACCGAGGCGAGGTTTTTTCATGGTTTTTGAGGCCTTTGATGACTTTCGAACCGCCGGCGGCGAGAACACGGCTCACATTTCACGAACGTTCCAAAACATTTCGATATCACTTAGGCGAAAGATAGGTCCGTCCTTGCACACGAACTTCGGCCCGAACAGGCAATGGCCGCAGAATCCCATGCCGCAGTTCATGTTTCTTTCCACGGATACAAAGATTTTTTCCGGAGGAACGCCCTTGACGGTGAGGTCCTTGGCCAGGAACGTCATCATGACTTCCGGGCCGCACATGAAAACGACGCTTCGCAGAGAATCCAGGGAAAATTTCTTGAAAAGAACTGGAATCAGCCCCACTTCCCCTTTCCAGTATTCTTCAGGGTCCGCCTTGTCGACGGTCAGATACACCTGAAAAATGTCCTTGTATCGAGGAAACTCGTCCCGAAAGACAATATCCTTGGGAGTTTTAGCCCCGTAGAGAAGAATCTTTTTGCCGGGCAGGGTAGGGCATGTGCAGGAGACACCACGGGAACTTTCAAGGGCGATATGGCGAATGACGGATCTCAGCGGGGCAATGCCCAGTCCTCCTGCGATGATGATCAGGTCGCGGTCTTCGACCTCCTCGAGAGGCCAATGGTTTCCAAAGGGGCCCCTCATGCCGATGCCATTTCCAGCGTTCAGCTTGGAAAGATGGGTGGTCACATCGCCCGCAACCCGAATGGTGTGCAGGATTTCCCGATCCTTTGGAGCGGAACTGATGGATATGGGAGCCTCCCCGATGCCGGGCAGGGACAACATATTGAACTGGCCCGGTTGAAAGGCATAGCTTTTGGCGATGTCCCGGTTGGTGATCCTGAGGGCGCAGGTAAAGGTATCCCGGGTTTCCTTCTTGACCCAGCGAATGGTGGCTTCAAAGGGAAGCATGGCGTCATAGGTCATGGAGTGCTCCTTGCCGATGCAAGGGCTTTGCATTCTTCAGTGATGTCGATACCCACCGGACACCAGGTGATGCAGCGTCCGCAACCGACACATCCCAAGGTCCCGAATTGATCGACCCAGTAAGCGAGTTTGTGAGACACCCAGTGTCGAAATCGAGCCCTTCGTGACGGGCGAAAGTTGCCTCCATGCACCCTGGCGAAATTGACCGAAAAGCAGGAATCCCAGGTCCGGGTCCTTGTGGAAGAAACCACGCTCGATGTCTTGGAAACCCAGGCCAAGGGGACCTTGTCATGGGTTGTTGTGCAAAAACATGTGGGACACACCTGGGTACAATTCCCGCAGCCAAGGCATCGGGTGGCCGTTTCGGCCCATCGAGGGTGCTCCAGGTGGTTGAAGATGACGCGAGGCAGATCCTTCACCTGAAGTGTCTTAGACATCTGCTTGATGCATTGTTCCAGCCTTTGAACCTTTTCTGCCTGGTGTTCGTGCTCGGCCGGGGAAAGATGGAGGTCTTCCAAGAGATCTTTGGCTCTCTGTGATGCGATTTCCACAAGGAAGGCATCTTCAAGTTCCGTGAGCGCCACGTCAAAACCACGGCGGGCTTCCGGACCTGTCCCCATGGAATGGCAAAAGCACTGTCGGCCGGGGCGAACGCAGTGCATGGCCACGATAAAGAGATTGTTTCTGGCCGCTTCATAGCGGCGGTCCTTGAAAGGCCCTTCGAGGAAAACCTTATCCAGAATGTGTAGGGCTGCCAGATCGCAGGCTCGCATGCCGAAAAACGCCAAAGGCCTTTGTGCAGGTGGTTCTGAGGCCGGTTGCGCTTGCAGACGCCCTCTGGATCTTTTGGCAATGTATTCTTCGCGCACGGAAGGGTGAAGAAATCGTTTGAAGGAATCGGGACCAAGGGAAAAGGAAAAAAGAAGGCTTCCGTCGCCGTGGCCGAGTCGATAAAACCCTGGAGCTTGCCGGTCTTCAAGGGACAGGGGCATGTCATGGAAGGTATCCAGTTCATCGAGAACCACGGCACCGGCCTTAACCTTAGGGCCGATGATCGTAAAGGCGTCCCGTAGAGCATGGAAAAACCGGGGAAGCTCCTGTTTGGGAATCGTCGCTGCGATCACGAAAGAACCTCCTCCCTGGTCGCTTTACGTCAAAAACTGAACCCACTAAAACATGAAGCCTTTGGTGGAGCAAGTCCTTTGAGGACCCGGCAGGCACCTTTCCGCATATTCTCAAAGGTTCTCGTTAAAATCCTTGCTTTTCCCAAACGGCCCCCCACCGTCCTTCCTGCCCCGCGCCCCGTAGGGGCGGCCCCATGTGTCCGCCCCGTTCTCCACGCCCCTGTAAGGCCAAGCCCACGTCCTAACTGGATTTGTCAACCCTGTGTAGGGGCGGACCGATGTGTCCGCCCCGCTTCCACCAACGCTGTTAGACCATCCCCTCCGTGTCAATGGTCACCCCTAAATGGTCCACTCATTTTCACCTGAAACGGCCAAACTCAGGAACGTACGGTGTGTAGAACTACAGAATGTCCACGCCGAATCGCCGAACGCTTCCGCCGCATTCAGGATGAACCCCTTACACTCCTTGCCGTTTTCCGGAACGAGGGCATAGACCGTTGTTGGCCGGGACCCGCACACACTTGGTTTCGTGCATGAAGTCCACGACCGCCCAGCCGGAAAACATGTCGACGCCGGATTCCACGCCGACCGACGTGCGTTTCCATATTCAGTCGACCAGCTTTTGATCTGAGCCTGGAAAAAGCCCCATTCGGTTCTTCGGTCTTATCACGACAAATCCGAATCGATGCCGGTGGGCGGCAAAGATAAAGAATTGAAATCAACGCTTGACAAAGCGGCTCTTCTTTAAGTTTTTAAACCAGCAGTACCCGGCGTTGCCCGAAATTACTGGTCGTACGATGCAACGTGTTTGAAAGAAAAATTATCGAGGAGACGGCGAGGGTCATGGGAAATGCTCCTTCTTTCAGCTTAATGCTGTGGAACATTAGCACCCGTTTGTTCTGCTGACAAGATTGGCTGAGACGGATGGGACAACCAGATCATTCAAAGAGGAGAACAGAGGTCATGCGTAGGGCGCATGAAGGCGAAGCCGAAATGCGCCATCAACCGGTATTCATCCGCCCATTGGCTGCGGCCGAAGGTTTATTGGCGCATTCCATGCGCCCTACGGGGATGCGGCTACGGGGATGCGGCGCATGGCATGCGCCCGACGGGTGCGCGGTGGATTTCATGCGCCCGACGGGGTGGGCGCTCCAACCTCATGGATCTTCCTTTGCCTCAACATGGTGGCTGCATGATGGGCGGCGCGCAGAGGTTCCGGAAGACGATAACGGCCGATGCACTTTTCCACGAGCTGAAGAGCCGAATCGCAATCGGCCAAATGGCCGGGGGAAACATAAAGGGGTTTGACTCCCGTTTTGGATCGGTACACGTAGCCGACCTGCATACCTTCCAGCCACAAGGGACGCCTTTGGCCGCGCTCAAGCCCCAGCGGCTCATGATCACCGCAAAGCCGCGTCTTGGCGCAGCCAACGGTTGGTTTTTCCAAAAGAACTCCCAGGTGACATGCGAGGCCGAAGCGCCGTGGGTGCGCCAAGCCTTGGCCGTCGCACAAAAAAACGTCCGGAGAGTGCCGAAGGCGCTCGTAAGCTTTCAGCACAGCCGGTATTTCCCGGAAACTCAAAAGCCCCGGCACGTACGGAAAGCGAATATCCGCGTTCACGTGCACCGTTTCCAACGGCTCAAGGTCCGGCCAGGAAAAAGTCACAATGACGGCGATAAGTTGGTTGGTTTCCTTGATGTACGAGAGGTCAGCCGCGCCCAGAACGGAAAAGGATACCGGCAGGGGACGCAGGCACACCCTGCCGGCAAGCTTTTCCTGAAGGGCACGGGCTTCCTTGGGCGACAAGCGATCCACGGCACCTCTAGGAAGTCTCTCAACGACACTGAGAAGCCGGCGGCTGCCGGAATTTCTGGCTCCATTGGCCGCCATAGCCTCACCGTTCTTGCTTACGTCGCTGTAGCCATCGTTCAAAGGATGCCGTGCTTTCTGTAGACTTCTTTCCCGTCAACAAGCCTTCAACACTGATGTCTTCATCAAGCTGCGGCCAGTGGATACCATAGCCGGCACCGCTAATCTGAAAATGAGCACGTTCTTCAGGGCTTCCGTAAGCCAAACGTGGATACCAGGCAATCGGTACCGAAATGGTGCGTCCGTCTTCTAAATCGACCACGAGGGTATCGTCCGTCACCACAACATGAGTGATTCTAGGAAGCTTGAAAACTTCCCCCACAGAAAGCATCCCATTCATGTTTCAGTCTCTCCAGGTTTTCTCGGGCGAGTCGTTCGACGACACGAAGTTCCTTTCGACGAAAACCATAATTTTGAGCTAACGTCACATCGGGGTCGAGCCAAAACTTTGCACTCTTATTTCCACAGTCTATATGTATGTGACGTGGCTCACGACAGTCATGAGAATAGAAGTAGAAACGATATGGCCCTAAAAACAATGCTGTCGGCATTCATCGTTCTGCTTCTTTTTATCTTAGGCTAATATTGTTCGCCTCTCAGGAAAACCTTTGCCTTGCCTCCTTGTGGAGCGGTTTCCTCTCTCACCCTTACAGCCGATTGTCCTATGTTGAAAAAAGGCAATCGGTTTGCACGAGAAGTGCGGTGCTGTGTTACGCGCACCTTGAAAAGCCGCAGGCTCGACACACGATACATCCTCCGTCGTATTCCACGGAGGCGCCGCAGTCGGGGCAGGCTCCCATTTCCTGCGTCGCCGAGGCCACATTGGCTTGAGCATGCCGGTTCAGAACCTTGGCAATGGCGTCCGTGCAGGAAAGGATCTGTTCGCCGTTTTGCCAGATGGGCGATGGGCATCGAATCCCCATGAGCTGCCGAATGATGGCTTCGATACGCACCCCGGAGCGCAGGGCCAGGGAAATAAGGCGCGCAGTGGCTTCGATCTGCGAATAAGCGCACCCGCCGGCTTTGCCCATCTGAGCGAACACTTCACAGAAGCCGTATTCATCCCGATTGATGGTCACATAAAGTTTTCCACAGCCGGTGTTGATTCGTTCGGTGGCCCCGATGGTCTTGTCAGGGCGCGGCCTGGGTTCCACCTGCCGGAATTCGGGTTTTTTCTGAATGTTCAGCACCTGCACATCCCGACTGCCGTCCCGGTAGACGGTCAGGCCCTTGCATCCGGCCTTAAAAGCCTGAAAGTAGGCGTTGTAGATGTCTTCAGGCGTCGCGCTGTTGGGAAAATTGATGGTCTTGCTGACGGCATTGTCGGTGTATTTTTGAAAAGCCGCCTGAATGCGAATGTGCCATTCGGGAGAAATATCGTGGGCTGTGACAAAAACACGGCGCACCTCTTCCGGGATTTCGGAAAAAGCCTGCAGACTTCCTCGAGCCGCAATTTTTTTCATGAGTCCTTCCGAATAAAACTTGTTCTCCTGGGCCACCCTTTGAAAAAGGGGATGCACCTCCAGGAGTTCCTCGCCGTCCAGCACCTTACGAATAAAGGTGATGGCAAACACAGGTTCCACGCCACTGGAACACCCCGCCAAAATGCTGATGGTTCCCGTAGGGGCTATGGTCGTCGTGGTCGCATTCCTCATGAACGCATAGCTGCCGCCTGCATCGGGATCGTAGACGGATCCTTTGAAATTGGGAAAGTTTCCCCTTTTGGCGGCCAGGTGCGCCGACGCTTCTTTGGATTCCTTTTGAATGAAGGCCATGACTTCTTCCGCCACCGCCACGGCTTCGTCAGAGTTGTAAGGAATGCCAAGGGCCATGAGCATATCCGCAAAGCCCATGACGCCTAGACCGATCTTGCGGTTGGCCAAAGTCATTTCTCGAATTTTGGCCAAAGGGTATTTGTTGACGTCGATGACATTATCCAGGAAATGAACCGCTTGCCAGACTACATCCTTAAGGCGTTCGTAGTTGATGGCGCCTTCCTGGACCATATGCAAAAGGTTGATGGATCCAAGATTACAGGATTCATAAGGCAGCAGCGGCTGTTCACCGCAAGGGTTTGTGCTTTCTATCATGCCCACGTGAGGGGTGGGGTTGTGGCGGTTGATGGCGTCAATGAAAATGACCCCGGGTTCCCCGTTTTTCCATGCCGACTGAACGATTTGATCGAAAACCTTGCGTGCCGGCAGTGTCTTGACGCGGGCACCGGTTCTCGGGTTCATCAGGTCGTAATCCTCATCGTTTTCCACGGCCCGCATGAAGGCGTCCGTGATGGCGACGGAAATGTTGAAATTGGTGAGCCGGTCATTGTCGTGCTTGCAGGTGATGAACTTTTCGATATCCGGATGATCCACCCGCAGAATGCCCATGTTGGCACCGCGTCGTCGTCCTCCTTGCTTGATGGTGTCCGTGGCCGAATCAAACACGGTCATAAAACTTACGGGTCCGCTGGCCACACCGTTGGTGCTTTTGACCACGTCACCTTCAGGACGCAGCCGCGAAAAGGAAAAGCCTGTGCCGCCGCCGCTTTGATGAATCTTGGCGGCATACTTCACGGCTTCAAAAATTTCTTCCAAGGAATCGCCTACGGGAAGGACAAAACACGCCGACAACTGGCCCAGGTCGGTTCCGGCGTTCATGAGGGTGGGGGAATTGGGCAAGAAATCCAAGGAGGTCATGAGGGCATAGAAGCGTTGCGTCGTTTCGGCCACTTCTTTTTCGGTTGCTCCATAAAGAGCGTCCGCTTCAGCAATGGCTCGAGCCACACGCCAAAAAAGTTCTTCCGGCGTTTCTACAGGCTCACCCTTTTCCCCCTTTTTCAGGTAGCGCTTCTTCAACACCACAAGGGCGTTGGGGGTCAAAGGTATTGAGCTTCGAAGGGCAGAGCGTTTGGCGCGTTTCATGGTCGGCTCTTCGGTCGGGACCGAGGTTCTCGACAAATCTTTGGCCTTTTCCTTCAAGGCGGCGTCCACGAATCGTTCATCCGTCATGACTTCATAACTCCCTTAGGCAATTCGGAAAAGATGAGATGCTGTGCCACGTATGTGGGCTTCTTTGGGTTCATGAGCCCCGCATTTTATGCTGGGATCGGCGCCATGGCAAAAAAGAAGAACCCATGAATCCCGGAAAGTTAAGGGCAGCTACTGAGATTTTCACGGGAAATCGGAATCCATTTTTAGGGGCCTTCTTTTTCGCACAAAAGCGCCGGCCGCTTCGCCCTTGAATGTTCTGGTTTTGTCCTGACGGTAAGATCATTGCGCCGCGAGCCTTCCAGGGGTATGTTTGTCCACGTTGCCGGTCGGGAATGGGTTTTCTTATTTCAGTTCACCGAAGAAATGGATGATCGAATGTGTCCTGTGACAGAATCGAGTGCTTGGCTTGTGGATACCCACGCTCATTTGGATTTTCCGGAACTGTCAGCAGATCTGGAAGGGGTGTTTGAGCGGTGTCGCGCGGCCGGAGTTGCCGTGATCATCAGCATCGGAATTGATGAAAAAACAAGTCGTGCCGCTGTCGATCTCAGTCGACGCTACCCGCAGGTGTACGCGACCGTGGGGCAGCATCCTCATGGTGCTCGAAAACTTTCGGATAAGGAAATGCAAAAGCTGGCCGATTTGGCCTCTGATCCCAAGGTGGTGGCCATTGGAGAAATGGGGCTGGATTATTACAGGGACAGACAGCCACGGCCGAGTCAAAAAGCGTGCTTGGAACAGCAATTGGAACTGGCGATTCAATGCCGAAAACCCGGCGTGTTTCACATTCGGCAGGCCCACGATGATTTTCTGAAAATTGTAGCGCCCTATGTGGACCGTCTTCAACCCAGCGTGCTTCATTGTTTTTCCGGAGATTGGAAAATCGCCGTCCGTTGTCTGGATATGGGGTTTTATCTCTCCATTCCGGGAACGGTCACGTACAAGAACGCTCAGGACCAGCAGCTCGTGGTGCGAAAAGCCCCTTTGGACCGTCTTTTGGTGGAAACGGATGCTCCGTATCTCACGCCGGTTCCTTTTCGAGGAAAACCCAATGAACCCGCCTATGTCCGTTACACGGCGGAAAAGATTGCGGAATTGAGGGGTTGTTCGTTTGAGGCGGTCGCCGAGGCGACCAGCCGCAATGCGCAGAGAGTTTTCGGTTTTTCCCGGTGTGTTTGAATCGTTTTTTGGATGAATCCACGCGGATGGGACAAAACCGTGTAGGGGCGCACCGGTGTGTGCGCCCCGAAAACGTGCCCCTGGCGCGTGTTTTGGGGCGGACACATGGGTCCCCCCCACGAAGTGTTGTTACAATGCGCAGGGAGAAGGATCAGGGGGCAAGGGTGAATCCGCGTCGAAGGTTCTGTAGGGGCGCACCGGTGTGTGCGCCCCGAAAACGTGCCCCTGGCGCGT
>FWWM01008319.1_pt1 | contig 20039 bp, 13 predicted proteins | sample 2228351 | NCBI WGS metagenome assembly FWWM01 (sample SAMEA103939774, study PRJEB20133) | metagenome
CCCGGACCCGCTTGAAAATCGCCTCGACGAGCCGCGCCTCCACCTCTGTCCGCGGCGTAGCGTCGCCCTGGCGCACCGCGCCTTCGATCTCTTTGAGAACCTGGGTGTACCGCTGGCCCAGCGCTTCCAGATCGGCCAGGTTCCGACGCTGGCCCAGCGCTTCCAGACGCTCTGGCACGCGCTCCAGTTGGCGGGCAAGGGCTTTCAGCTCCAAAAGGGTCCGCGGCTCGGTCAACTGGGTGTGGATGGGGCGAATGCGCGATGCGAACTCGCCGAACACCGCCACCAGCGGGGCAGCCAGGGGATCGACCTTCCAGTCGGGCGGAGGGCTTTGCTGGCGAACCCACTGGTCCAGCCGGTCCATCGCCTGCAGGAATGCCTCCTCCGAGTTGTACTCGTTCAACTGGCTGATGGTCTGGATGGCATACACGAACGCCTCGTTCGTGCGGCGATGCACGTCCTCGGGATTGGCCTGCACGGTGCGTACGGGCTGGGCCTTCCGGCAACCCGCGGACACGGCCAGCACGCCCACAAGGACCGCCCAGGCCGCCCATCCGAGACCTCGGAGCCGCCCACCCCTGCGGAACAAACCCTGGGGGCGTATGCCGGCGGCCGCGCACTTTCGACACCAGACAGAGGCCTTATTGGCCGGCTGGCGACGGCCGGGTGGCCCGTCGCTTCGGGGTACGCGCCCAAATGGCCCAAGGCGTTTGTCAGCGGTTTTGGCTTGCGGTTTCAAAGAAGGCTCCATCGCCGGACTCGCGACTATTGCCGGAAAAAAAAGAAGGTGGGACTCACGCCTCACGGCTGGCGGCTGGGGAATCGGGCGGCCCGGCCGGCTCAGATTCAGAACTCTCCATGGCCCGCACGGTTCGATGGATTTGCAGCACCCGGGCAAGCATCCGGCCGAATTGGTCCAAAGGGACCATGTTCGGGCCGTCGCTGGGGGCCCGCTCCGGATCGGGGTGGGTTTCAAAAAACAGGGCGTCGGCGCCGATTGCCGCGGCTGCCCGGGCAAGCGGCTCGACCATCCGCCGGTTGCCTCCGCTGGCCGAGCCCAGCCCCCCGGGCTCCTGCACGCTGTGCGTGGCATCGAACACCACCGGCACGCCCAGGGCCTGCATCTGGGGAATGGAGCGGAAGTCGTTGACCAGCCGGCCGTAACCGAAAAACGTCCCCCGCTCGCCCAGGAGGATATCCCGGCAGCCGGCCGCCTCGAGCTTGGCCACCACATGGGCCATATCCGCGGGTGCCAGGAATTGCCCTTTCTTGACGTGGACGGGCCGGCCGGTGCGGGCCGCTGCCAACAGCAGGTCGGTTTGCCGACATAAAAACGCCGGCACCTGGATGAGGTCGCAGACCCGGCCGACCTCGGCCGCCTGGTAGCTCTCGTGGATGTCGGTGGTGACCGGCAGGCCCGTGGTCTGGCGAACTCGGGCGAGCACGGCCAGCCCCTGCTCCAAGCCCGGCCCGCGGAACGAGGCCAGACTGGTCCGGTTGGCCTTGTCGAACGATGCCTTGAATACCAGTGGCACATTCAACGTCTGGGCCAGCTCGGCCAGGCGCCGGGCAATGTCCAGCGCCGACGTCTCGTCCTCGATGACGCAGGGCCCGGCGATGACCATCAGGGGCTGACCCCGACCGCAGCGATACGGTCCGATCGTAGCAGGATTGTTGGGCACGCCAGTTGTTTGCTCCTTGTCCGCCGGCTAGTCGGCGGCACCCTGCCCGCCGGTTGGCCCGCCTGTTAGCCTGCCGCGCCCGCTGGTGCGGACATCGCGCGTCTTGAACGCCGGCTACCGGGGCGGCACGACGACAGTGACCCGGCCGGGCACCAGGTGCACCTCCACCGGCAGGCATCCTCCAGGGTCGCCGTCGAGTTGATACGGCACTTTGCCGGGCGACCAAAGTCGCACTTGCCGGATCCGCTGCCAACGGCACTCGGGGGATCGATGGTGCCAACCCAACTCCAGGGCCATTAAATACTGCATGCCCGCCCAGAATCCCCCTCGATAGAAGGAATACAGGTCCAGCCAGCCGTCCCAGGCGATCGCCCCCCGCGCAAACCGCAAACCCCAACCGTACAGCGGAAGGTTGAACACGAACACCCACCTTCCGGCGTATGCTGGCCCCGATTCCTCCGCGCCGTTCGCCGCCGGACCGGCCAGCTCGACGTGGATTTCCGGATATTCATAAGTACGGATGGAATGGAGAACCGGTTTGACGTAGCTCCAGTAACTGATGTTTTGGCAGTCGGAGCCCACGCGCCGTGCATGAACCTCGTGCACCACCGCCGCGTCGAAACCACACCCCAGCATGGCCAAGAACAGCCGGCCTCCGGCACACCCGGCGTCCAACCGGACACATCGGCCAGCGACCAGCCCGCGAACGAACCGCTCGACATGGGCCGAATACCCAAGCTGGCGGGCCACCAGGTTGCTCGTCCCAGCCGGATAGAACGCCAAGGGGACGCCCGGTGTGGTCCCATTGGCCAGGGCAGCGGCCGTCCCGTCCCCGCCCACGCCCACCAGCGCGCGGAGCCGACCCGCGGCATGAAGGTGCTTGGCTGCCTCGGCCGCTTCCCCAAGCTCGCCAACGACCTCCACGCGCATCCCCTGGCGGTGGAGGGCGCCGGCCAGCCGATCGGCCAGGCACCGACCTTTCCCCGAACCTGCCGTGGGATTGACCAGGAGGATCACGCGATCGGCCCTTGTTGGGGCGGCGACCCCCTGGCCCGCCGCTGCCTGCCCGAGGCCCGCGGCGGCAAAACTATCCGAGCAACCCGCTTGCGACCCGGCACCGCCCTGCGAACCGGCGCAATTCCGGAATGGCTCTGAAACCCCATTCATAGCGGTTTCCATCGGCGCGGGCGCTTCAAACTGCGGCAATCGGCGCAAAATGGCGCAGCAAGTTTACCGCCCTGGTGGGCCCCGTCGAGCCGGCCCCATACCGGCAACAACCCCGCCTGTTTCTGTAACTATCTGTCCGACAACACTTTGCATCCAGCACCCCGACCACGGTCCGCATCCGGCCCATTTTGGCACGCCGTATGCGAAAACCGACCGCTGGTCAACGAAAGCCTTGGCCCTGATTGAAGGCTGGCCCGTGGGGCCTCTGACGAACGGTGGTCGGGCGGTTACCTTGCCCTTGCCGCTCGATCAAGCCACGGTGGGAGTGGCTCGTCATAGGCCCCCTTTTTTGCGCGCCTGTGGCGCGGCCGATTTTGCGCGCCGATGGCACGGCCGACTACCGGGTGGCCACGGGACGCGCACCGCCAGCCCTCTGCGTTGCAGCATGAAGAGGTTTGAGCCCCGCGTCAAGCCCCGGGGCCAGACAGAGGACAGGGGACGTTCCAGACACGCAGGCTGGTCGCCGGCAACGACGCCACGATCGTGTAGGGCCCTCCGCTATCAGCCGGCAGCAGCGCCGCCGCCTCCACGGTCCAACCTCGGCTCCCCCAATTTCTGATTACTGCCCAGTCACCACCAGCTCGTTCCGCACTTCCCAAACGCCCGGCTCAAGCCGCACGATATCTTCGGCGAGCTGCCGGTCGCGAGGCGAACGGACCTGGCCGCGGAGCACGGCTGTGTCGCTCTCCATAGTAACTGAGATGGGTGAGACCCTGGCTATCTGGGGGGTGCGGGTTAACAAAGCGGTCAAAAATGGCCCAGGGCCGCGCGAACCGGCGGGTGGGCTGAACCCAACTTCCAGACTAACCTGCGGCAGCCGGACAGGTGCCGCTCCTCCGGGGGATGCGCCCGTTTCGGCCCGGACAGCGCCGGTGCTGGCCGGTGCAGGCGACATCCCAGCCTGCGCTCGGCCCGCGGGGGGCGAACGAAACCAGCGTTCTTCTGCTGGCGGAGTTGCGGCGGGCGGGGCGGGGACTTGCGGAGCCTCGGCATGCTGGGCAAGGCCGGGGGCCGGCGGCGGTCCCAACTGTTGAGGCGTCCCGATTGGCACCTCCTGGGACTCCCGCCACTGCTGCCGCCACTCGGATTGTTGGCGCTGGGTGTCGGCCGACTGCCATATCGAGGGGTTGAAAGTGAGCCCTCTGGCGCGACCGCGCCCAAGAAAATCGCCAGAAGGTGCGGTCACCAAGCCGTTGACCAAGGTGCGTGGTCTCGGTTGAAGAGTCCCCCCCAGGGAACGTCGCCCGAACAGGCCGCGCGTCTCCCCCCCGCTGCTTTGGGCCCACAGATTCCCCTCAATCGCCAAGGTTATTACCGCCGCGATGATGGTGATGTGCCGCATAATCGCCTCTCTCGCTTGGCCATTCATCGGTCCGCAAGGCCTCAGACTTGGCCGAAACCGCGTGTTGCTATGAACCCGCTCCCCCTTTTGCGGCAAACGCCCCGGTTTCGCTATTTTTGCAACAATTGCAAACCGGATTCCGCCACGTGGCTGCCTGAGTCCTTGGAATTGTACCCTGTTGCCGCCTGGGCGCACCACTCGGACGAGCGGCGGAAACCGGTCCGTGTTTAGGATCGCGGCTCGGCCCTGGCGGGCAATGTGGAGCGATTCAGTACTTGGGCAATGCGGTGCGGCAGATGGGCAGTCGTCAGGGCCTCGATCCCCCCAGGCAGTGCCAGGCACCAATTGGGGCGCTGGTGGCGGGTGGTGCCTGGGATGTTCGGCCGGCGTGCCACACCCAGTGCGTCTTCCAGCGTGGCCAACAGGAGTCGCGAGGGGGCTTGAGCCAAGGCCCGGTAAGCGGCCTCGACCACCTCGGCCAGCGGGGCTTCCGGCGCCAGCGGCACGGCACGGGCCAGCCGGTCGCGCAACTCGGCCATGGCTGCCGCGTCTCCTACGCCCAGCGCCTGTTGCTCGGCCGCGTCCTGGCTGGTCCACAAACCTACCACCGTGGGGAGGTCGTGGGTGGTCAAGGCGGCCATGGCCAAGGGGGGATAGCCCGAAGGCGGCGTCTTCTCGAACCAGAACAGGCGGAACGAAAGGATGCCGCGATCGGCCAGCACCGTTCGGACCCACGGCTCGACGGTTCCCAGGTCTTCGCCCACCACAAAGGCGCCGGCCCGCCGGCTTTCTAACGTCACGATGGCCAACATCTCGTCCGGGTGGTATCGGACGTAGGCACCGCGTTTCGGGCCAAATCCCCGGGGAATCCAGTACAGGCGGAAGAGCCCCATCACGTGGTCGATCCGCAGTCCGGCTGCATGGCGCAAAACGGCGCGCAGTGTTTGGATGAAAGGCCGGTAGCCCACTTCGCGCAGCCGGTGCGGCACCAGCGGCGGCAAGGCCCAGTCCTGGCCTGCGGGGTTGAACTGATCGGGCGGGGCACCGATCGAGCAGCCGTCGGCCAGCAGGTCCTGCCACGCCCAGGCGTCCGCGCCCCCGGGGTCCACGCCAATGGGCAGGTCGTGGACCAGTTTGATCCCTTCGGCGGCCTGGGCGAGCTGCCGGTCCAAAACCCACTGGACCCATTTATGGTAGGCCACCTCAGCCGGATGCTCCTGGGCAAATCGTTCCACGGCCGGCGAATCCGGGTGGCGGTATTCGGCCGGCCAGGTCCGCCAATCGCCGCTGGAAAGCGTTTCGGCCAGCGCGCACCAGGTGGCGAACTGATCGAGTTCCGCTCCCCGCTGGTGGCAGAAGCGATCGAAGGCCTCGCAACCGCCGAAGCGGGCCCACACCAAGCGCAGGGCTTGGGTTTTCAACCGCACCACCGCATCGCGGTCGATCTGGGAATTCTGGTTCAGCGCAACCGCCGCGCCGCGCAACGCCTCGAGCTGCGACCCCAGCCCCTCGGCCCCCGGAACCGCTTCGATGCGAACATACAGCGGGTTCAGAAAACGGCGGCTGCTCGGGAAGTACGGACTGGGCTCTTGAGGCGTGGTAGGAGAACCGGCACCCAAGGGATTGACCAGCAGGAACGATGCGCCCAGGCGGCTGGCCCAACGGCCCAAAGCGGCCAGATCCGCGAGGTCCCCGATTCCCCAACTGTCACCCGACCGGGCTGCGTAGAGCTGCACCGCCCATCCCCATCCAGGATCCGGCAGGTTGCACGTGGGCGGCGCGACGATGACCCAGCGAGCCTCTTCACCCCTTTCGTCCAGCAATCGATGGTAGCCCCAAGGCAGGTCGGGGGGAAAATGCCCAGACACTGGCACGGCTGTGCCGTCCTCCAGGTGCAGCACGCCAGGGTAGGGGCATCGGGCGGGCTCCCCCGACCAAACCACGTGCACGTTATGCCTGGGCGGGTGCGCGGCATCGGCATCCGAGACACCCATGGCGGCCCGGATCGCCAAATGCGTATCGGGATGGATCGTGTGCCAGCGATGACTGGTGTCCTCGTACGTGCTGTCGATGCCCCAGGGATCAGTACTCATGGTTTTCTGCTCCCGGCAAGTACCTGGGATGGTATCACTCTTGGCCGGGGCCCGTCCAGGCACAAGGCGCAAAGCAACTTGCCGGCGCCGGGAGCGGTCCCTGGCGTCCTGGGCCCCGGGGGACCACAATAAAGACATGGCTGACGGCTCGTCCGGGAGCGATTCGGCCCGATCGCCCCAATACTGTCCGCTGGTGCTGGTCGCCATTGCGGTATGCGCCGGCATGGCCTGGGACCGCTATTGGCCGCGGCCGGTGTGGGTGTGGTGGGCCCTTTGTCTGGCGACGGGCTCGGCGTGGCTTGCCCTGTGGTGGAAACGGCGGGAGCGTGCGGCCAGTTGGATGCTCTTGATGGCCGCCACCGCCTGCGGCGCAAGCTGGCACCATTGCCAATGGTTCCTCTTTGCCCGGGATGATTTGGGCTTTGCGGCCGGCCCGGTCGCGCAACCCGTTTGTGTCCAGGGGTGGATTCTCCAGGGGCCGCGGCGACTGCCTGCGTTGCCGCCAAACCCCCTGCGTGCAGAGTTTTCGGACAGAGAGGTCCGCTTTGAAGTCCAGTTGTGCGCAGTGCGGGATGGGCGGCAATGGGTGCCAGCCACGGGACGGGCACGCCTGGTGGTGTGCTTTGGCGTGCAAGAGCCGGTTGTGGACCTCCGGCCGGGCGACCGATTTCGCGCTGTGGGGCGGCTGGTGGCGCCGCGGCAGGCCATGAACCCGGGCGAGTTCGACGCGGCGGCCTATGCCCGCGGCGATCGCCGACTGGCAACCCTCCACGCCCGAAGTGCCACCTGCCTTGAGGTGCTTGAGCGGGCCGGCCCTGGCTCGTGGCGCAAAGGCCTTGACACGCTCCGCCGCTGCGGGCGAGAACTCCTCCGCCGCCATATCGACCCCGCCCAGGCGGGGCTGGCCGCGGCAGTGCTCCTCGGGCTCCGCGAGGAAGTCGGCTTCGAGCAGACCGAAGCCTTCATGGTGGCCGGGGCCGTGCACGTCCTGTCCATCTCCGGATTTCACGTGGCGATCCTGGCCTCGGCCCTGATGGCGGTTGTGCGGCTGCTGGTCGTTCCCCGGAGGCTGGCGATGGCCGTGTTGGCCGGCGTGACCGTGCTCTACACCCTGTTGACCGATGCCGAACCGCCAGCCGTGCGGGCGGCTATCCTGGTCCTGGTTTTCTGTATTGGGACGGCCCTGGGGCGCCCGGCGCTGGGCCTGAATGCCTGGGCCCTGGGGCTATTGGTGGTCGTGGGACTGAGCCCAGCCGACTTGTTCCGCACCGGTCCACAGCTTTCTTTCTTGAGTGTCCTGGCCTTGTCGTGGGCCAACCGCGCTTTTCGCCTCCATACCGACCGGCAGGATGTGCGCGAAAGGCTGGCATGGTCGGCCCGGCCGTGGATGGGGCGGGTAACGGTTTCGCTTGGTCGGTGGCTGGGGCAGATGACCGTCCTGGCGCTTGCCGTGTGGCTGGTGACTTTGCCGCTGGTCATGGCCCGGTTTCATTTGTTCTCGCCGGCTGCCCTGGTGGTGGGAACCGTCCTGTGGGCCCCGATGGCCGCTGCCCTTTGGACAGGCTTTGGCTTGCTAGCCGTCGGGGCCTGGCTGCCCGGGGCCGGCACAGTGCTGGGATGGTGCTGCCGAACGTGCCTGGCCTTTGTGCAATGGGCGCTGGACGCGGCCGCTGGCGTGCCCGGCTCGCATTTCTGGGTCCCTGGCCCCAGCAACGGCTGGCTGGCCGGCCTTTATGGTGGGGCGGCCCTGGTGGCGGCGGGGGTGGGCATGCGGCTCCCACGGCGATGGACCCTCGCCCTGGCCAGCGCCTGGATCGCCATCGGCCTGGCGCCCGGTTGGCTCGGCCGGGTGGACCCGACCCTGCGCGCGACTTTTCTGGCAATGGAACACGGCTGCGCGGTGGTCTTGCGCTTGCCGGGAGGGAGCACGGTGCTGTACGACGCGGGCCGGCTGCTTGCGCCGGATGCGGCGTTGCGAACGCTCTCGGGGGCTTTGTGGCACGAAGGTATCACGCGCATCGATGCCCTCATCCTCTCCCACGCCGATGCCGACCATTTCAACGCGGTGCCGGGATTGCTCGACCGGTTCGCCATCAAAGCCGTGTTCGTGCCAGAACGGATGTTCCAGGGGGCCGATCCAGCAGTCCAGTTTCTCCACGAGTCGCTTGGGCGACACCGGGTTCCTATCCACCGGATCGCAGCCGGGGCCAGCTTCGAGGATATTGCGGGATGCCGCATTCATGTGCTGCACCCCCCCGTGGGGGAAGATTTCGGCTCCGACAACGCCAATGCGATGGTGTTATCGGTGGAGTACGCAGGGCGGTCGATACTACTTACGGGTGACATCAGCCCGCCCGGCCTCAACCACCTCTTGGCTCAGCCACCGCGACCCTGCACGGTGCTGCTTGCTCCGCATCACGGAAGCCTGCGCAGCAATCCCCCAGGGCTCGCGGATTGGTGCTCCTCCGAATTGGTAGTCATTAGCGGCAGCCGGCGGTTTGCCACCGACCGGTCGTGGGCCGCTTACCAGGCGGCGGGTGCGAAAGTGTTGCATACCGCCCATGACGGGGCGGTGCTTGTGGCCGTGGATGCCCTCGGCCGCTGGACCGCGCGGACGTTTGTAACCCACGGCAGGTAAAGTTTTTGCGATTGATCGGCCGGATTGGTCCTGGCGATAAGTAAGTTATGCAGTCAACTTTTCCGGGGATGGCGCAAGGCGGCTGCAAGGCATTTTCCCAATGCCAAAGGGCCAGGCCCGGTTGCAAAGCGGTGCAAACCTGATACACTTACGTCTTTGGTTGATGTGTAGGTAGGTTCAGTGATCGTCCTTTGGACAAAGGTGGGAGGGACGTGCTTCGGGCGGAGCATCACGCCTGGCGGGACTTGAGGAATTGCAGTAGCCGATGACCATCACCAGAGAGCGAAAGCAGGAGATCATTGGTGCGTTTCGGCGCAGTGCGAACGACACCGGCTCCTCGGAAGTGCAGATTGCCCTGTTGACGCAACGCATCAACGCTCTGACCGAGCACTTGCGGACCCACAAAAAGGATTACGCCAGTCGCCGCGGGCTGTTGATGCTGGTCAGTCGCCGCCGCAGTCTGTTGGACTACCTCAAGCGGGTCAGCCCCCAGCGCTATCTGGACGTTATCCAGCGGCTGGAAATCCGCAAGTGACCTCGTTTTGGTCCGCTGGGTCGGGGTGCCGCCCGGGTGCGGGGGCTCCGTGCGGGATGCCTGGAAAATCCGCCGTGTGCGTGCCGGCTCCCCCCAGCCATGCCCGCCGCCGAACTCCTCCGCGGGATGCCGCCGGAGCACGCCCTCTGCCGGATGCGCCAAGGACGGGCCATTCAGGGGAAGGTAGGAAGAGCATTGAAAGTACGTGTCGAAAAACGGATCGGGGCGCAGACTCTTTGGATTGAAACCGGAGAGCTGGCCAGGCAAGCAGCAGGCAGTTGCCTGGTCGGGTATGGCGAGACGGTGGTGCTGGTTGCCGCCACGTTGGGTCCGCCGCGGCCGGGAATCGACTTCTTTCCGCTGACTTGCGATTATCGCGAGCGGGTGGCGGCCGCCGGCCGGTTTCCCGGCGGATTCTTGAAACGCGAGGGGCGCCCCACGCAGAAAGAGATTCTCACCTCGCGGCTCATCGACCGCCCCCTGCGCCCGCAGTTTCCCGACTGGTTTCGGGAGGAAGTGCAGGTGCAGGCCTTCGTGCTGTCCAGCGACCGGCAGATCGACGGCGATGTGCTGGCCATGATCGGGGCTTCGGCCTCGTTGTCGCTGTCGCCAGCCCCCTTCCAGGGCCCCATGGGGGCGGTGCGGCTGGGCTATCTCGACGGCCGCTTCGTCCCGTTTCCCACCCAGGACCAGCTCGAAGAAAGCGACCTGGACCTGGTGGTGGCCGGTTTTCCCGACTCGGTGGCCATGATCGAGGGTTTTGCCCGGGAACTCCCCGAGGACCTGATGGTCGAGGCCATCATGACGGCCCAGCGGTTCGTTCAGGAGGTCTGCGAACTCCAGCAGGCGCTGATGGAGAAGGTCAAGCCGGTCAAGGCCGAGTATCCGCCCCCCGAGCCGGACCGGCTGTACGATCGGCTCCGCGAGGCATACTACGAGGCGTTTTGCGAAGCCAAGCGGACCCCGGGCAAGCAGGCCCGGGCCGAGGCGGTCGAGGCCCTCAAGGCCAAGGCCCTGGCCGAGGTGATCCCCGATCCCCTGGCCGAGGGCGCCGTGGCCCTGGAGGCCTTCGAGCGTTCGTGGAAGGCCCTGGAGCGGCGGGTGGTGCGGGATTTGATCCTCTCGGGCACGCGGCCGGATGGCCGTTCCCCCACCCAACTCCGCGAGGTTACCTGCAAAGTGGACGTGCTCCCGCGGGTGCACGGCTCGGCGCTGTTCCAGCGGGGCGAGACCCAGGCGATGATCACCGTGACTCTGGGCACGCCCCGCGACGAGCAGAAGGTCGATGGCCTCCTGGAGGAATACACCAAGAAGTTCATGCTCGATTACTACTTCCCGCCTTTCTGCGTGGGCGAGGTCCGGCCCATCCGCGGCCCGGGACGGCGGGAGATCGGCCACGGCGCCCTGGCCGAACGCAGCGTCAAATCGGTCCTCCCCGACCCCGAGGAGTTCCCCTACACCATCCGCATCATTTCCGACATCCTGGAATCCAACGGCTCCAGCTCCATGGCCACCGTGTGCGGGGCTACGCTGGGCCTGATGGCCGCCGGCGTGCCGATCACAAACCCGGTGGCGGGCATCTCGATCGGCCTGGTCAAGGAGGAGGACCGCTACCTCTTGTTGACCGATCTCATCGGCGACGAGGACCACCACGGCGATATGGATTTCAAGGTGGCCGGCACGCAAAACGGCGTGACAGGCATCCAGCTCGATCTGAAGATCCGGGGGATCACCGAGGAGATCATCCGCGGCACGCTCCAGCAGGCCCGCCAGGCCCGCATCGAGATTCTCCGCAAGATGCTGACGGCCATCCCGCGCCCGCGGGCCGACATTTCCCCTTATGCCCCACGCCTGCTCCAGACCAAGATCGATCCGGAGAAGATCGGATTGCTGATTGGTCCGGGGGGCAAGACCATCCGTTCGATCCAGGATGCCACCGGGGCGATGATCGACGTGGCCGACGACGGTACCGTCACCGTGGCTTGCGACACCATGGAAGGGGCCCGGGCGGCCATGGACCAGGTGCTGGGACTGACGGCCTCGGTCGAGTTGGGCAAGATTTACAACGGCCGGGTGACCAGCATCAAGGATTTCGGGGCGTTCGTCGAGATCCTCCCGGGCAAGGACGGGCTGTGCCACATCAGCGAGCTGGCCGACGGGTATGTGGAAAACGTCAGCGACGTGTGCAAGGTGGGCGATCCGATGCGGGTCAAGGTGATCGCCATCGACGAACAGGATCGGGTCAAACTCAGCCGCAAGGCCGTGCTCCGCGAGGAAGGCGGGGGCGACCGTCCCCCCACCCCCCGGGGGCGCGACTCCGGGCGCGAGAACCGGGGCGGACGCGGCAACGGCAACCGCGGCGGGGGACGAGGGCGCGGATAGCGCGCCACAGAGCGCCGTGAACGACGACCGCCAGAAACTGGTCGACCAGTACACCGAAATCGCCCGCCTGGCCGGCGGACTGGCCCACGAAATCAAAAACCCCCTGTCCACCATCCGCCTCAACATGGAACTCCTGGCCGAGGACTTCAGCCAGGACCCCGATAATCCCTTGTTCCGCCGCGCGCTGAACAAGGTCAAAGTCGTCCAGCGCGAATGCCAGCGCCTCCAGGACCTTTTGGACGATTTCTTGAATTTCGCCAAAGTCCGCAAACTCAACCTCGAGCCCACCAACCTCAACCAGCAGGTCCGGCAGCTTTTGCGATTCTTCCAGCCCAAGGCCAAAGAGTCGAATATCGAGGTCATCGACTACCTGGCCAGCGACCTGCCCATGGTCCTGTTGGACCGCCAGGCCTTCGACGGGGCGATGCTCAACCTGCTGCTCAACGCCCAGCAGGCCATGCCCAATGGCGGGCAGCTCGTGGTGCGGACCAGCGGGACGCGGGATGGGGTGGCGCTGGACTTGATCGACACGGGCTGCGGCATGGACGCCGAGACCCAGGCCCGCATCTTCGACGCCTTCTTCTCCACCAAGCGCGGCGGCACCGGGCTGGGCCTGCCCACGGCTCGCAAGATCATCGAAGCTCACGGCGGTCAGATCCGCGTCCAGAGCGAACCGGGCCGCGGCACCCAGTTCACCATCACCCTGCCCATCCCCGCACAACTCCCGGCCACCGACAAAGCCCGCCAACTCCCCAGCCCGGAACCCGACCGTGGTTGAGTTGCCACCGTTTTCCAGGCAGACACCGACCGCCCGCCTGACGGGCTTCGACTTCACCTTGCATGTGCGGCGCCTGTGCGAGGACCTGGTGGGGCGACTGCCCGAGCTGGCGCACATCGATCTTGGCCGAGTGGCCTTCAGCTTCTCGCAAACGCGGCGCGATTCGATCCATGGGATATACGCCACATTGCGGCCGCTGCGATTCCCGGGTGGCCGCACCGAAACCACGCGCCGCGGCAGGCGGTGGACCATCCAGCGGCTTGTGGACGGGCAGGGTCGCGAAATGCTCTACATCCTGACATTCTATCTCCCCCGTTTCCTTAACTTGCCGCCGCACGACAAGCTGGTTACCGTGATCCACGAGCTGTGGCATATCAACCCGCAGTTCGACGGCGACCTCCGGCGCTTTCGGGGCCGGTGCTACGCTCACAGCGGATCCCGCAAGCATTACGATGCCTCGATCGAGCGGCTGGCCCAGAAGTACCAGGCCCTCCACCCGCCGGAACACCTCACCGCATTCTTGCAGCACGACTTTGCAACCTTGGTGGCCCGGTACGGGCGGGTGTTCGGCCAGCGGGTACGGACGCCGAAACTGATCCCCGCGCCCTGGCCCTCGCCGCCCCAAGGGCCCACACCGCGATAAACCCAAAGCGCCCCACCGCATCCGCGCGTAAGGCAAAAGCGAGAGTCCTCCGAAGCGATTCGCGGCAACGGAGGCGCCCCTTGCCACCGCGGGGCATAACCGCGCTGGCTGTCATGCCGGAGAGTGCAGTTCGACGCAGCGCGGGCCGTTGGCTCATCCCCCGTCGCACGGCCTTGGGTCTGCGGGGGTCAGGCCCCCTCGGAGGCCTTGCCCGCGCCTCCCGGGGCCGCTCTTTTTTCGGTCCCGGCTCGCAAAAGGGGCGGACACGGCGCGGTTGTTGCTTACGGTGGCGACTGGACGACGGCTGCGGGATGGACCACCCGGCCGTCACGCGCCACCAGGGTTTCGGACACGATGGGGTCTTGCCAGTCGGGGTCGAGCCGCCCGTCTTTGGCCAGATGAAGCACAAAGTTGCTTATGTTGCGGGCATACATCTGGCTGGCATGATAGGGGACCTCGGCGGGCAGATTGGTCGGCCCGAGGATGGTAACCCCGTAGCAGACCACGGTCTGGTTGGGCTGGGTGAGCTGGCAATTGCCGCCCCGTTCGGCTGCCAGGTCCACGATGACCGAGCCCGGGGCCATGGCCGCCACCATCGCTTCGGTGACCAGCACCGGAGCGCGCTTGCCGGGAATGGCCGCGGTGGTGATGACCACATCGCTATTGGCCACTACCTGATGCATCAGCTCGCGTTGGCGGCGATAGAAGTCTTCGTCCATTTGGCGGGCATATCCGCCGGCGGTCTCGGCGTCGGCAGCCTCCAGGGGCATTTCGACGAAGCGGGCTCCCAGGCTCTGGACCTGATCCTTCACCGCAGGACGGACATCATAGGCCGACACCACCGCTCCCAGGCGGCGTGCGGTGGCGATGGCTTGGAGGCCGGCCACCCCGGCCCCGACGACGAACACCCGGGCCGGGGTCAGCGTGCCGGCCGCGGTCATCAACATGGGGAACATGCGGGGCAATGTGGCGGCCGCCAGGAGCACGGCCCGGTAGCCGGCCACCGTGGCCATCGACGAGAGCACGTCCATGCTCTGCGCCCGCGTAATCCGCGGCAGCAGTTCCAGGGCGAAGAGTGTTACGCCCCGGCTGGCCCACTGGGCCAGGGCCTCCGGCCGGCCCAGCGGATCGCACATCCCGATGACTACCTGTCCCGGCTTCAAGAGAGCCAGGTCGGTGGCCCCGGCATCCCCATCGGCTCCGGCCGCCCGGACCCGCAACAGGATGTCCGCCGCCAGAACCTCTTCCCGCCGCAAGACCACCCGCGCGCCTTTTTCGCGGTACTGGGCGTCCGGATAGCCGGCCCCTTCGCCCGCACCCGACTCAATCACCACTTCAAAACCAGCCTGAATCAGCGCCGGCAGCGCAGCCGGAACCAATGCCACGCGCCGTTCGCCGGGAAAACCCTCGCGCACTACGCCAATAATCATGCCTTGCTCGACACAATAGGAAATTGACACGCTTCAGGCAGGGCAAGGTCCCCGGCCCGACACGGACAATTGTTCCGTCTGCCACGAAAAAAGCAAAGGGGCTTTTAAGGATGGCGGCCTGACGGCAGGAGGACGAACGGGAGCGCCTCAAACCCGGACAACACCCAGCGAGCCGCAACAAACAGGCCACTGCCACGCGCCCGCCGAGAAGCGGAAGACCAGCCAGGAACTACCAAGCCGGGGCTCGAAACCGTCCCCTGCGTACGCGCCTAAAAGCGGAACTTTACGCGCGGCGGCGAAGGCGGCTTGCCACGCTGGCCGCTGGCTGGCATCATGGGTGGCCAAGGTCGAAGCTGCTGGATCTGCGGCTGTCGCTGGAATTGCAGGCCACGGGGATGGATTGGGCCGGGGCGCCGGCCGTCTGTGCGGTCCCTCCGGCCGGGTGCCCGGCGGCGAGCGGGCCTGGCCAGTCGGGCTCTCAACGGTCACCCTGCTTTGAGGCGGGCAATGAGTCGAATACAACGTCGGTGGTCTGCCGCAATGAGTGGGCGACCGTTCCTTGGGGTGGTGCTGCGCGGCGGGCTGCTGCTGGCGCTGTGTGGGACGCTGGCTGGGGCACCGGCCGAGGCCCCCCCGGTGCCCCAAGCCGAACCCGCCGCGGTGGGCCTGGACCCGGGGATTGTGGCCGCCATCGACGCGGCAGTCGCAGAGGCCCTCCAACAGCGCAAGCTGCCCGGGTGCGTCGTGGCCATCGGCCGGCACGGCAAGTTGGCGGTGCTTAAGGCCTATGGCCAGCGCCGGCTGGAGCCTTCGCCCGAGCCCATGACCGTGGACACCGTGTTCGACCTGGCCTCGCTCACCAAACCCGTGGCCACCGCCACCAGCGTGCTTCTGCTTGTCGAGCAGGGGAAGGTTCGCCTGGAGGAGGCCGTGGCCCGCTATCTGCCCGAGTTCGGGTGCAAGGGGAAAGAGTCGATCACGGTCCGCGAGCTATTGATCCACCAGGGGGGCTTGGTGGCCGATAATCCCCTGGCCGACTACCTTCAGGGGCCGGACGAGGCATGGCAGCGGATCTTCGCGCTTTCGCCGGTTGCTTTGCCGGGGACCCGGTTCATTTATTCCGACGTGGGGTATATGGTGCTGGGCAAGCTGGTCGAACGGGTTTCGGCGCAGAACCTGGACGAGTTTGCGCGTCAGCACATTTTCGCGCCGCTGGGAATGGAGGAGACGGGATTTCGCCCGGGGGAGGGGCTGCGGCGGCGTGCGGCCCCGGCCGACCGCCGCCAGAACCGCTGGATCCAGGGCGAAGTCCACGACCCGCGCGCCTATCAACTGGGGGGCGTGGCGGGACATGCCGGGCTGTTCTCCACCGCGACCGACCTGGCGCGCTATGCCCAGATGATGCTCGGCAAAGGCCAGTATGCCGGCCGGCGCGTGCTGGCGCCGGAGACGCTCGAACGCATGACCCAGCCGTACCCGGTCAGCGCCGGGCTCCGCGGCCTGGGATGGGACATTCGCACCGGGTATTCCACCAACCGCGGGCTGGCGATGTCGCCGCGGGCCTTTGGCCACGGGGGCTTTACGGGCACGGCCATGTGGATCGATCCGGAACTGGACCTGTTCGTCATCTTTTTGAGCAATCGCCTGCACCCGGCGGGCAAGGGGGAGGCCAACCGGCTGGCGGGCCGCATGGGCGACCTGGCCGCCCTCGCCTGCCAACCCCCCGCCACCGCTGAACCGCGCCCGGTGCTGTGCGGCGTGGATGTGCTGCAGCGCGACGGCTTTGCCCGGCTGCGTGGCCGCCGCGTGGGACTGATCACCAACCAGACCGGCCTCAGCCGGCAGGGCACGCGGACCGTGGACCTGCTCTGCACCGCCCCGGACGTGAAGCTGCTTGCCCTTTTCAGCCCGGAGCACGGCTGGGAAGGGAAGCTCGACACGGCCCGCGTCCCCGATACCCGCGACCCTCGCACCGGATTGACCGTTTACAGCCTTTACGGCGCCACGCGCAGGCCGACGGCCGAGATGCTCCGGAATCTCGATACACTGGTCTTCGACATCCAGGACATCGGCACACGCTTTTACACCTACATCGCCACGATGGGGCTGGCCATGGAAGCAGCCGCCGAGCACCGCCTGCGGTTTGTGGTGCTGGATCGCCCGAACCCTATTACGGGCCGGTTTGTGGCCGGACCTGTGCTCGATGCAGGCCGGGAGTCCTTTGTCGGCTATCACCGGCTTCCCGTGCGCCACGGGATGACCGTCGGCGAGCTGGCCCTGTTGTTCACCGCCGAGCGGAAATTGCGCCTGGACCTGGAAGTCGTGCGCCTGGAGAACTGGCGGCGCGACGATTGGTTCGATGCCACCGGCCTCCGATGGGTTAACCCCTCGCCCAACATGCGGAGCCTGACCGAGGCCATCTTGTATCCCGGCATTGGGCTGTTGGAGACGACGAATCTTTCCGTCGGCCGGGGCACCGATACGCCCTTCGAGGTGCTCGGCGCACCCTGGCTGGACGGCCCGCGCCTGGCCCAGCACCTCAATGGCCTGCCGTGCCCTGGCGTGCGGTTCGAGCCCCATCGGTTTACCCCCAAGTCGAGCGTGTTTGCCGGAAAAGAGTGTAGCGGCGTGCGGATCGTGCTCGCCGACCGCCAGAAGTTCGACCCCCTGCGGACCGGCCTGGAAATCGCCGTGTGGCTGCGGGCCAACTACCCCCACACCTGGAACGCCAAAGCCTATCTGACCCTCTTGGGCAACTCGGCCGGCCACGAGGCCCTCCTGGCTGGCAAATCGGCGGCGGAGATCGAGGCGGCGTGGCAGCCCGGGTTGGCCGAGTTCCTCAAGCGCCGCGAAAGGTTCTTGCTGTATCGTTAGCCGCTGGCGCCCAGAGCGGGGAGTATAAGCCCCCGGTGGCCAGCCGCCGCGCCCGAGGCGGGCCATTGCTGGCAAAGCCGAGCACCGCCAGCGGCCAGCGCGGATGAGCCGTTACGCCGCGGTCACCCGGGCCCTTTCGGGCCCTCTCGGCCCACCCGGGCCCCTGCGGGCCTGGCGCTGAGCCGCGCTACCATTTGGTGCCCGGCTTTTGTTGGAGCATCCCGCGGAGGGTGATCAGGTCCTCGGGATGCCTGGCAATGCGGTCGGTGAACACGCGCACGTCCTCGACGATGGGGCGGAGCCGCACGCTCAGTTCCTGGAGGTTTTCGGCGGCCCGGTTGAGGTTGTTGTACAGCGAAGGGTCGTGGATCAATTTGCCCAGCGAGCCTTCCTGGGCGTTGAGCCGGGCCGTAAGGGTGCGGACATCGGTCAACAGGGCATTGAAGTTTCGCGTGGCCGTGGCCAGCCCGTCGGCAATCTCTTCGCCGCGGTCGCCCAAGGGACCGGTAAAGCGTTGGAGGTTATCGAGGTTTTTGCGTGCGGCCACGACGGTTTCGTCCATCGAGCGGATGGCGCCGCCGAGGGAGGCGAGGGTGGCGTTGAGGTTATCGACCATGGTGGGGAGGCGGCGGAGAGTATCGCGGAGCTGGGTATCGCCGTCCGGGCCGCCGCCGAACAGGGCGTTGGCATTATCGGCGGCGGTGCGGATGGCCTTCAGGGCATCGCGGGTTTCCTCGAGCAGTTGGTCGATGCGCACGCGGCGGTCGGCGGCGTCGCCCCCGGCGCCGACGATCTCGTTGATGCTGCGGACGAACTTGCGGAGTTCGTCGCTGGCGTCGCCGACCGAGCGGATGGTCTCGCGCAGGTCGCCCTCCAGCTTGCCAACGACCTGCACAGGGTCGGAGATGACCACGCCGGCGATCTCGCCACCTGGGGGAATGGGCTGGGCCGGGGCCGCCCCACGCCGGGCCGCGACGATCTCCAATCGGGAGTCGCCCACCACCGTACGCACCAGTTGGCATTCCTCGTCCGAGAAGAGCTTGCGGTCGTAGTCGATGTCGGCGGTCACCAGCACCTCGCGCTGGAACTGCTCGTCGGCAAAGCGGACGCTGCGGACCCGACCGATGACCAGGCCGCTCTTGCGGATCGGGGTATCGGGATTGACGCCCGGGGCTTCGGGGAAGCGGATGAAGACGGTGTAGGGCCGGCGGCCAGGGATCAGGCCCCGCAGCGCCCGCGACGAGCCCGGGCCGAACATCACCACCAGGATGGCGGTGATAATCAGCGTGGCCAGGACCATCACGCCCACGCGGAACTGGATTACCCGTTCGTCCATCGCCCGCTTCCTTCCGCTTGCAACTCGACCAGACGCTCCCCCGCTTCGCCCAGGACGAACTGCCGCACGCGGGGATCGCTGGCCGACTCCAGTCCCTCAGGAGGTCCATCATACAGGATTTGCGGCTCGTTGGGTTTCAGTCGGGCCAGGGGGTAGAGCATGACCACCCGATCGGCCACTTTGCGCGCCGTGCGCATGTCATGGGTAACCACGATGCTGGTGACTGGATGCTGCTGGCGGGTGCGGAGAATCAACTGGTTGATCACGTCGCTCATGATGGGGTCAAGCCCCGTGGTGGGTTCGTCGTAGAGCATCATTTCCGGTTCCAAAGCCAGCGCGCGGGCCAGCCCCACACGCTTGCGCATCCCCCCCGACAGCTCGGCAGGTTTCTTGCCGAGGACCTGTTCCGGCAGGCCGACCTCGGCCAGCCGGGCACGTACGATCTCCCGGATTTCGGCCTCGCTGCGCCCCGAGTGTTGGCGCAAGGGAAAGGCCACGTTCTGGGCGATGGTCATGCTGTCGAACAGCGCCGCTTGCTGGAACACGAAGCCGAACCGCGTGCGGATGCGGCTCAGCTCGCGCTCGCCGAGTTCGGCCAGGTTCTGCCCGTCGAAGTACACCGCCCCGCGGCTGGGGCGCTGCAACCCCACCAGGGTCTTGAGAAACACCGTCTTGCCGCACCCGCTTTCCCCGATGACCGCCACGGTCTGCCCCCGGCGGATACCCAGATTCAGCTCGCGCAACACCAGGTGCCGCCCAAAGCGCACCCACAGGTGCTCGACCCGCAAAATGACGTCCCCAGGCTTGTCCGCAGGGGCGGAAAGGGCACACATGGTCAAAAGATCGAGGGGCCTTCCGGCCACCACACCGCATACAGCGAATCCAGGGCAATCCCCAACACGAGGTCCAACACCAAAATCACCACAAACGAGTGCACGAAGGCCGAGGTGGCAGCCCGGCCCACCCCTTCGGCACCAGGATCGCAGTTGAAACCCCGATGGCAGGCGATCAGCGCGATGGCCGCCCCGAAACACAATCTCTTGACCACCCCGCCGAACAAATCGAACACCCCCACGTAG
>FWWM01008320.1_pt1 | contig 20036 bp, 19 predicted proteins | sample 2228351 | NCBI WGS metagenome assembly FWWM01 (sample SAMEA103939774, study PRJEB20133) | metagenome
GATCAGCCCGACCTGCGAATAGATGTTGATCGTGGTGAGGTCCAAAAAGCTGAAGATCAGCGCGCCGGAGATCGCGAGCGGCACCGAGCCCAGCAGCACGATCAACGGGTCTCGGAAACTGTGAAATTGGGCCGCCAGCACGAGATAGATGAGGACGATGGCGAACCCGAGCGTGACGACGAGCGCTGAGCCCTCGCGGCGAATCTGCCGCGACTCTCCCGCATAATCGAGCGCGACACTTGGCCCTCCCGTCGCCGCGGCCTGTTCGAGGACACGCAGTCCCTCGTCTTTCGTGATGCCCGGCTTCACCCCGCCGAAGATCCGCACCGCGTTGCGCTGCTGGAACCGGTTCAAGGTGCGCGGCGCGGTGCTGGTCTCGATATGCGTGAAGGTCGACACCGGCACGAGCTGGCCGCCCGGGGTCCTGATCTTGAGGTCCAGCAGCGGGCCGAGGGTGGCGCGGTCCTCGTCGCCGAGTTGCGGGATCACCTTGTAACTGCGGTCGAAGAAGTTGAAGCGGTTCACGTAGGCCCCGCCGAGCATCGTCCCGAGTTCCCGGCCCACGCTCGCCAGATCCAGCCCGAGGTCGGCGAGACGCTCGCGGTCGAGGACGACCCGGGCCTGGGGCAGGTCGATCTTCAGGTCGGTGTCCACGTACAAAAGCTTGCCGCTTTGCCAACCCGCTTCGAGCACGGCGCCGACCGTTTCGAGCATCTGCTCGCCCGGCGCGTCGCTCTGGAGCACCAGCTCGACATCGTACTGGCCCGGCGTAGGCAGGGGCGGGTCCAGGCGCGGAAACTCCCGAAGGCCGGGCACCTGCGACACGGCGCCGTAGACCTCGCCGAACATGTCCTCCGTGGAGCGGGCGCGCGCTTTCCAATCCTTCGCGACCAAGCCGCCGAACCCTCCCCAGGCCGACGTCAACGACCAGGTGAAGTCCGTTTCCGGGAACGCCATGAGCGCGTCCACGATTTTGAGATGTTCGCGGTTGGTCGCGGCCAGCGTGGAGTCGGGCGACGCCTCGAAAAACAGGCTGATATGGCTTTGATCCTCCACCGGCGCCAGCTCCTGGCGCGAGAACAGATACAACGGCCAGGCGGCGACCATGATCAGCAACGCCGTCGCGACGATCGCCCACCGCATCTGCAGCGCGCCGTCCAGCAGCCGAGCATACGCGCGGCGCACCAGTTCGAAGCCCTGGTTGACCAGCCCGGTCAGCCGGCCTTCCTTGCCCTGCGGATGCACGAAGCGCGAGCTCATGACCGGCGAGAGGGTGACCGCCACGATGCCCGACACGACCACGGCGGCGGCGAGGGTGATCGCGAATTCGAGGAACAGCGACCCGGTCAAGCCGCCCTGGAAGCCGATCGGCGCGTACACCGTGGCCAACGTGATCGTCATCGCGATGATCGGGCTGAGCAGTTCTCTTGCTCCGACCAACGCCGCATCGAGCCGCGACTTGCCTTGGCGTACGTGCCGCTCCACATTCTCCACGACGACGATCGCGTCGTCGACCACCAGCCCGACCGACAGCACGATCGCCAGGATCGTCAGGAGGTTCAGGCTGAAGCCGAACGCCAACATGATGAGCGCTGCGCCGATCAGCGACACCGGCATCGCCAGCAACGGCACCAGCGCGGTACGCACCGAGCCCATGAACAGGAACACCGCAAGCCCGACGATCGCGATCGTCTCGGCAAGCGTCTTCGAAATTTCCTTCAATGCATTCCTCATGAACATCGTGCCGTCCCAGACCAGGCGCATGTCGATGTCCTTCGGCAGCGTCGGCCTGATGCGCTCCATCTCCTCGCGCAGCCGCTGGGCCACCTCAATCTCGTTGGAACCGACCATCGGCCACACGCCGAGGTAGACGCCCTCCTTCGCGCCGTACTTCGCGATCACCTCAGCCTCTTCGGCGCCGAGTTCCACTCGGGCCACATCGCTCAACCGCACGATGGCGCCTCCGCGGTCGGCGACGATCAGGTTCTCGAACTCGTCGGCGGAATGCAGGTCGGTGTTTGCGAGCAAATTGACCTGCACGAGATTGCCCTTCGTACGGCCGACCGCGGCCAGGTAGTTGTTGCGCCGAAGCGCCGCCTGCACGTCGCCCGGCGAGAGGTTGACCACGGCAAGGCGATCGGGGTCGATCCAGACGCGCATGGCGACCTGACGTCCGCCCTCGATGGTCACGCGCTGAACCCCGGGCAGCGTGGCCAGTTGGGGCTGCAACGTGCGCAGCAGCCAGTCGGTGACGGCCGGCACGCTCCGTTCCGTGGACGTGAAGCTGAGGTAGAACGACGCGTAGGGTCGATCGGCCCGTTGCACTTCGACCACCGGCGGCTCGGCCTCCTGCGGCAGCTCCGAACGGACCTGCTGGAGTCTGGCCGTGACCTCGGCCAGCGCCGCCGTGCTGCTGTGGTTCAGCTTCAGGTGCACCGTCACGGTGCTGATTCCGGCGCGGCTCGTGGACTCGAGATAATCCACGCCGCTGATGGCCGACACGGCGCGCTCGATCGGCGTCGTGAGAAAGCCGCGAACGGTCTCGGCGCTGGCCCCGTAGTAGACCGTCGTGATCACCACGGACGAGCTTTCGATCTTCGGATATTGCTGAACCGGCAGCGTCGCCAGCGCCCGCCAGCCCATCAGCACGATCACGAGGTTGACGACCACCGCGAGCACCGGATGTCTGATGAACACGTCGGTGACCGACCGCACCCCGATGTCCTCGTGACGCCCCTGCGTTTGGCTCACCGCCCGCCCTCCTTATGGCCTCGCGCAGTTCCCTTTTCGGGATCCTCGGCGGCCGCGACGAGAATCCCGTCTCGCAGTTTGAAGGACCCCGACGCGGCCACCCGCTCGCCGGCGGACAATCCGTCGTAAATCACCACCTCGTCGCCGAGTATCACGCCGCTCCGCACCCTTCGCACCCGAGCCCTGGTCTTGCCGCCCTGCTCCGTCTCGACCACGAACACCTGGTCTCCGCCCGGGCTCTTTCTCAGCGCGCTCACCGGGATGGCGACGGCCCTGCGCGGCGGGCCGATCGGAACCCGGACGCGGACCGACGCGCCCGGCGGAGGTGTGTGGGCCGCATACTCGATCCTCGCGCGCACTGTGGCATTGCGCGTCGTCGGGTCAACACGGGCGTCGAGCGCGACGATGGAGGCCGCGATCGGCGACGATTCGCCGGCAGGGAATATGTCGACGCGTTCGCCCTCCTGCAGACCTGCGGCGACCTGTTGCGGGACCATAAAGTCCACATGCGCCGCCTCGTCGACGCCCTGTAACGTCGTCAGCTGCGTGCCCTCGTTCAGGTACTGGCCGGGATGCACGTCCGCCATGCCCACCTTTGCGCGGAACGGTGCGCGGATGGTCTTGCGGGCGATGATCGCCTTCGTGCGCGCGATCTGCGCCAGCGCGACATCCAGGTCCGCACGCGCGCGATCCACCTCCTCCTGAGCCGTCGCGAGATCCCGGCTCAAGGACTGCCTGCGGTCGAGCACCGTTTTCGCGAGAGCCGCCCGCGCTTGCTGCGCCTTCAGCTCGGCCTCCTCGACGGACACGTCGAGCGCGACGAGCACGGTGCCCGCTTCGACGATCTGACCCGGTGTGAGCCTGACTTGGCGGACGGTGCCGGGGAGTTCGTTGCGCAAGGTGATCGAGCGTAATGCCAGAACCGTTCCGATCGAGGTGGTGGTCTCGCGGTGTTCGATCTCCCTCGCGACGGCGAGCGTCACGGACTCGACCGGCTCGGGCTGGTTCGCGAAGGCTGCGTGGGTTTCCTGTATCGACTGGTACTTCCACGCGGTGAGACTCGTCCCGGCCGCGACGACCATGATGAGCAGCAAGACCGATCCGATCCAGCCACGACGATGCATATGCGCCGTCCTCCCACGTCCGCGACGCCGAACACCGCGCTGATGAAGCCAAGACTTCTTGAGGCAGGTATGTGCAGCAATGCTTGTACCAAGAGGAACGGAGTCAGGCGACGAGGGCTAACTCATGATCAGCAGGGAGATTTCCAATCAGAAGGGAAAGGAATTCCAGAGCGCCATGAAGCCGGTGACGATCCCGTTCTGCCGACATCTCGGCAGATGCCGAAAAATCGGCGCGAGCCGATACTGCGGATGAGTCAATCATCGCGGCGACGAAGGGCGGAAGATGCCGAGCTTCCGCATCTTCGATTGCAGGGTGGTTCGCTTCATGCCGAGCCGGACGGCGGCTCCGGCGGGACCCCCGATCACCCAGTCGCTGTCGCGGAGGGCCTTCAGAATATGTTCGCGCTCGGCCTGCTCGAGAGTCGTGTTCAGTGAGTTCGTCAGCGCGCTCGATTCCGATTTCAATTCGGACAACGGGACAAAAAGATCGCTCCCCTGCGTCAGGATCACGGCCCGTTCGACGAAGTTTTCCAGTTCCCGCACGTTACCCGGCCACGGGTATTCCTGCAGCGCCTTCATGGCCGCTGCGGGAATCGTCTCCACGCGCTTCTTCATTCGTTGGGCGAACTTCTGGGTGAAGTGTCTGACGAGCAGAGGGATATCTTCGGGTCGCTCGCGCAGCGGAGGGACCGTGATCGGGAACACGTTGAGCCGGTAAAACAAATCGCTGCGGAACTTTTTCTCCTCGACTAGTTGAGCCAAATCGCGATTGGTCGCGGCGATCAGGCGAACATCGACCCGCAAAGTTCTGTTGCTCCCCAGTCGTTCAAACTCCCGTTCTTGGAGCACACGGAGTAGCTTGACCTGTAACTCCAGTGGAATTTCTCCCACCTCGTCAAGAAACAGTGTCCCGCGGTCGGCCAGTTCAAATCGGCCGATTTTTCTTGCAATCGCCCCGGTAAAGGCCCCCTTCTCATGTCCGAACAATTCGCTTTCAAGCAGGCCCGTCGGAATCGCGGCACAATTCAACTTGACGAATGTCCGCTCCCGTCGGCCACTCAAGTTGTGAAGCGCGCGTGCAACGAGTTCCTTCCCGCTGCCGGTTTCTCCCAGAATCAGAACCGTGGAGTCGGTGACAGCGACCGTTTCCACCTGTTTGAGGACGTGCTTGAGCGCACGGCTCTCGCCGACGATCTCCTCGAAGTTGTATTCGGTCTGGATTTCCTCTTCCAGATAGAGCTTCTCTTTCGTCAGCTTTTCTTTGAGCTGGGCGATCTCCTGGTAGGCCAGGCCATTCTCCACCGCGATAGCGATCTGTTGCGCGACCTGGTTGAGGAGTTCGCACTCGGCCGGTGTGAAGTCCTCTTCACTGGTACGCCCCACGTTCAATGCGCCGAGGACTCTCTCGTGCGACAGGAGAGGAACGGAGCAGAATGAGCGGACTCCCTGACTCAGCAGCCGTCGGGTGATCTCGGATTCGACCGCCAACAGCTCCAGATCGCGCTTCCGATAGACCGCCGGTTTCTTGGTGGCGATCGCTTTGTCCGACGGAGACTTGCATGCGGGTGTGATCGGATGTTCTTCAACGAAGTCTTCCTTCCTTGCGAAGTCCAGCACATGGACGCGACAGCGATTGGTAGCGGAGTCAAACAACACCAGCGCAGACCCATCGTGCCGGATGACCTTTCGCAGGCACGCGCTGACTGCGACGAAGACGTCTCGCAGGTCTAAGTGGGACACCACCGCATTGTTGACTTCCAGCAACAGGCGCAGCCTGTCCCGATCACGGGTCAGGTCTTGATGATGAAGAACGTTGTCCACGGTCACCGCGATTTGTCGCGCCACCTGCTGAAGAAACACCACGTCCTTATGAGCGTAAGCCCCCTTTTCCACGCTGGCGAACCCAATGGTTCCCAGTCGACGCAGAGCCGTGGTGAGGGGCACCATGTACAGAGACCGGATGCCGTCCTCACGCATCCGACCGATGACTTTGGGCCAGCGCTGCTCGTCTGAAATGTCCTGGATAATGAGTGGTTGTTGTGTACGCCAGACCAGTCCGGTCGGAGTCTCGTCAAGAGGTTCTTCGTGGCCTCCTACGATCTCTGCCGGAACATTGGTCTGAAGCGTGTGCAACCGCATCAGGTTGCGCTCGGCATCATAGAGAGACAGGGCGACGAAATTGACGGGCGCAACCCGAGAAAGAACCTGTGCAAGATCGTGGAACAGGTCCGGCAGATTGTGCCGTGTCGAGATCGCCTCGGCGACCTCCAGCAGGGTTTGGTGTTGATCCGCTAGGGTTTCGCAGGGAGATGCAGCAGGCCCGCCCATAGGCTCACCGTGGGATTGATCGGTCGTCACAGCTTGCTCACCTCGAGCACGACGGCAAGCGACCGCGCTCCTATTGTTCACGTGTCAGTCGCCGCTCAGTTCTAGAACCTATCTCAAAATTGAAAAAGCCGCATTCTGGAAGGCAGGCGACGAAATCGGTTCAGATCTCTCTGAAGGGCCATTTCCCCAGCAAATTGAGGCTTCGTTCATAACCGGGACATTTCCTGGAACATGCAACCTCGCTCGGCAACCAATTTTGAGATAGGTTCTAGTCTAGCGGGTTGTTGAAACACTATGCCGGCGCCATCGAACCGCAGGACTTCGGCAGATTCCAAACAGGATCAGAATAGCCCGCAGGATGTTCAAAAAGGCCGTCGCACCCGCCAGGCGGGTACCCGGGCCGCAGCGAGCGAAGAGGCGAGGCGTACTCGGGGCACCCGTTGCTCTTCTTGCTGCAACGGGTCCAAGACGTTGAGCCTCTGAGCGTCCGACCCATTGCGCTAAAAGAGCAATGGGGACCCCAACAAAGCCGGCGGACTTTTTCAACATCCTGCTAAGGGTTGATGCTCGTCGATGAGGGCCCAGTCTACCCAACTCGCCGGAAGGATGACAATTCCGCCCGGATCGGCGGACCGCCTCGCCTCCGAGGAAGCGCGACTCCACCCGTCGTGGTGACGACGGGCACGAGCAACCGGAGACCGAATCCCGCTTCCATGCGCCCAGTCTAGCCGAGGACGCGGCGGACGTCCACGGAAGCGTCGGGGATCAGGATGAGACGATCGGGAGGATCGCCTGAAAGGTCTCGCGTCCGACCCGGGGGAGCATCCCTTGCGCAACGGCGGGATCGTCGGGAGGAACGAAACGGAGGATCTTGAAGAACGACCGCTCGGCCAGCGCGGCCGCCACGCGGGCCTTCCGGTCAGGAGTGATGGGAAGCGTATAGCCCTCCCCGCGCTTCCATTCCCATAGGGTCGGCGCCAGCGAAAGATGGAGATCCTGCCCCGCGACGCGATGAAACCGATCGAGGAGGTTCCGTTTATACTGTCTCAACGCTCCGCCCTCCAGGATCAAGGCAAAGGCGAAGTGGTGGCCCCACCAAAACAGCGAACGGAAGGTAAATTTCTCGCTGCCGACGAAATGCTTGGGGTAATCCAGGTATTGATACGGAAAGTCCTCCAGGTGTTCGCCCTTGACGAACTGGCACTTGCGCGGATCGAACCCGGGCGGAGCCAGCAGTGAGGCCTTGGCCATTTCCGCCTGCAGTTCCTCGTGCACCGCTTCGAGCAGCACCCGCACCTTGCGTGTGATCTCGGCCTTGGCGCGGAAAAAGTGTTCGTCGGTGATCAACTCCACTTCTTCGGCCGTGAATCGAAGGGACTTGCCCGTTTCTTTCTCGACTCGCTTCCCGCTCATCGCTGCTGGGTCTCAAAGGCGGAGACGCTGAGATCGTACAGCCGGCGACATGCCCCGCACCGCAGACCGACCGAATCCTGGAGGACGTCCATCTCACGCACCGCCAGCGCCGCCGGATGCGCGGAGGCGCAAGCGGCCAGGCAGTCGACGGGGAAGCGTTCCTCCCGAGCCCGCGGGTTGTCGGCCGTCTGACTCACCGCCGACGCGCGCACGGTCACGACGCTGACCGTCAATCGGTGGACCATGTTGCACGATTCGCAGGCCAGAACGAGGCATTTCTGCTTCTCAAGACGTTTGAGCGACAGGCAAAGCGGGTGCACGGCGAAACATTGTTGCATGAATGCGCCGCTGTTGAACGTGGGAGCCATCGGGAAGACTCACTGCGCACCGGGAGAGCGACAGAGTGATTCGCGACTAAGCGACGAACGACCAAGCGCTCGGGTCACGGAACAACTTTTCCGTTCGTTCACCGGCGTTTCAGCCGGCGAACCGGGTCACCCCCAACAGGAGCAGGACCCCGGCCGCATAGGGAATGACGCACGAGTAAAGCACGGCGCTCAGGGCGTGCTCCGGCGCAGCCGACCGCGACCGCTGCTCTTGGTAGACGAACTCGTAGGCGAGCACGATGACCGTAATGGTCAGCACCATGACCCGGCTGGTCCGCGGCCAGGTGTAGTGACCGCTAAGCAGGAAACTGGCGGTGAAAAACCCGCTGGACAGCAGGATCAAAGGAGCGATGACGAACCGGACCGCCGCAGCGAAAAACGTATGCCATCCCGGGCGGGACGGCACTCGTCCACGATCCGCCGCAGACATCATGATCCAACGGTGACTCGAGCCTTGTCATCGATCGCGCCGGAGGACGCGTGGAGTGCCCCGTCCTCTTGCGCCGCCCGACAGAGCTTGCAGACCCGCGGCCGCATCTTGAGAAACTTCACCTTGCCGCTGGCGAGACAACTGTAGTGGACGAACTCGTCGCAGACCGTGCACCTCGACCAGCCGCCGCGGAACAGCGTCTTGTCGCGGTAGAGACCTTGGTGACAGACCTTGCAGGAACGCGGCTGAATCCCCAGCAGGAGAGGCTCCCATTCTCCGCCTGCCTTGCGAATGCTCATGGCGGCGCAGTATACCGAAGACATCTCTGAAATAACAAGCGCGGTCCGCAGGCAAGGGGCGCGAGGAGAGAGCGAGCGGGAGCAGCCTCTTGCCGCTCGCCTCGAACTTCTCGCCCGCTCGTTCGTTTGACAGCCTCTCAGCCTTTTGCTACCCTCACACCGCCCGAACGTCCGCCCAGGATGGGTGATACGCATTCCACCGGCGGGCCGGTCTCACCGTCATTGACTCGCACGGCAGGCTCCACGGCACATGGACATCCGGCATTACCTCGAGCAGAAGCGCGAGGAAATCGATCGGTTCCTCGATTCCGTCCTCCCCAGCGCGCAGACCGAGCCCAGGACCCTTCACGAAAGCATGCGGTACAGCGTGTTCGCGGGAGGAAAACGCATCCGCCCGATTCTCTCGATCGCGGCCGCTGAGGCCGTCGGCGATCCGCCCGCCGCCGTTCTTCGGATCGCCTCTTCCCTGGAATTGATCCACACCTATTCTCTGATTCATGACGATCTGCCCGCCATGGACAACGACGACTATCGGCGCGGGAAACCGACGAACCACAAAGTCTACGGCGAGGCCATGGCGATCCTGGCGGGCGACGCGCTGCTGACGCTGGCGTTCGATCTCTGCAGCCGCCCGGATCCGGGCGACGGACTCGATCCGGCCCGGCAGGTCCGGTTGATCCACGAATTGGCGCTCGGAGCGGGCAACTTCGGCATGGTCGGCGGCCAGGTGCTGGACATCCAGGCGGAAAACAGGGACATCGACCTGGCGACGCTGCGGTCGATCCACAAGCAGAAGACCGGCATGCTCATCCGCGCCGCCGTGCGCATGGGCGCCATCGCCGCGGCCGCGACACCGGCCCAACTCGACGACCTGACCGCGTACGCCGAGGATATCGGATTGGCGTTTCAGATCGCCGACGACGTGTTGAACGTGACGGGCACTCGCGAGGAACTCGGCAAGAATCCCAACACCGACGCCCAACGCGGCAAGAAGACATATCCTACCTTTTACGGCGTCGAGGGCGCCCTCGCGTTGGCCAACGAATGCGTCGAACGCGCGACCAAGCGGCTGGCTTCTTTCGGTCCGTCCGTCGAACCGCTGCGGGAAATCGCGCGATATATCGCGGCGCGGAAGAATTGACCCTCGTTCGCGACACGTATCGCGTGAAGCGCATGATCACTCATCTCGACAATGACTCCCAATCCAGACGCTTCACGCTTCACGTTTCACGCTTCACGCACTTATGAAAGTTCTCGTCACCGGGGCGACTGGATTCGTCGGGGCGGCCGTGGTCCGCGCGCTGCTGGCGGCCGGTGTCGAAGTCCGGATTCTGGCCAGACGCGGGAGCGACTTCACCAACCTCAGCCGATTCAAGCTGGAACACGCGTACGGCGACCTGCGGAACCGGGAGTCCCTCCGCCGCGCCTTGTCCGGCTGTCGACAGCTCTACCACGTCGCCGCCCATTACGCACTCTGGGCCAAGGACCCCTCGATCTTTTACGAGGTCAACGTCGTCGGCACCCGTAACCTCCTGGGAGCGGCACGCGAGGTCGGAACCGAGCGCATCGTCTATACCAGCACCATCGGCGCCATCGGGTTGCCGCGCGGCGGCGGGATGGGAACGGAGGACACGCCGGTCTCGCTCGACCAGATGGCGGGCCATTACAAGCGGTCCAAATATCTGGCCGAACAGGAGGCGCTCACGTTCGCTCGCCAAGGGCTGCCGGTGGTGATCGTCAACCCCAGCGCGCCTGTCGGCGAAGGAGACGTCAAACCGACTCCGACGGGCCAGGTGATCGTGGATTTCATGAAAGGCCGCATGTGGGCCTACATCGAAACCGGCATGAACCTCATCGACGTGGACGACGTCGCCGCCGGACATCTCCTCGCCATGGAGCGAGGCCGTGCCGGCGAACGCTATATCCTCGGCAACACAAACCTGACGCTGCGCGACGTGTTCGAGATGCTCGCGAAGATCACCGGAGTCCGCGCTCCGTCGGTGAAATTGCCCCGTGGCGTCGTGCTGCCGTTGGCCTACCTGAATCTCGGGTTCTCCTACGTCAGCGGTATTCCGCCCCGCATTCCCCTGGAAGGCGTCAAGATGGCCAAGTACAAGATGCACTATGATTGCAGCAAGGCAATCCGCGAACTGGGCCTCCCGCAGACGCCCGTCGAGGTCGCCTTGGAAAAGGCGGTGAGGTGGTTTCGCGATCACGGATACGCCTAGCGCGAAGCGCGCAGTTCTGAATTATGAGTTCTGAGTGTTGAGTTTCGATCGAAGAGTTTCCAACTCAGAACTCAGCGCTCAGCACTCAGAACGATGGAAGCCCTGACCCTTCTGATCAAGACCGTCGAATTTCGTCCCTACGTCTTTCTCTTTCTCGCCGCCTTTTTCTTCTCGGCCAAGGCGCTGATCGGCTGGAAGCGGACGTGGCTGTTCTTCGGCCTGACCTGGCTCACCGCGTTCGCCTGCGAGTTCAGCTCGACACGGACCGGCATTCCGTTCGGTCGGTACTCCTACACCGGAGCGACGACCGGACGGGAGCTGTATCTGGCCGACATTCCCTTCATGGACTCGCTGTCCTTCACTTTTCTTCTCTACGCCAGCTATTGCCTCGCGCTGCTCTTCCTCCTGCCGGCGCGCGAAGATCATCCGGCCGGAAGGACCGCCCGGGCCGATCGTGTCTTGCCCTTTCTCGTCTTCGATCCGGTCGTCCGATCGAGTTGGCCCGCGCTCTTCCTCACCGGGCTGTTCTTCGCCTTCATCGACATCGTCATCGATCCGGTGGCGTTGAGGGGGGACCGGTGGTTCCTGGGCAAAATCTACGACTATCCCGATCCAGGCATTCACTTCGGCGTGCCGATCGCCAATTACATCGGCTGGGCGATCGTCGGTCTCATCGCGCTTACCCTGTATTTCTCGTGCGATCGCCGACTCCCGCCCGTGCCCTTTCACCGAGACGAACCGGTTACCGTCAAGCTATTATGGGGCTGCGGGCTCTATTATGGAGTGCTGGCCTTCAACTGGTCGGTGACCTTCTGGATCGGGGAACCGTTGCTGGGCCTGACGGGCATCCTGATCTATATCCCGATCACCGCCTTGTTGCTCCTGCGTCTGTTCGGACAAGCCCCCGCCCGGCTGCCTCATGAGTGGCGGTAGTACCTCGAAGCTTGTATACTGCAGAAAAAACACGGAGGCGCGATGAAGACGCGATCCAAACTGATCGTGATCCTGGTTCTTGTCGCCGCGGCGCTGATGGGCATGCTGGGCTGGGTCGGCTACCGGTCGTTCAAGACCGGCTTCAGCGCGAAGGCCGAACCCCATGCGCTCGAAGTCTTTCTGGCTCGGCAGATTCGACACCTGGCCATTCCCATCGAGCAGCGCAACACACCCAACCCGGTACCGCGCAGCCCGGAAGTTCTGGCCGAGGCGCGCGCGCATTTCGCCGATCATTGCGCCACCTGTCATGCGAACGACGGCAGCGGAAAAACCCCGATCGGACAGAACGTTTACCCCAAAGCGCCTGACCTGCGACTGAAGGAGACACAGTCCATGTCCGACGGCGAGTTGTTCTTTATCATCCACAACGGGATTCGGTTTACCGCCATGCCGGCTTGGGGCTCGGGCGATCCGGACAAGGACCTCGACAGTTGGAAACTGGTTCATTTCATCCGGCACCTGCCGGACCTCACGCCCGAGGAATTGCAAGAGATGAAGTCGCTGAATCCGAAGACGAAAAAAGAACTGGAGGAGGAGGCCGCCTTCGACCGTTTTCTGGAAGGCGAGGACATGCCCGCGCCGTCCTCTTCGCATCGTCACTGACGCGTCGTGGAAGGAGGTGCCCGTTGGCGAAGTTCATCATCGGCCTGCTGGTGTCGTGCCTGGCTGCTGCGGGGACTGCAGCCTGGGCCCATGGCGGCGGCGAGCATGTGCTCGGAATGGTGACCGCGATCGACGGCGGCCACATCGAGGTCAAGACGCTCAAGGGCGGCACGGTTTCGGTGCGACTGACCGACAAAACACAGTATCGGGCCAAGGACGAGGCCGGCGCGCAGGGAAGGCCTCAAGTGGGCGACCGGGTCGTGATCGAAACCACCAAGGACGGCGAGACGTTGACGGCGACGGAAGTGCGGTTCGCCAGGCCGAAAGGCAAGTAAACACATCCGACGATTCGCGATGAGAGCGCTGCTGATCCGTTTCATCATCACCGGCGTCGCGGTGTTTCTGGCCATCACAATCGTGCCCGGCATCGAGGCGCAGAGTCTCTCCGCCGGCCTCGCCGCGGTCCTGTTCCTGTCGCTCCTGAACGCGGCGGTCAGACCCGTCCTCTATCTCTTTTCGCTTCCGCTCATCATCCTCTCACTGGGCCTCTTCATGGTGATCATCAATGCGCTTCTCCTTCAATTCGTCGGGTGGCTGGTGAAAGGGTTCGCCGTGGAGGGATTCTGGGCGTCGGTGTGGGGCGCGCTGCTGATCAGCGTCGTCAGCTTCACCTTGAACCTGTGGATCAACGAACAGGGCCGCGTCGAGCTGGTGATTCACCGGTCCCGCCCGCCGCGCATCGTGAACCCTGATTGACCGGCGGGTTTGATCATGACCGCTCTCCGCTGCTACAATGCGGCTCCTGTGTGAGAGACTCCTTGTCGTGACGCCATCGGCCGAACAGACCAAAGCCGCACAAGAGACGCACCTCCAGCGAACCTTGACGTCGGTCCTCAACGACCTGCCGGTGGATGCGGCCTTGGCCGCGATTTTTCACCGCGAGAAAGGCCCGCTCGTGGCCCAAGTCTATCGAGGGTTCACGCCGCGGGACGTCCAGGCCATCATCAGAACGCTCTCCACGCCGGAAGCCTCGTTTCTGCAGCCCTCTTCCGAAGAGGGGGATGGCTCGCGCACGATCCGCCTCCGGCTGATTACCCCCGGCGCCAAGTCGTTGCTGGCCGCTCCGCTGCGCTACCGCCAGCGGACCTACGGCTATGTGGTCATCGGACGGAAGGAGAGCGCGTCATTCGCCAAGAAAGAAAAGTCGCTCCTGGAGAGCGCAAGCGAAGAGATCACCAAGGCGCTGGAGCACGAAGTCCTCTTCGACAACTCCGTGGTCCTCAGCCGCCCGCTCGTCGCTCAGGAACCGCTGACCGTCTCGACTGGAACCGACCTGCTGACGGCCTCGACCTCGCGCGCCACGCCGGAGATGCAGGAACAAGTGGGCGCTGTGCTGGGAGAGGTGACGCCGGTGTTGCCGTACGATCGCGCCTGGGTCTGCTACTATGATCCTCTTGCGGGCAGCGTGGAAGTGATCGCCATCGCCGGGGATCAGAAGGGGGAACACAAAAAGGACCTCAAACCCGGCCAGCGGCTCGCGCTCGACGCATCGGCGGCCGGGTGGGCCGTGCGCCACCGCAAGCCGCGCGTGGATCACGATCTGGCCTCCACGCAGGGCAGATTTCTCGATCACAAGCACCTCTATAAGGACCGGTTCCGCTCCTCGCTAGTCGTGCCCTTCTTCGTCCGCGGCCAGGTCGGGGGCACCCTCACGCTCGCCTCCAAAGAAACGGCCTTTTATTCCGTCGCCGACGCCCGCACGCTGGAACCCGTGACGCTGAAGTTGGTCGATCTCTTTCAACAACCGCCGGCGAGCCAGCCGGCCAGGCCGCAGGAAGCGACTCCGGGGGACGGCCAGGCCGCCGCAGCCCCACCGGCCCCGTCCGAGCCCATGATCCGGAAACAAGAGCGGCAAGCGGCTATTGGCGAGTTCAGCGCGTTCCTGGCGACGGAAGTACGGGAACCTTTGGCCTCCATCCGCGCCCAACTTGAAGAAGTCACGGGCGAGGGGATTCTGGATTTCGATCCGCAGACGCGGGTCGAGAACGCCATGCGCGATCTCATCCGGATCGAAGCCATCCTGAACGAGATCCTGGATTTCGCCAAACCCTTGGAGCTGAACCGGCGGCTGTGCCGCGTGCCGGAAGTCATCGAAAACGCGCTGACCGTCGTGGCCACGGAGTTGGAGGTCACCCGTATCCAGGTCACCAAGGACTATGCGTCCCACGTCAGCCCGGTCCGGTGCGACGAAGCCAAGATGCAGCAGGTGTTTCTGAGCATTTTCAAAAACGCCCTGGAAGCCATGACGCCCGGCGGCCATTTGGACATTCAGGTGGCGAATCAGCGAGCCGGCCGTCATCAGGAAGTCCAGATCCTGATCAAGAACGACGGCGCCCCGATCCCGACGGAACACGTCGGCAAGGTGTTCGAGCCCTTTTTCACCACCAAACGGTCAGGAACCGGTCTTGGGTTGGCGACGGTCAAGAAAATAGTCGAGGAACACCAGGGACACATCTCTATCGCCAGCGGGCCCAGTCAGGGCACCACGGTCATTATCCGGTTACCGGCCGCCGGGCGAACCGGCGCCTATCGCCACCGAGGACGGGGCCGGCGCCCTCCCCGGCGAACCCAATGAACCAAGACGCCTGCGAATTCGTCGCTTCGTCCTCTTGACAGGGTGAAGGCGGCACCGCTAATATGCCGCCCGCTTGATTCGGTTCTCATGCGCCACTGCTTTTCCGCCACCTTCTTGAAAGGAGTAGGGGTATGAAGCTCTTAATCGGCACTGTTGCGACACTGTCAGGTGTGCTGTTTGTGCTGTCGTTGGCTTCCGCCAATCCGGCGTTGCTACCCAAGCATCCCGGATATCCTGCCAAACCGGCCGTGAGTCCGGTCACCGGCCAACCACTGGCCAATGATCCGGGCCAGACCAACGCGACGGGCGAGAAGGCGGTCCTCGAGTCTGCCGGGTTCGACGATAGGCACGTGAAGCAACATCTCCAGGATGCAAACAATCAGCGGATCATGAAAAAGGAAGGCGCCGGCCGGCTCCCGGCCGTTCAGGGTCCGCAGATTAAGATCGAGCCTCCGGTGCGGTCGGCCACCAAGATCGGGGCCGATCGCCAAATCCCGTAATCATCGTTTCGAAGCACAACGGGGGCCCTGTCGATCCGACAGGGTCCCCGTTTTCTATGCCGCCTGACCCGTCCGGGTCAGGCAATTATTCAGCGGGCGCTTCAACCCTGAACCGCCAGGGCATAGCCGCCCACTTGCCTGCGTACGCCACGCCGATTCTCGGATAGGCCGCAATCCTGGCTCCCGGCAACCGACGCCCCCGGTCTTCGATCCAGAGCGCCCGGCCTTGCGTGAGATCAAGGCGGTTGAGACGGCGGTCGATTTGCAACATGCGGCACACGCGACCCGGACCGTCCACCAAGCCGGAAGCCACCTCGACCGCCCGTATCAAGACCGCGGCCGGATAGCCTTCCCGTTCGGTCACCACGTTCAAGCAGTGATGCATCCCGTAAATCAGATAGACATAGGCGACGCCCGGCGGCCCGAACATGACCTCGGTGCGCGGGGTCCGTCCGCGTGACGCATGCGACGCCCGATCCTCCGGCCCGACGTAGGCCTCGACCTCGACGATCTTCGCGACTATTCTTCTCTGCCCGTTCTCCCGCACCAAATACTTGCCCAGCAGCGACCGAGCCACCTGCAAGGTGGGGCGGTTGAAGTACGAGCGAGGGAGTATCTTGCGTATCACTGCCTTCCACGATGACTCGCCGCGGGCGCGACTCGCGGGAAAAGCGCGACTGGGCAAGTCTCGCGATTCCCGCCTTTCGCGCGTGCCGCGCTAAAAATACCACGCCAGCCCCCCCATCACGAACCGGGGATTCCCCGGCACGAAATGGGTGTCATTGACCGGCGCCGCTTCATTCCGGAGTTGGGACTCGAACGCAAAGACCGCTTGCTCCCATTTGGTATTGAACAGGTTCTGGACAAACAGAAACGCTTCCATCCGGCCATACGGCAACTTGGCGGGCAGTTGGTACCGTGCGCTCAGGTCGAACACGAGCCACGACGGCGCTGTGATGCTCCGATCTTCGATTAACGGTCGGACGCCGAGATAGGTCGCCTGCAATTGCGATGTTAGGCCCTCCGGCCAGCGAACCAGCACCGAGCCGTAGGCCGTGTATTCGGGAGCCAGAGGAATCGCATTGCCGTTCCGGAATTCGGCCTGGGTCCAGGTAAAACTGCCGTTGAAATAGAGCGGGCCCCACACTTGCCCGCGGGCCGCGACCTCGATGCCACGGCGTTGCGTAGCGCCCCGGATTTCGGTCGTGCCCTCGTCGCCCACAAAGACCAACTCCTGCTTCAGATCCAGAGCCCAGGCCGTGGCGATCAGTTCCATCCCCTCGGGTCCCCAGGGCCGTGCGCGCACCCCCACCTCATAGGTCTTGGCCCGCGCGAGCGGGGATGAAGCGGGAGCCACAGCCGACCGCGCGTCATTACTGTGAAAGCCCTCCCCGTAGTTGAGAAACCATTCCGTACCGAGCCAGGGCCCCAGAACGAGGTTCGCTTTCGGCAAGACCAGACCGGAGCTCGTCCGTCCCACCGGCTGCTCGGGACAATCGGGACAGCGATTCCGGACGTTGAACGTAAAGACCTCGCCACGCACGCCGCCCCCCAGCCGCAGCCACGGCGTCGGCTGAATTTCCGCTTTGACAAACGGTGCATAGGAGGCTTCCTGAATATCGCTATCGACCGTGACGCCGATCGGCGCCCGCCTGACCTGTGGCCCGAGCCGCGCGTGAATGTTGTCCACACGGCTTTGAACGCCGATCGTGGCGGCAGCGGGAACATCGAGTAGAGTTCCCGCCTGCCGATAGCCCAGATCACCGCCGTAGAGGACCCGCCGGTCGGACTGGAGGAACCCGTCGCCATTCACCGGATCCTCCAGAAAGAAGGTAAAGTTGGTAAAAAGATCGAATTTGTAAGACTGGGCATAGGCATTCGCAAAGAAGCGACCCCCTGCGGTCGTGTCGTAATGATAATTGAGCCGGGTGGTGCTGCGGATGGTGTTCCCTCCCTCGGAGGGATCGATCGACCCAAAGCGATCGAGCGATCCATCCTGCACCGCTCGCAGGGGAATCTCGCCAGAGCCATTCCACTGCGCTTTATGGAAGGTGGCGGTCACACTGAGTTCGTCCCGGCCGAGCGGATTCAACGTGGCTTTTCCCAGCAGATTCCCGCGAAGGTACCGATTGTCATTGAGAAATGGTCCATTGGTGTAGTAGCCCTCTCCCGCAAACAGGGTTCGCACCCTGTCCTTCGTCGGAGAAAACATGAGCAAGTGCCTCTGGGTGTCGAACTGGCCGCCGGCCAGTTGCACGACACCCTCCCTGACAACGTCCCTGGTTCTGAAATTCACCGCCCCGGCCGTCGCGAAATCTCCGAATTCAGGCAGATAGGCGCCTTTGTACACGTCGAGACCCTCAATCGTCTCCGGAATAATGAAGTTCAGGTCCGCATAGCCCTGGCCGTGCGCATGGCTCCGGAGATTGATCGGCATGCCGTCTGTGAAAAAGGCGACATCCGTTCCATGGTCCGCGTCGAAACCGCGCAAGAAGTACTGGTCCGCTTTGCCCGCGCCGCCGGAATGCTCGACCGCGATGAAGCCGGGGATCAGGCGCAGCACCTGGGCCGGGCGCCCCTGAGGCTGGAGCAGATACTCCTTGTCCGGAATGAACTGTTGCGAGGATGCCGCAACGGGCCGATCCGCCGAGACGGCGATTTCCGGCACCTCCACGGTCGGCGCGTCCGGATCATGCGCGAAGGCCGACGAGGCGAGCAGAACGATGAAAAGAACGAGCTGGAGAAGAGAGCCGAGTACCTTCACCGGCCGGCTCAGCTCAGTCCCTTGCCGGTCGTCGTCATGGTCAGCTTCCCGTGCTTCACGCCCTTGACGCTGACCAGTGCATCCGAGACCTTCTTGATCTCGGCCCCCTTTCCTTTCACCACCAGCACTTCCAGACAGTGGTCGTGATCCAGGTGCACATGCATACCGGAGAGGATGAGCTTTTGGTACCGGTGCTGGATATCGGTAAGCTTCCTGGTGAGATCGCGGACGTGGTGGTCATACACGAAGGTGATCGTCCCGACCGTCTCCTTATTTTCATCCCACTCCTGCCCGACCAGGAGGTCACGGATCAGATCCCGCAACGCCTCCGATCGGTTCGTATATCTCCGCCGCTGAATCAACCGGTCGAAATCATCCAGCAAGTGATGATCCAGCGACACCCCGAACCGAACCAGTTTTCTCATTTCTGATCTTTCAGGTGCTACGAACAATTTATTCGTGGCACGCAATCTAGCATCGCACAACAGAGGTGTCAACAACGGTGTTGACGGTGCCTGCCGGGCCGTGCACGGCGGGGGTTAGACGGGCGAGCAAACGGGGAGCGGGGCGTTTTGGAGAAGACCGGCATCTTTGAGCAAGCTGTGCGGTCCGAGCACTTGAGAAGAAGCCATGCGTTAGGCTGCGATCTGCTCAAAAGAAAAATGCGGAATGTCCGCTCTCTCTCGGGCATGCTCGATTGTCATCGCACAGATATTTCCATCTTTGTCAAGATCGAGTTGAGTGTTTTCATCCAAATCCCTCGTCTCTGAGACTTCTGCTGCCCTGAACTCGATGTACAGCGTGTCTGTGTCCTGGAAATATTTGATCTTCATAGCTTGAATCTCCGATCAAAGAAGACATTATGGATTGTTTCACCATCGGGCAGTAACACGACCCGCAAATACCTGTTCCCCATCTCTTCGATCGGCGCCCAGCGACGAATGCGCCCATCCTTCTGTACGGTCTCTTTCATAGGAGCCTTGACGACTCGTTCGATCCACTCATCTCCAATCGTGGCACGATCAGGTCTACGCCGAATGAATTCGAAGTACTTGGTAAACTTCACCGTCTAGTCTTTAGGTTCCTGCCTGCTTCGGAATGCCGATCGACCTATCCTGATCCACAGAGGTTCGGCAGCCGTGGCGATTCTCCTAGGGATTCGAGGCCTTGTCAATGGCCGTGCAGTCTGCCCCCAAAGATTCCTAGTCGACTCTTTCACCTAGGCTGGATGTTGGGACCTGCATCGCGAATTGAGCGGAGGCTCGGGGTCCGCGACGCGACGAATAAGGAGCGTCACGCTTGCGGACGCCGCCGAGTTGGTGAGGCGGCAGGGTGATTTCGCACTTGCTGAGCATATGCGGTCGCGATGAGCGCCACTGAGGTCTGTCCGAAGTTCCCTTCGAGCGAAGCTCAGGAGGGAATGGGTTCCGCAGCCGAAGTTAACCCTGATCCGAAAATATTTGTCTCGGAAGAAATGCCTTTCTCCGCTTCCCGAAAGGCTCCTCTCCCTCCCGCGGGAGGGAGAGGAGACAGGTGAGGGTGGTGTCCGAGAAGAACCTCCTCACCGCAGCCTCTCCCCCAA
>FWWM01008329.1_pt1 | contig 20023 bp, 13 predicted proteins | sample 2228351 | NCBI WGS metagenome assembly FWWM01 (sample SAMEA103939774, study PRJEB20133) | metagenome
TGCCCAACCCGCCCCGATACATCTGCCCGTTCACATTGCTATACGAGGGAAGCGGCAAGGGTATGGCGCAAGGGTACATCCTGGATCACGTGCCATGCATTATTAGATGCAACATTATGTCAATCACCTCGCCCGTGAGCCATGACTTCTTCCACCATCCGTGCCCGAACTTCTTTGATGGCCGCCAGCAAGCGACGCCGGCCACCAACCTCGGCAATCTCTTGCGCTTCGGCGAGTATCACCCGCGCTTCGGCGGGAGGTAGCAGTGGTGCCAGCCAGATCCGAATCTGGGCTGCCAGATGACGCGCCCCTAACGTATCGGCCTGCGCCAGCGCCGACGAAAGGTAGTGTACAGCGCACGTTGTTTCACCGCGCCGCAAGGCGACCAGACCCACATTCGCCGTGATACCAGCCACTCGTTCGGGAATATTCAACTGCGTCGCTAAAGCCAACCCTTGTTGGAACCGGGCAGATGCCGTTTCCAGATCATTCTGGGCCAGCGCCACCTCACCGGCAGTCGAAAGCAGGTATGGTTGCAACGACAGCATACCCCGCTCTTCGGCGAGAGCCATGGCCTCGCTGATGATCGTGGCTGCTGCATCGACTTCCCCACGGAGCAGGCGATGATACGCCTGATTATTACGTGCCAGGATACGCCAGGTAATCCCCTCGTCGCCGGCCTGATCTGCAATTTCCTGCGCACGCTTGTAACGGGCAATGGCGGTATCGAGATCGCCTTGCTGAGCCGCAATATTGCCGAGTTCAAACGTCACCTGTGCCAGTGCCGCCCGCTGAACAGTCGACTCATCACCCAGTATCTGCGCGGCAGCCACGAGCCGTTCGGTGGCTGCGGCAAGGTCGGCACCTTCAAGCGAGAGGGCTGTTCCCCATAGAAAGAGTGCCGTGGCCTGATCGTGCGGGTGTGCAGTTGGTTCAATCTGACTGACCAGCGCAATCACTTCAGCGTAGCGTCCCTGCGGGATCAAGGCCCGTGCCAGCGCCAGACGGGCCGCGAGTGCTTCCTGCGGGTTCTGCGCCGCCGCAATCGCATCACGAAAAGCATCAACTGCGGCTGCCGGTGCACCGGCCTGTAAACGTGCCTCGCCAAGCCTGACCAGTGTCGCCGAACGCTGGCTCGCGGGCAGACCTGCCAGGGCCTGGGCATAAAACTCTGCCGCCTCTGGCCACGCTGCCAGGGTCACCGAGCGTTCCGCAGCGCGAAGCGCATACGTCGCCGCCCGTTCAACCAAACCAGACCTGGCAAAATGAAAAGCAATCTGCCCGGCCACATCATCAATCCGATCACGGTAGAGCGCCTCGATAGCTTCACCCACGCGCCGGTGTAGCATGCGTCGGCGTAGATCACCAACATCACGCCCCACCACCTCCATCGTCAGGCTGTGGTCGAAGCGAAACCAGGTAGCCGAGAGCGGTACGACCAGGCGAGCTGCCAGCAATTCATCGAGGGCATCCAATGCCGCTTCTTCTGATAGAGCTGCGGCCTTTGCCACCACGTTAAAATCAAAATCCCGCCCCACCACCACCGCTGCATCCAGCACCCGCCGTGCCGGTTCGGAAAGCCGGTTCAGGCGCGTTTCAATCAGATGGTACACCGTCTGCGGTACCACCGGCTGCGATGATAACGCTCTAAGATCAACCATACCGTCGGCTGTGAGCCAGCCACTCGTGCGCGCATAGCGTACCAGCTCGGCGATCATGTAGGGATTACCTTCAGTACTTTGTTCCAACCAATCGGCCAGTGGATGGGCAAAAGGCCCACTCAAATGACGGGCAATCGCCAGTACTGCCGTTGTAGGGAGACGATCAATCGCCAGGCGGAAGAAGCGATCTTCCCGCACCAGCGCACGGATCAGACCGGCCAGTGCACTCCGCGGCTCGGGCGGACGACTGGTTGCCAGTACAACCAGATCGACATCGGCACTGCGTCGTAACAGGTAGCCAAGCAGCCCCAGTGTACTCGTATCGGCCCATTGCAGATCATCCAGCAACAGGCTTACGCGGGTCTGACGGGCCAGTTCCATCAACAGGCGGGTTACCGCTTCCCAGAGCCGTGCTTCATTGGGTGGATCAGCAGGTGGCGGGGCCAGATCGGGCAACAAACGACCTAATTCGTTCCACCAGATCGGCATAAGCTGCACCTGAGTGCGAAGCTGCGGCCACTCAGGGTGGGCAATCAGGGCGTGTAGCGCTGCGTTGATGGAGAAGTAGGGAAGGGTCTGCTCTAGCTCACGAGCAGCACCGGTAATGACCAGGCCACCGCGCTGCGTCAGAAACTCTTCTGCGAGGCGTGTCTTGCCAATACCGGGCACCCCTTCGATCAAGACCAACCGACCGGGTTTGACTTCGCCGTACAACGTCGCCAATTCAGCCTCGCGCCCGCTGAAAGGCAGGGGGCCGTTGGAGAACGCCGGGCGAACAGGGGCTGGTGACAGGGTAGGTGTTACAATCGTATCGGTAATAATTGCATCGTAGAGCGCCTGCGTTTCGCGCATCGGTGGGACACCCAGCTCTTGATCAAGCAGATCGCGCAAACGCTCAAACCGACGAATCGCCCCTACCCGATCACCACTGAGATACGCCAGACGCATTGCATCGCGCTGTACATCTTCCTGCAACGGATCAATGGTCAGGGCATGATCGAGCGCGGCAAGTGCTGCTGTCATCGCACCACGCTGTTCGTGGAGACGCGCAAGGCGTAGCCAGCCACGCCCAAGCAGCAGGCGTGTTCGCTCACGTTCAGCTTCAAGCCAGGTCTGAAACGGCTCGCAGTCGGGAAGGTCAAAACCGGTCAGCAACTCAACCTGGTCAACCGGCAGCGCAGCCGTCAATGCAGCCACATCGACCTGTGGATCGGTGATGAGCGCCTGTATCTGGCGCAGATCGACCGTGGCTACCAGTGATAGCCACTCTTCATCTGCCACCAACGCATCCCCAACCGTCTTACGGATAGCGTAGAGGGTAGAGCGAAGAAGCTGCTGCGCCGCACTCCGCTCGTGATCAGGCCAGAAGAGAGATAGCACCTGCTCGCGTTGCACCGGTTGGGAATGAGCTGCCAGGTAGTAGAGCAAAGCCCGGCTCCGTCGCCGCGGCAATGTAACCGCGTGATCGGCAACCACAATGCGCGGTGGCCCTAAGAGCTGAACAACTATCATGTATCCTCGTGGTTGGTTACAGCGTGATCTGCTTGAGCGGCTTGCAGTAACTGCCGCACCTCGTCATCACTGGTCTGTCGAAAGTCATTGTACCAGTAACTCAGCGCATAAAACGGTTCAACAACCAGTACTGCCACAACATCATCGGCAACCGACCGCAGTATCTGCACCGATTCTTTACTGGCGACCGGCACCGCAACCGCGATCCAGCGTGGGTGTTGCAAGCGGACACAATCCACTGCGGCGTGCATGGTCGCACCGGTTGCCAGACCATCATCCACAATGATAACCGTCTTATCCCGCAACTCAGGTGGCGGACGTTGTCCGCGATAACTCCGGGCACGCCGCTCAATTTCAACCTGCTCAAGGGCAGCCACCTCTTCAATCACATACGCCGGAATCCGTAACTCGGCGATAATCTCGTGATTCAGCACCCGCACCCCACCTTCAGCAATGGCCCCCATCGCCAGTTCGACCTGACCAGGCACACCCAGCTTGCGTACCAGCAAGACATCGAGCGGTGCCGACAGTGCCCTGGCGACCTCGTATGCCACCGGCACACCACCTCGTGGTAAGGCCAACACCTGGAGCGCAGGACGTTCGGCATAATGGCTCATACTCCAGGCCAGTGCCCGTCCGGCTGCACGGCGATCCGTGAAGCGAAGGAAACTCGCTGGTACCGGCATAGGAGCCTCCTCAAGGGAACGGACGATCTCACTGCGCGATGAATACCAGCTATTACTACGGCAGGCAGGCATCAATCCAGTACCTGCCTATCAACGCAGATCATCACGTTACACGAATCATAGCACACCAATTGTTCACCAACAATAGTGAAAGATTGACGAGCGGGGCTGCTCTCCGTATAATCTCGGCAGCAACAGTTACGAGATCACGAAAGGGCGAGTATGAAGTTAATCATCTTCGTAACCGAGGATGCACATGCGGATGCCGGCGTTGATGCTCTCGTTGCCGCCGGTTTTCGGGTGACACGGCTGGCGACAACGGGTGGCTTCCTGCGCCGTGGCAATACAACGTTGCTGGTTGGGGTTGAAGACAATCAGGTTGATCGGGCACACGAGATCATTCAGCGCGCCGCGCCAGGAACGCTGGCAATCACGATGGATCTTGAGCGATACGAACGGTTATAGGATATCGTGCGCATCCTGTACATTGCTTCCGGCATCCCGACACCAGGTACGGTAGGCGGCAGTATCCATACCCTGGAGGTGGCGCGTGGACTGGCCCATCTCGGCCATGATGTCCACGTGGTTGCAGCCAGTCGCGAACTACCGCTGCATCATCTTCGCCTGAGACCACTGTTCAGGCTTACAGCCCGGCCATACGCCGGGTTTACGCTTTATCATCAAGATATCCCCAAGGCATTGAGCCTGCTCGGTGCTGCGGCTGTGATCAGGCTGGCACGTCAGCTTCGTCCCGATCTGATCATGGAGCGCTACTACAACTTTGCCGGCGCCGGGATGATTGCCGCGCACCGTTTGCAGATTCCAACTATTCTCGAAGTAAATGCTCTGATCGTCGATCCGCCGACAGTCCTCAAGCGCCGCCTTGATGACGCCTTCGGTAGTCCTTTCCGGCACTGGGCGGAACAGCAATGTCACTGGGCAGATCGGATCGTCACGCCACTGCACACCACCGTACCACCCGCCATCCCTCGTGACAAGATCGTCGAATTACCGTGGGGTGCCAACGTTGAGGCATTCAAACCGCCAGCCGCACCGGTGCCCGGCCCACCCAATATCATCTTTATGGGAACCTTTCGTCCCTGGCACGGCGTAAGTGATTTCGTGCGTGCAGCTCGTCTGTTGATCGAGCGCGGGCACAACTATCGCTTTACCCTGATCGGCGATGGCCCTGAACGAGCTACGGCAGAGGCTCTCGCCGCAGAATATGCTGATCGCTTCACATTTACCGGCGCCGTCGCCTACGAACGCCTACCCCAACTCCTGGCTCAGGCCCACCTCGGTGTGGCCCCATTCAACACCGCCCCCCATCCGGCACTGCGTACCGCCGGATTTTTCTGGTCACCACTCAAAATCTACGAGTACATGGCCGCCGGGCTGCCGGTTGTCACCGCTGCCATTCATCCACTCACCGACGTGATCCGGGAAGGTCAGGAAGGTGCCTTGTTTCGGGAAGGCGACATCGTCGATCTGGCCGCAGCAATCGAGCGCGTACTGAGCGATCCACAGGCAGCATTTGCCATGGGCCGTCGTGCCCGCGAGCGCGTGGTTGCCGAATTCTCGTGGCAACGGCATTGTGCTGAACTGGAGCGGATTGCACTGACCCTTGTACAGCATCGGCACAGATAGCCGTTCACGCTTCCAACTCAGCAATCTCCTGGAACTGGAAATCAATAGAACAGGCCAGCAGCGTGCCCGGCACGAGCATGCGATACCTTCTATCAGACCTCTCCAACATGTTTCAATCTTCGCTTCAGCATGTCTTCAGAATCTTTTTTTAAGATGTTGATACAACCCTTATGGGTGTAGATATGAATCAAACCACTGTACTAACGAACAGGAATACCATATGCACTACTCACTCAGACAACCGACGAGTGTAAATGATACAGCCTCTATAACTGAAGACCAGGGGCGAGGTTCGCCGGGTCTACGATTCGTTTCTGAATGCGCCACGAATTCACTCTTTTTCCCCTTAGCTGCGGTTGGATGCGAAGCAGTTACGGTATCACCCGGTGTCTATTTTTCTTCCGCCCTACCCTATATTCTGATCACAGCCGGCCTGTTACAGACCTGCTACTTGAGCATCTACGCCAACAACTCGTCATGGCATCGCCTAACAGGGAACCTGATTGGCCCAATCCTCTACAGTATCGGTGGTTATATTTACGAAGGCCCTCATTTCTGGTTTCATCTCTTACATTTTGCGTATTGGGGTTTTGCCCTCACGATTGCTATACTCCAATTTCTACGCGCCCAAATTGCTCTGACAGCCATCAATCCTATCGTGATCATTAGTGAAAATATCATTCGCACCAGCATCATCCTCTTCTTGTTTTACACTTTTCAAGAAGATCAACCGTTCAATCAGCACCTATCCATTCAGCAATTTTTCAACAACCCTGATCATCAAATAATCACATTTCTCATCCTGTTGCTCGGCACCATTGCCGGGCTGACCCATGCGTACAGTGAATGGCACTTACGTCTGCTCACTAAAACAATCAGACAATTCAACAGGTTCGCTGAATGGTTGCTCGGTCGTAAACTACTACATCTCTCGCTAACAAATCCAGATCAATTAACCCTACAACGTCGTGAACGCAGTATATTGTTCATGGATATTCGCGGTTTTACGACATGGAGTGAACACAGAACGCCCGAAGAAGTTGTGCAATTACTCAATTCGTATTATCAGATTATTGAACAGGTATTTTCTGGCTATCAAGTTATCAAGTACAAACTATCAGCCGATGAGGCAATGGCCATTTTCCCCGACCCGACGACAGCCATTCAGGCTGCCATTATGATTCGGTCACATATTCAACCGTTGCTCGACCACGAGCAGTTGGGTGTTGGAATCGGTATCCATCACGGCCCCGTCGTTGAAGGACTGTTAGGTAGCCGTGGGGTCAGGTTTTATGATGTGATCGGAGATACGGTTAATACTGCGAAACGCCTGGAAAGCGTCGCTCGCAAAGGTGAAATCCTGGTCTCTAGCCGTGCATATCAAGCCATTAACGAAGGATGTTATCGAATTACGCCAGATATTATTACCGTCAAAGGAAAGAAAAACCCCTTACAGGTCTATGTATTCTCCGAAACCACCCATCTCACCAATGCCGAACCATCAGCCTGCCAGGCAGAGCCTGAACATGAATGATATTCGCTAGAACCTGTTATGGACTTTTGAGTTCTGATCGTATAACATTGAGGTATGACACGAACAACCATCCGAGTGATAGTTCTGGCGCGATGTGGACGTTTGTTGCGCCCTTCCTGACGCTGATGGATGAATCAGGGCTGCACGGAACTATCCGTTGCGCAGATTGAAGGCGGGGGTGTGTGAATATGCTAGATGTGGCAGCAATTCAGTCGTAAAGAAAGGAATTGCATACAATGAAGGCTTTTCGAACTGAGACCGTTCTTCACCAAAACGGCGTTCTTATCGTAAGGGGGGTGCCTTTCTACGCTGGAGAAAAAGTAGAAGTAATTATTCTTAGCCCGCCTATCCAACGAGCAGGCGTCGAGCGATATCCCCTGCGTGGCAAGCCGATTCGCTATATCGACCCATTTGATAGTGTTGCACACAATGACTGGGATGCATTGCAGTGATTGTACTTGATACTCACATCTGGATTTGGTGGGTGCATGACCCGTCGCAACTCACACAGGCGCAAATTGAAGCGATTACGAATAACGAAACGGAACTGATTGGTATCAGTGCCATTTCATGCTGGGAAGTTGCTAAACTTGTGGAATACAAACGTCTGGAATTGCCCTTGCCTTTAGAAGAGTGGTTTGAACAGGCATTGAGCTATCCTGGGATGCAGCTTCTTGCACTAACGCCAGAGATTGCTATCGAGTCAACGCGCTTACCAACCCCATTCCATCGCGATCCAGCAGACCAGATCATTGTTGCAACCGCAAGAATTTACGGATGTCCACTGGTAACATCTGATGAGAAGATATTGCAGTATCCGCACGTGGTAACAATTGGATGAATACGTAAACGCCGCGCAACCAGCGTTCATCTGACGCCGCTTCGCTGCACTGCGCGGCACCAGTAAAGCGCAGGCCGCTGACCCGCGGCGCTAACGAGTCATAGGTTTAGATATAGAAGCCATAAAGTTTGTGAATAACTTAAAACATACACTTCGGAGCATTGACACTTCAGGCGACAATCCAGCCGTTTACGTTACGCCCAACCACGATCTTTTAGTAAAACTAAGGCGTTACATCTTCGAGAATGTGGAGAGGCAGAGTATTTCCGTTGATGAAGGCGACTGGCGGAATTCTTCATTCTTTGGGGATATTTTGGATAATGAGCGATTTGAGAGGCGAATTCGCTATTGCGTTATCAGGCTTCGGGAAGTCAGTGTTTCGGAAACCGAGTTCTTCGCGTATATCTCGCAAGCCTTGAGTATTGCCCTTGAACGCTTCCAGAAATACCGTCAGGGCAAGAAACCACAACAGCGGTCAACTACAACTTTGCAGCGTTTGTTTGTTGAAGAAATAGCCAGGTGCTTTGAGATTTGGTACTACCCTTTAGATTGATCAAACCCCTCTGCCCTTGTGTCAGCACATCGACACTCAATGGTTTTCGCAACTTTGATCAGCAACCCATCCGAAAAATCTGAGCCAGGTAAAGGCAATACCTTCACCTGGCATCCAAATAGACGATCTGGATAAGCTTCTGGTCAAGACCCGCGGCTCAGCTTCTCCTTAACGCAAGTCACTTGCTTACAGAACATCGCCACACTTCAGAAACATTGTGAATAGCAATACATTCAACAAAACTTGCACAACACCGAAAGCTGATCAATAATCGCTCAACAATCTGTATCAGCTATAATAATATCATCGTGGACATTCCAAGACGCAGCGGTTGGCTATCAAACCACCGATGGACGCTTGTCATGATGCTCGCAAATCTCGCTGAACTGGCCTGCTACCTTCCCGGCCTGATCCGGCGACGGCTACAAAATATCGGGGCTGATGGCCGCCTTGAAGCGGCAAAAGAGACGTTTCCGGCAGCCATCCTGTTTGCCGACCTCTCAGGATTCACCGCGCTGACCGAACATCTGACCCACACCAATCCGGCTGGTACCGAGGAGCTGACGCAGATTCTCGATCTCTATTTTGGTCATCTGGTGCGGATCGTGACCGTCCACGGTGGTGATGTGATCAAGTTTTCCGGTGATGGATTGATCGCGCTCTGGTACGGTGATGAACCATTACCCGTATTGACTCGCCGGGCAATCCAATGCGGTCTGGCAATTCAGATGATGATGTCGCCTGCGGTCTGGAGCACGGAAGTCATCGACGAGGCAGCACGACGACTACGCGCCCGTGTCGGAATCGGGGCCGGCGATGTCACCCTGATGCATCTTGGCGGCATCTACGACCGCTGGGAACTCCTGATCGTTGGTGATGCAGTACGCGCAGCCGGTGCAGCCGAAGCTGCCGCACCACCGGGAGAAGTTGCCCTTACCGCCAATGCCTGGGAGCTGGCGCAGCCATGGTGCGAGGCCGAGCCTCTATCTGACAGCCACTGGCGCTTGACCGCCCTACTCGACGATGTGCCGCTGCGCGCATTCACCACACCGGTTATCGATCAGGAGCAAATCGAATTATTACGCTCGTATGTTCCGAAAGCGATCTTGAGCCGTATCGATGCCGGTCAAAGCGCATGGCTGGCCGAACAACGTTATGTCACCGTACTCTTTGCCCATCTCGGTGATCTGAATGCCACCACCCCATTACCGGCAGCGCAAGCGGCAGTACGCGCCCTGCAGACCTGCCTCTACCGCTATGAAGGCAGTATCAATCGTCTGGGCATCGACAACAAGGGGCCAACGTTGTTAGCGGCATTTGGCCTTCCTCCCTTTGCCCACGAAGACGATGCACTACGTGGGGTGTTAGCTGCTCACGATATTGTCAATACGCTCTCGAATCTGGGTTTTTCCTGCACAATCGGCCTGACGAGTGGGCCGGCACTCTGTAGCTCGGTGGGCGGTCTGGAGCGGCGCGAATACACCATGATGGGTTCGGTTGTCAACCGCGCCGCCCGTCTGATGCAGGCAGCCCGCCAACAGCAGATACCGCTCCTCTGCGATGGCGAAACCGCCGCAGCCTGTCGCGAGCGGATCACCTTCAACGCCCTGCCGCCATTACACCTGCGCGGCATTAGCGATCCGGTAACCGTCTTCCAGCCGGTGCTCAACATCACTGATGATACCAACCGCCAGCTTATCAGCAAGGCACGTTACAACCACGCTTTTGTCGGGCGCACCAGTGAGATGGCTTTGCTGCTCGACCGCCTCGACCGCTTGCAACGCGGGCAGAGTGGCGGTGTGATGATCAGCGGCGAAGCCGGTATCGGCAAATCACACCTGGTACAGGAGTTTCTCAATCAGGCCCGTGCCCAGAATACGGTTATCCTCTCTGCAACTGCGCGCGCTATCGACCGTAGCCCTTACCATACTATTCGTAGCGGTTTACTCGAATTACTCAACGATGTACGGCTGGCCGTCCTCAGCGATGACATTTACCATATTAGCCGTCAGTTGTGGCCCACGAACCTGACCACGATAGCTAACCCCACAGCGTCACCTGACCAGGGTTACGCCGGGCGTGTCCACGATGGATTAATTGCGGTCTTGAGCAAAGCCGCCGAGCACGCACCGCTGATGATCGCAATTGAAGACGTACAGTGGCTCGATGAACCAACCTGGAGCTTGCTGATCAATCTGCTCGAACAGCCAGTCCCCATCTTGCTGATCGTGACCGGAAGACCACCACTCAACCAGACCGAGGAGCAGCGTCGCTTCCTGTATCACCCCCTGGTTGACCATATCAAGCTCCAGGGCCTGAGTCCGCCAGAGATCCACGATTTGATCGCCCATGCGCTGGATGTCAGTCAGGTTGATGAAGCAATCTGGCGCATGATTGCCGATCAGACCCAAGGGCATCCATTCTTCAGCCTCGAACTGGCTAAGGCACTACGCGATGCCGGTCTGTTAATGCGCCAGCATCAGATGTGTCGTTTTGTGCCAGGAGCAACGAAAACGGCCCTCCAGATGGTGCGTTTACCGGCAACAGTACAGGGATTGATCACGAGCCGCTTCGATCAGTTAACCCTCGACCAGCAACTGACCCTGAAAGCAGCCAGTATTATCGGCGCCGAATTTGATCCGACGACACTGGCGGCGATTCACCCATCCGGGCTAAGCGAGGCCCAATTGACCGGCCAGCTCTTCGCGCTCCAACAGGCCGGGTTGATTGTTCTGGAACGCTTTGAACCACACCTGCAATACGCCTTCCGCCCGGCAGCGATTGCCGAAGCCATTTACAATCTAATGAGTTTTGCCCAGCGCCGTCAACTACACGCTCGCCTCGCAGCATACCTCGAACAACATACTGGACACGACCCTCTACGTGCCATCACGATTGCTCACCACTGGCAGGCAGCCGGCGAAACGCTGCGCGCTAAACCGTTTCTCGAACAGGCGGGAGAACTGGCACTACATACCGGTGATTATGCCAATGCAATTGATCTGCTGAGCAAGGCTCACCAGATAGGTATCGACGAAGAAGCATCGGTTATTGGGCGCCGGGAACGACTGCTGGCAGAGGCCTACTACGGTCAGGGGCGCCTTGCCGAGAGTTATCGGCTGTTACAGAGTGCACTTCGTCACCTGGGGTACCACCTACCTGTTAGACGGCGCAGGTTGATCTGGTCGTTATTCATCGAGGTCATTCAACAGATTCTCATCCTGCTGGGTATCCCCAAACGAGACCTACCGGCAGGCAAGAATGCAGTAGAGATTGCCCGCGCTGCTCATCTACTGGTACAGATCGATTATTACCAGCACGACCCGCTGACGATGCTCTACAGATTATTGTTTGCAATGAATCTGGCCGAAACCACCCGCTTACCGACAATCCAGGCGCGTTCATACGCCAGTATGGAAATAGCGCTGAATCGCTTACCAATGCTGGCCCGATTGTACCGCCGTAAAGCGATGAGACTGGCCAAACGCCTGAACGATCCCTCGACAATGGCCTGGGTAGCCCAGATGCAAGGTCTGGCCGCACTTATCCGTAGTGAATGGCGTCAGGCCCAGGCGGCCCTTCAGTTCGGCATGAGCATTGCTCAGCAAACCGGCGAAACTCGCCGCTGGCTCGAATGTCGTGCTTTGCTGGCAATGGTACAGTTACGACTCGGTGATGTACCTGAAGCATTGGCAGGTGCCGGCGAGATTGCCATGCGCAGCGAACGTAGCCGCGATCATCAGGTGCAGGTATGGGGTCGTTTAAGCGCTGCCGAGTTCTATCTGGCGAACGGTGATGTTGCCGCAGCGGTGAGCGAATGGCAGGCCGCGAGTAATTTGTTTACCGATGCGAACCGAATCAGCCGTGCCGATCAGATCTGGCATACCGTTCTGGCCGCTCGTATCGCGCTGATGAGCGGTGAAACCCGGCAGGCCCACGAGCTGGCCGTGCAAGCCCTTCAGCAGATAAACGGTGCCCCTCCCCCGGCCCTGTATCTGATCCGTAGTTATCGGGCTTTGCTCACTATGCCGCTTTCACCGAAGCAACGCTGGATGGCGCGCCTGATTCGCTGGCAGGTTGGACTGCTGTTCCCGCTGGCACTACGCGATGATAGCGGCAGATGAGGGTAGGAGTGGGTCTGATATCACATTTAACAGAAGTCAAGACACACTATCTACCGTCACCTTCGTGCTACACCCTCAAGCATTCCACTTCGGTGCGCAAGAAAGAGGTGTTACATCTCCAAACCGGTTGGTAGGGGCGGGTTCAGAACCCGCCCCTACGCCTGACCGGATGCACCGGAGGTACCGCGGTACGCCTGGATCCCGACACGCAAAACATGGAGCGCCTTGACAGATAATGTTCGCTCATCACACATCATACGCGACCTGGTACATCACAGTCTGGCACCGGATACGCTGTGATCCCTGACACTCCGTGGCGATCATCGGCACAACCCGGATGAATGCGGCAATAGTGTCAGATAAGATTTGACCTCAACCCTGCCTCCCCCTCACCCATGATCGCCCATGTAAAAGTGCGGCAGCAAAAGCTGCCGCACTTGCAAGTCACGGGTGATAGGAGCGCTTAGTTCACGGTATACTCACCCTCTACCACGCCATCGTCTTTGCGACCACTGCTACCGGCACCCGGCGCAGCGCCATCACCGTAGGCCGCCTGCGAGACCTTAAACATCGCCTGCTGCAAGTCGTTCGAGAGTTTCTGAATGCGGTTGCGATCCTCTTGCGCAATCGCTTCGCGCAGATCCTTGATCAGCCCCTCGATGCGACCACGCTCGATGCTGTCAACCTTATCACCCAACTCCTTGAGCGACTTCTCGGCCTGATAGGCCAGGCTATCAGCCTGGTTCTTCAGCTCAACCAGCTCACGGCGAGCCTTGTCTTCAGCAGCGTGAGCCTGGGCATCGCGGATCATGCGCTCGACCTCTTCTTTCGAGAGGTTCGTGCTGGCCGTAATCGTGATCCGCTGCTCCTTACCGGTCGCTTTGTCGCGTGCGCTCACGTTCAAGATACCGTTCGCGTCAATATCGAAGGTCACCTCAATTTGCGGCACGCCACGCGGCGCCGGCGGAATTCCTTCGAGGCGGAACCGACCCAACGTGATGTTGTCGGCTGCCATCTCGCGCTCACCCTGCAAGATGTGAATGTCAACCGCCGTCTGCCCATCAGCCGCCGTCGAGAAGATCTCGGTCTTGCGGGTGGGGATGGTCGTGTTGCGCTCAATCAGCTTCGTCATCACCCCACCGAGCGTCTCGACACCGAGCGAGAGCGGCGTTACGTCAAGCAAGAGCACATCCTTGACTTCACCACCCAACACACCGGCCTGGATTGCCGCACCGACCGCGACCACCTCGTCCGGGTTCACGCTCTTGTTCGGCTCCTTGCCGAGCATCTTGCGTACCAGTTCCTGCACAACCGGCATCCGGGTCGAACCACCGACCAGCACCACCTCATCGATCTGGCTGGGTTGCAGACCGGCATCCTTCAACGCCCGCAACACCGGCTCGCGCAGCCGTTCGGTCAGGTGTGCCGTCAACTGCTCGAACTTCGCCCGTGTCAGCTTCATCGCCAGATGCTTCGGCCCGCTCGCATCGGCAGTGATGAAGGGCAGGTTGATCTCAGTCTCCATCATCGAGCTGAGTTCCATCTTGGCCTTCTCAGCCGCCTCTTTCAAGCGTTGCAGCGCCTGGCGGTCTTTGCTCAGATCAATACCCTGATCCTTGCGGAACTCCTCGATGATCCAGTTGACGATGGCTGCGTCGTAGTCATCACCACCGAGGTGGGTATCACCACTGGTCGCCTTGACCTCGATCACACCATCACCAACTTCAAGGATGCTCACGTCGAAGGTACCACCACCGAGGTCGAAGACCAGGATGGTCTCGTCTTTCTTCTTATCCAGGCCATACGCCAGCGCAGCCGCCGTTGGCTCGTTGATAATACGCAGCACTTCCAGACCGGCAATCTTACCGGCATCCTTCGTTGCCTGGCGCTGACTGTCGTTGAAGTAGGCCGGCACCGTGATCACGGCCTGCGTTACCGGCTCGCCCAAAAATGCCTCGGCATCGGCTTTCAGCTTCTGCAAGACCATTGCCGAGATCTCTTGCGGCGCATACTCTTTGTTCGTCTGTGGTACGTAAATCCGTACATCGTTGCGTGGCCCCTTCACCACTTTGAACGGCACACGCTCACGCTCTTCGGTCACTTCGTCGAACGAACGCCCGATAAAGCGCTTCACGGAATACAGTGTATTTTCTGGGTTGATGGTCGCCTGTCGCTTGGCGGTCAAACCCACCAGCCGCTCACCATTCTTGGCGAACGCTACCACCGATGGCGTCGTGCGGTTGCCTTCCGCGTTCGGAATGACGACCACATCGCCACCTTCCATAACTGCAATGCACGAGTTCGTCGTGCCAAGGTCAATTCCTACAATCTTGCCCATAATACTGGCCTCCCATTGCAACGTTGTTGTGTCCCCTGCGGGCTTTTGTATCTGTGTGTAGTGTACCTGTTTTCTACCAACGATACACTAGCGGTATGTTAGAGGTGTGTTTGAATCTGCTACCTCTGGGCCAGCAGGATCGCCCGCGCCGCCCGGCGCCCACTCTCAAAAGCGCCATGCACCGTCGCAATCTCCGCACCGGTCACCGTTGCTTCACCGGCAAAATGAATGGGACCGAGTGGTGCTGCTAACGCGACACGCGCAGCCGGCGTATTGGCTGCACTGTAACTGTACGCCCCCCGACTCCACGGGTCGCGCGACCAGTCAACCAGACGCCCATCCCGATAGTACGGCCTCACATCCACCCCAAACAGGTGCTGCAACTCACCCAACGCAACACTGATCGCCTCATCTTGCCCCAAATCGGCCACCGTCAATGCCTGCCGCCCACCCATATAGCCCATCAGCGTGGGCGTGTGGGCGCTCAGCACCGGCCACCAGGTCGCAATCACGCCATCCGTGCTCAGCACCGTAAAATCCGGCCAAAACTGGCGGTCAAACCAGATCACCAGTTTGGTCACATGCCCCATCGGAATCGCGTTTATCGCCGCCTGTTTCTCGACCGGCAGCGACGGATTAAAGGCCGGAATACCGGCTTGCAGCAATGAAACGGGCACCGTCACCACCAGATAACGCGCCTGAAGCCGTCGGCCATCGGCCAGCTCGACCTCAACCTGATCGCTATCCCAACGCACCAGCGTTACCGCTGCCCCCAGCTCAATCCGCAGACCGGCGCTGAGTGGCGTCAGCAGACGCTCGTACCCGCAATCGATATGAAAATTATCTTCGCCAATAGTACTCAAGCGCCGTTCGCGGGCCAGCGCGGTCGCACTCAACCGGTTAAGATCAGCACCTTCAATATTGGCCAGCCAGCGCCCAACCAGCATCTTCACCTCTGACGGCGCGGCTGACTGCTCAATCAGTTCGGCAACACTCAACTCAGGACCACGATAATCGCAAATATGCTGGTACAGCGCAATCACCGACCGCCCGAACGAATGGTCTACCAGAATCCGGCCACCGACCGCAAACAGGCGATCACGGCCCCACCGCGAGGTCGGCAAGCCGGCCCGCCGCACCAACTCCCAGGTTGCCGCCCGCTGCCCGTGAATAAACTCAGCCCCACATTCAACCGGCCCGTAGCGCGTATCCGTCCAAATGCGACCGCCAATCCGCTGCCGTGCCTCAACCACGAGCACCTGCAAACCGGCAGCCTGCAACGCATGAGCAGCGGCTAAGCCGGCAATACCCGCTCCAATCACCAGTACATCGTACATAACAGCTCCACGGGATATGGGATTGACAACATTCAATGCGTGCTTTTACTCCCGGCGCTACAGCCTGCGCCGCTTCTGCCTGCCCTGCCTTCATTGGTGAGAGCGTGTACGCACGCCGATCACCAGTACATCTGGCTATGGGTTTGATGGCATTCACTGCGTGGTTGCACACCAGGCGCTACGGCCTGCGCCGCATCTTCCTGCCCTGCCTTCATTGGCGAGAGCGTGTACGCGCGCCGATCATAGACCCATACGCTACCGCTCCAATCACCAGTAGATTGTCCACAACAGTGCCACTGGATATGGGGTTGACGACATTTAATGCGTGGTTGCACACCAGGCGCTACAGCCTGCGCCGCTGCTACCTGCCCTGCCTTCATATGCGAGAGGGTGTACTCGCGTCGATCAGACTCTCGTCGTCACGCTGACAACCCCAATCGCAGAAGCGTTGATCGCGCCTCCTCACCCAACAGGCATTCGACCAACAAATCAACAATCCGGACCGTCGTCCGTTCACGCAACCGCACCAGATACCACTCCTGTACCAGCGGCTGACCGGCTAACGCCACCACCCCCAGCCGATCCAGGCGTACGGGCAGCACACTGACCGGCAAAAAGGCCAGCACCTGGCCGGCCTCTACTGCTGCCCGCAGCAGCAACGGACTATCGGTTTCACAGACAACACGCAGTTCGCCGGTCGAAAGACCACGCCGCCGCAGACCATCTTCGATAGAACGGCGCAACGGATGGCCGACACGCGGCAGTGCCAGTGGATATTCACGAAGCACGCCAGCCGGCACCTGCTCCTGCTGCAACAGATCATGCCCAATCGCTGCCGTCAATGCCAGCCGTTCACCGGCCAGTAAGCGCGTCTCGAAACCACGTCGTCGCGGTGCATCGCTCAGAATTGCCAGATCAAAGCGCCGCTCGGCCAGTCCTTCAAACAAACGCTCAGCCTGCTGCAACTCGATATCTACCGTCAACGCCGGATACTGACGCTGCACAATCGCCAACAGATGCGGCAGAAATGCCTCAACCCCCCCGGCGAGACACCCAATCGCCACCCGCCCACCAACCTGACCGCGTAACGCACTGACCGCCTGTACCGTGCGTTCGGCCAGGGCTACCATTTCACGGGCGCTGGTCAGCAACTGCTCACCGGCCAGCGTCAGCACCATCTGCTGCCCACTCCGCCGAAACAGCCGGACACCGCCAACCTGCTCCTCTAACGCCCGAATTTGCTGACTCACTGCCGGTTGTGAGAGGTGCAGCCGCCTGGCAGCGGCTGAAAACGATCCCGTCTCTACGACGGCAAGAAAGGTTTGCAAGTAGACGGTATTCAGCATACGATCAATGGCTCAGTTTGGTTGTGTCGTAGCGTTGATGCAACTGCACCGGCTGGCGCGCCCTGGCTGCGACCCGCAGATTCAGCAACTCGACCATCACCGAAAAGCCCATCGCGAAGTAGATATACCCCTTCGGAATGTGCAGTTCAAAGCCTTCGGCAACCAGCGAAAAACCGATGAGTAACAGGAAGCTGAGCGCCAGCATCTTGATCGTGGGATGATCGCTGACAAACTTTGCAATCCCTTCGGCCAGAAAGAGCATCACCCCCACCGCAATGATCACCGCAGTCATCATCACCCACAGCGCATTCGCCATACCAACCGCTGTAATGACCGAGTCGAGCGAGAAGACGATGTCCAGCAAGATGATCTGAAAGACCACCGCCTGCATCGTTGTCGCCGCCGCTGATTGTTCGGTATGCTCAGCCCCCTCCAGCTTCTCGTGGATTTCAGTCGTTGCCTTGTAGATAAGGAACAGACCACCACCGAGCATAATCAGGCTACGACCGGTAACATGCCACGGCCCGATCTCAAAGAGCGGCTGGGTGAGACCGGCAATCCAGCTAATCGAGAGTAACAACAGGAGTCGGGTGATCAGCGCCAGGGCCAGACCGATCTGCCGCGCCGGACGTTGCTGCGCAGTGGGCAATTTGCCCGCCAGAATGCTGATGAAGATGATATTATCAACGCCAAGCACAATCTCCATCATCGTCAACGTTACCAGCGCCAACAGATTTTCGACCGAAAAGATAGCTTCCATAACCTTCTTGTACCTTCCGTGTGCTGAAAGGAATTGCACATTGCGCTAATAGTAGCACTCGCCAATAGCCCGGTCAATAAGCGATCACTAGAACTTATTTCATAACTCAAGTTGCCACCTATGCTGTGAGCAGGCCAGCGAGGCTGACTGCCCGGATGACCAGCACGACATTGCACGCAACACTGTATGGCGTAACTGCACGAACGATATGGGGAGCAACAAGTTCCTGTGGACGTACTACGTCACATCTCACGGAAGCAACCCGAGGTATCTACATACTCTGTGTCCTCCGTGTCTCTGTGGTGAATAAGGTAGCAACTTTCATAAAAAGCCGTGCTGTTGTGCTACCCAACCATCGCACAGGCGCATGCACGTTTGCCAATCATCAAAGACAGCCTACCGCTCCTGGCCCGTTAGCAGAGTGCAGCTTCGGGCGTGTTATCAACTCGCTGAATTGGTTGCCTTGCCCGTTCGCCATGCGCGTGTCGCGGAGTTTGGAGTGCGGCAGCCATGCTGCCGCAGCAGCCGTGCTCACAATCCGGCGTGTGGCACGCCGTTGACAATACTGGTCACGGGAATGCTGTGTGATGGTCACGATCATGGAGACGGTCAGTAATGAATGAGATAACTTCTAACCTGATATAATGGCAATAGCGACAGTACACATAGGTGAACAGTATGACCTGGCAGTTAGCGCAGCGTAATCCCGAACGTCTGACCATTCACTTTATTCCCTGGCTAACCTGGAGTTTTGTTGGCCTGGTGGCTTACGGTGTAGGCACCATCGTGCAGTCAATCGTTGCTGGCAACCAACCATTGACCAGCGGTACTGCCATCGCCGTTGCTCTGCTCGTTGGCATGGCATTCTTTGCCCTGATCACCGGTGGTCAGTTGGGGATTTGCCAGATTGACTATCGTCGCAAACTGGTGACAGTTACCTCGTATGGGCTACTCGGACGCAGGCACCAGGAACGTCAGCTCACCGATGTCAAGGGGTTAGAAGTTCGCGTCTTGCGCCGGGCACAATATCGGCTGCTCCTGGCCCTTCGTTCGGGAGAACGCTTACCGCTGGCCCCATTTTATCTGATTAGCTTCAGCGATCAGGGCATTCGCCGCATCGCCGAAGCCCTGAACGTCGAGCCAGAACTGATCCCGGAGAAGCCTGGCGGGCGCAGATAGCGCCCGGCATGACAATACTGAAGTCACGCTATGATCCCTCTACAACTGGCCCTGCGCAACTTTATGTGCTACCGCGCCACCGAAAATGGTGATCCGCTCCGCCTCGACCTCGACGGCCTGCACGTCCTTTGCTTATCGGGCGAAAATGGGGCCGGGAAATCCACCTTGCTCGACGCGATCACCTGGGCATTATGGGGCGAAGCGCGCCGACCCGACGACGATCTGATCACCCAGGGCGAGACAGAAATGATGGTGGAACTGGTCTTTGCCCTCGACGGACGCAAATACCGGGTGATTCGCCAGCGTCAACGCGGGCGGAGCAGTGGACGCGGCACAGGCGCCGGCAAAACCTGGCTTGATCTGCAACAGTTTGACGGTACCACCTGGCGCCCCATCGGCGAAAACACCATCCGCGAGACCCAGCGCAAAATTACCGAACTATTGCGCATGTCGTATACCACCTTTGTCAACGCTTCCTTCCTGTTGCAGGGCAGAGCCGACGAGT
>FWWM01008330.1_pt1 | contig 20019 bp, 19 predicted proteins | sample 2228351 | NCBI WGS metagenome assembly FWWM01 (sample SAMEA103939774, study PRJEB20133) | metagenome
GCCGGTATACGGCGGACTCTTCCTGTTCACCGCACTGGCCTCGATAGGTCTGCCGGGGCTGGGCGGGTTCGTAGGGGAGTTCCTCGTGTTGGCCGGAAGCTTCCTCAGGAGTCCCTGGGTCGCCGCTACTGCGGGCCTGGGGGTGGTACTCAGCGCGGTTTACCTGCTGTGGGCCTACCAGAGAGCATTCACGGGAGAGGTATCCGCCAAGGTACGGAGCCACGCTGGCGACCTGAGCTGGCGAGAGGTCGCGGCCGTTCTTCCCCTTGCAGCGCTGATGCTCGGGGTGGGACTCTTCCCCGGGCCCTTCGTCGACCGCTCGGAGGCCTCCCTCCGCAAGGTCGTGGATGTCGTGGCGGCCCGAACCGACCTCGAGAGACCCGACCTGTCGCATTTCTCCGGCACGAGTCGAGGCAGTGCGGCCGAACTGGGGGAGCCAGTCGGCACCTCATCTCTCCCTGACGAGCACGAGAAGGCCGACCTGCAAGGCCGGGGGTCGGCCGCGCAGTCCCTCTCGGGTAGCGAGAATGGTGGTCAGGCACCTTCCGGATCCGGTGCGGGCGAGGCCGAGGGGGAGGACAGGAGTTGAGCGCCCCCGTCTCGCCTCCGCACTTCGACGCGCTTGCGGTGGCGCCGGAAGCTGCGGCTGTCGTCGGAGCCTGCCTGGTACTTCTCACCAAGGCTGCTGGTGCGAAGACTTTGGGAACCCCTGCGAGGCGGGCAGTGGCAGGGGTGCTGGCGCTGGCGGCCAGCGCTGCCTCCACGGCGCTGGGAGCGGCAGCGGTCGTGAGCACGCGGGCAGGCCGCGGGGGGCTGTCTGCCGGCTCGATGGTCGCCCACGACGCTTACGGAGCCAGCTTCAAGGTGGTGCTTGGGGGAGTGGCTGCACTGGCTCTGGTGATGGGGCACGCCGGCCTCGGAAGAGACAGGGCTTGGAAGGAAGAGTTCTCATCCCTGGTGCTGCTCGCGACTGCAGGGATGATGGTCATGGTCTCGGCCGTGGATCTAATCGTCATCTTCCTCGCGCTCGAGCTGTTCTCGGTTAGCTTCTACGTCCTGGCGGGATTCCTGAGGGATCGACCGGCGCCTCAGGAAGCAGCCCTCAAGTACTTCCTCCTCGGTTCGTTTGCTTCTGCCTTCTTCCTCTACGGGATCGCCCTGACCTACGGGGGCACGGGGTCACTGAACTTCCAGGCGATCTCGTCGGTTGTCTCCAGGGGCGACTTCTCCTGGCTCGTGCTGGGAGGGACGGCGCTTCTGCTGGCAGGCCTGGCGTTCAAGGTAGGCGCCGTGCCCTTCCACATGTGGGTGCCCGACGTCTACCAGGGGACCCCGTCTTACCTCGTAGGCTTCCTTGCGGCAGGGGCGAAGATCGCCGGCTTTGGTGCCGCGCTGAGGATATTCGCCGCGCTCCTGCCAGGCAGGCAGACCTGGCTTCCTCTTGTCATCGTGGCGGGGGTCGTCACCATGGTGGTCGGGGCCATGGGTGCGATGGGTCAGACCAACGTGAAGCGAATACTGGCTTACTCGTCGATCGTGCACGCCGGCTACCTGTTCCTGGGAGTTGCTGCTCCCCACGGTAGCGGGGTGGGGGCTACCTTGTTCTATCTGACCACCTACACGGCCATGATCATCGGCGCCTTCGCCGTGGTGGCCGCCCTTCAGAAAGATCGCCCCGAAGCCGGCAGTCTCGACGACTTCAGGGGGTTGGGGAGAACGCGCCCTCTTCTGGGCGTCGCATTGACGGTCTTGTTGCTGGGGCTGGCCGGAGTTCCGCCCACGTCGGGCTTCATCGCGAAGTTCTACCTCTTCCGCTCGGCCGTCGAGGCGGGCCTGTGGGGCTTCGCACTGGCTGGAGCCCTGGCCTCGGTGGTTGCTGCCTTCTTTTACATTCGCCTCATCGTGGTCATGTACCAGGGAGTCGAGGCGCCAGTCGCCGCCACCTCTTACGAGCCGGAGGGACTCGACCTGGAAGCCACTTCGCCTGCAGCACTCTATGGCGCCATAGCCGTGACGGTCCTCGTCACCGTGCTCGTAGGGGTATTCCCGCAACCTGTGCTGGCGTTTTCCGAGGCGGCCAGGCTACTCGGGGGAATCTGATGGGTGCCGACCGGTCGGCATCCGAGCAGGCCGGTCGAGATCGCGCCTCATCCGACAACGACCTGCTTCCCGGTGAGAAGCACTCCGTCGCCGACCTGGAGCGCCGGAGCGTCCGCCGAAACTACTGGGCCCTGGTCTTCAGCCAGGCAGCTGCAACCGGCTTCCTCACCTTGCGATCCGGGTTCTTGGGGGCTCTCTTCGAGCCGGTATCTTCTTCAGTTCTTGCCGTAATGTTCGCCGTCACGGCGCACCGCTGGGTATACCCCATAGCAGCTCCGCTGGTAGGTCGCTTTTCAGACAAGGCGGAAGGGACCAAGGGGAGGCGCAAGCCGTTCATGGTGGCGGGACTGCTGGGAATGGGCCTTGCGTGCATCCTGCTGGGTTTAGGACCGCGCCACTACTGGTGGATGATGGCTCTTGTGGTGGTGGCTTCCCTGGGCTGGACCGCTTATCGCATCCCTCGGTTCTCCGCGACGCCCGAGCTGTTCGGACAGGCCATGTGGGCGGGGATGGCGGTTTCACTTGCGGTAGCGGGGTTCCTTCCGAATCTTCTCGTTCAGGGCGTGATCAACAGGACCTGGGAGCGCAGTCAGGCTTTTGCGTTCGTCTTCGCCGGCGCGCTGGCCACAGCTGCGGGAGCCGCCATGGCGATCCGGCTTGTAGAACCAGAGAGTGGTCGTCTGGAGGCAGCGCGAATCGCCTCTCGAATGGGCTTGGCGGAGCGTATCCGCTACATTCGCTCGCACCGAAACCTGCTCGTATTGATGTTCGCCGGTGGAGTCATAACCGTGGCAGCCTCCCCGGTGGCACCCCTCTACGTGGTCTATGCCGGGAACGTGCTTGGAGTGGGAGCGGCGACGGTGGCGGCGGCAGGGATTTACGGCGGCCTGGTTGCCCTCCCCCTGATTCCGGTTGCGGCGCTTGTCTCGGCGAGGGTGGACAGGAAGACCGTAGGCCTGGGCTGTGCCGCACTGGGGACGCTGCTGGCTGTGGGTGCATACCACGCCGATAGCATCGTCGTACTCACTGCCTACGGGGTGGTGACGTCTATGATCGGGATTGCCATCGCGGTGTCGCTCGGGACCCTAGTGGTGATGCTGTTTCCCCGGGAAGTTCTCTCCGAGCTCGCGGGGTTGTGGACGGCCGTAACTACGGTCGCGTCTATTGCCGTTTCCTACGGGACTAGTCTGGCCATCGAGGCGACCTCGAACTGGCGCCTGTTGTGGGTACCCTTGATGGCGGGGTGCCCAATCTCGCTTGTCGCCCTCGGCTTTCTCGACTTGCCCAGGCGGCACCGACGGCCCGACCTGACCAAGTTGCGGTCCTCCATCAGGACGTCGCTTGCCGCCGGCGTGAGGGGCTTGGGTCCCGAGGAGCTCGAGGCAGTGCAGACTCCGTCTGCGTCGACCGGCTCGGAAAGGTGATCGTGGCACCTGAAAGGGGGCCTGGCGACTCCGACATCCCTCGTCACCTTCCAAGAGCTCAGAGACCAGCTCTGAGTGTGTGGGTAAGTGCCGCTCTTACTTCCCTCAGGTAGTCGGGGTCTACGACCTTGTTCCCCTCCAGATCCGTGATGTAGAAGACGTCTGCTGCGGTGCCGGACATGGTCGAGATCTTGGCCGACTTGATGTCCAGGCAGAGCTCGGCGAGAACCGAAGCGACGTCGTAGAGGAGCCTCGGGCGGTTAGGGGCACGGATCTCTACTACCGTCGCGTGCGCGGAGACGTCGTTGAGGATCCTTACTTCGGGTTCCTCTGAGGGCTGGGGGGGCGAGACGCCCGAGCGGCGGTACCTGAGTTCGAGGTGTTCCTTCCACTCCTTCGTCTTGAGCGCGAGGCGGTAACTCAAGGAAAGCCTTCCCGCCAGTGCCGACCTCAGCCTGGACTCCATGGATCCCAGGTCTGCCGTCCCCGAGGAGCCAAGGGTCACGTCGCTTACGTGGAACTGGTCGCAGGCTACCGGCGGGTCTAGCTCGAGGGTGGAGGCCTGGGCCGAGACTACCGAAAGACCGCACACAGCCAGCGCACCTGCGACCTTGGCGAAAAGCCCGGGCGCGTCCATGGCTGCTATTACGAGGGAGTAGTAGCCGTCTCCGAGAGCCCGCCCCTCCAGCACCGGCCTTTTCTGCCGGCCGAGCAGGCGGCAGAGGGCACTCGCCACCAGTGAAGTGTCGGCGTCCTCCAGCCACAGTAGCTGCTTGGGGGCGGCCGCTGCGACACGCGCGGCTGTAGTACCGTCCATGCCCGCTCCTCGCAACGCCGACAAGAGCCTGCGCCGGAGCTCGGCTTCGGGACTTCCTTCGCCACCGGCCTCTCCCGAAGCGGTGGCCTCGAACGCCCTCCTGGTCGCCAGGTAGAGACGAGTCAGCAGAGACCGTCGCCAGGCGTTCCACGCCTGTGGTCCAGTAGCCGAGGAGTCGGCGAGAGTCAGTAAGTAGAGCTGGTCCAGCAGGGATTCGTGGCCTACGATCGACACGACCGTCCCGAGCGTTGCCTCGTCGCCTGCGTCCCGCCCAGAGGCCATCTGTGCCAGCAGCAGGTGGTGGCGGACGAGGGTCTCGCAGCGCATTGCTGACTCAACAGAAAGCCCCAGTCGCTCCGCGATGGTGCGGGCTATCGGCGAGCCGACTTCGGCATGCCGAGAGCGTTCGCCGACTCGCGGCTGCCTGGTCAGTCCCTTGCCGATGTCGTGCAGGAGGCAAGCCAGGCGCAGCTCGGTGCTACGCTCGTCCGGCGCCCTGGAGCCGTGGGCCAGCTCCCTCAACTCGGCAGCCAGGCTAGCCGGCCATGGCTCGGGTGAGTCAAGCAACGCGCGGTCGAGCGCGTATCCGACTCTTGCCGTGGTAGCGATCGAGTGCACGTCGACGGTGAACAGGTGGTACGGGTCTCTCTGATAAAGCCCCTCGAGGAAGCGCCACTCCGGGATGGCGGCCTGCAGCACCCCTTTTGCCTGCATGGCGAGGAGGTCTTCGAGCAGTCCCTCTTGGGGGCCCCTGATACGCTCCATCAGCAGCTCGCTCGCTGCTTCCGGGCTGAGGCCTCGGGTGGCGGAGACAGGGTCGGTACCACTCCCACCCCCGTGATCCCCTGACGGGCGGCCTATGACGCCACCGCTGTCAGCCCTCCCGCGAACCATTGCAGGAGGGGAGAGAAGTGCTCTCAGGCCTTGCTCGACCACGTACTCCGCGGTCACCATGGACGAGAGAGCCTTGCCGACGAGTTCCTCCCCGAGATCGGCACCGAATCGTTCCTCCAGCCGAATCAACGCCGAGTGGTCGATCTGATCATGCTGGCGGCCGTAGCACAGGTGGAGGGCGCTCCTCAGCAACAGCAAGTCGCTCTTCGCCCGGTTCAGCGACGCGTAATCCGCCTCGGAGAGGACTTCGTCGAGCCGGACCCCTGAAAGGGCCGCTACCCACTCGAGGGATGAGATATCCCGCAGCCCGCCGGACCCGAGTTTCAAGTCGGCGTGCAGGGAGCCGGCCCTCAGCCCGATCCCGTCGAATTCCTCCAGGGATCCGAGCCGCCTGTTCCTCGCCTGAACGACCGCCTCTACGAGGCGAGCCGTCTTCTTCTTGAAGAAGGACGAGAGCCTGGCGGACAGCTCCTCGAAAGCCGCTTTCGATCCCGCAACGTACCTCGTATCGAGGTGACTCGTGGCCACGTCCGTCTCGGCGGAGGCCACGCCCACGGCTTCCTTGGGAGTGCGGACGGAGTGGCCCACCTTGAGGCCCGAATCCCAGAGGGGGTAAAGGATGGCCGACGAGACCTCCTTGATTCCGCGCACCCCTGGCAGGTAGCAGATCGTGAGGTCGATGTCCGAGAACGGACACACCTCTCGACGTCCGTACCCTCCGGTGGCCACGATGCAAACCTGGGGACTTCGGGGGTCGGGTGGCGTGGCCGACTCCGGGCCCAGAGCCAGTGCGAGGACGGATGCCACGCCTTGGTCGGTGACCTTTGCCAGCTCCCCACAGAGCTCGAGGCCTGCCGACTCCAGGTGGCGGTCACCCGCCGACGCAGCCGGTTCACCGGAGTCCTGGATGCTTCTGAAGAACTTTTCGGCTCGGGCGATCCTCGCCGCCCGAATCCCCCGACCTGCGTCGTGGGCGAGCTGCGCGCGGCTGTGCCGGCTCAGAGGGGCGTCAGAGTGCGTCGCTCCCTCTCTCGCCGGTCCGGATGCGGATGACCTCTTCCAGCGGAAGTACGAAGATCTTCCCGTCGCCTATCTCTCCGGTCCTGGTGGCGTTGACGATGGCGTCGATGACACGGTCCACCATGTCTTCGGCAACAGCGATTTCGAGCCGTAGTTTCGGGAGGAACTCCACCTTGTACTCGGCCCCACGGTAGACTTCGGTCTGTCCCCGCTGGCGCCCGAAGCCTCTCGCCTCCGAAACGGTCATTCCCTGGATGCCCGCTTCCTGCAAAGCCTGCTTGACCTCGTCCAACTTGTGCGGCTTTATGATTGCGACTACCTGCTTCATTCAACCCTCCATCGTCGCCTCGAAACACTGTCGTCGGGCTCGTCGGAGACCTGCTGGCCCAGCTGCACGGGCATGTCGACCAGCGGAGGCCGGCAGGCGGCCCCGATCATTGCAGGACGTAGGCTTGCTCGCCGTGCTCCGAGATGTCGAGCCCGGCTGTCTCGACGTCCTCGTCCACGCGCAGGCCGACGAGTGCCTTGACTACCAAGGCTATTAGAGCCGTCACGACTCCGCTGTAGACCAGGGTCGCCGCCACTCCCACAGCCTGAATACCGACCTGTCTGGCGTTGCCCTGGATGAGGCCGCTGCCGAGGGAGTTGACGTAGTCCAGCGCAAGGACCCCGGTAAGCAGCGCTCCGACTATTCCTCCCACCATGTGGACACCTACCACGTCCAGGGAGTCGTCGTAGCCCAGCTTGTACTTCAAGCTCACCGCCAGGTAGCAGATCACACCGGCTGCCACTCCCACCACTATCGAGCCGGCCTCGTTGACGAATCCGGCGGCGGGAGTTATCGCCACCAGGCCGGCAACCGCTCCGGAGGCGGCGCCCAGGGTGGTGGGGTGCCTGTCCTTTACCCACTCGGCAGCCACCCACCCCAGAGCTCCCATCGCGGCACCGATCTGGGTGTTGATGAAGGCCTGAGCGGCGAGCCCGGAGGCTGCCACGGCGGACCCGGCGTTGAACCCGAACCACCCGAACCACAGAATTCCCGTTCCCAGCAGGGTGAGCGGCAGATTGTGGGGACGCAGCTCAGGGGAGTCCGGCCAGCCGTGTCGCTTCCCCAAGATGAGAGCAAGCACCAGCGCTCCGACCCCGGCGTTGATGTGGACGACCGTTCCTCCGGCGAAGTCGAGGGCGCCCAGCTTGAACAGCCAGCCTTCCGGCGACCAAACCCAGTGCGCCAGAGGAGCGTAGACGAGTACCGACCACAGCGCGATGATCAGGACGAACGCCTTGAACTTGAGCCTCTCCGCGAAAGCCCCGGTCATCAACGCGGGCGTGATGATCGCGAACATCAACTGGTAGGCGAGGTAGGCAAGTTCGGGGATCTTCGGCACGCTTTCTCCCCACATGTCAACCCAGGGCTGGCTGAGGGCCTGACCCACACCGCGCCCGAGGTAGTAAGTGAGGTTGCCGAAGAAGGCGTTCCCTCCTGGGCCGAATGCTATCGAGAACCCAATGAGCACCCAGGTCAAGGTCACGATAGTGATCGTGAAGAAGTTCTGCATCAGCATGCCGAGCACGTTCTTCTGACGGACCATGCCACCGTAGAAGAACGCGAGTCCGGGGGTCATGAAGAGGACGAGAGCAGCGCACAAGAGCATGAAGCCGGTGTCGGCCGCTGATATCTCGATGGATTCTGCTGGCATAACTCCTCCCTCGGTGCGACGAGCGGTGGCTGCGTCCGGAGAGCGATCGCGGTGCTCTCCAGCGCGGCGGACGGCCGTGCCCTCGCATCCGGGACCGACGGGGGGCCGACCGACATCGAGGCAGGTTATGGACGGGTTGTTTCGGACGCGTTTCGTGCAGGAAAACGATTTGTTACCGGACCGGCCGGTTGCAATCTTCCAGCTCACTGCCCGGAAACAGTGAATCAATTGTCCTGGAGGGAGGTCGGGGCTGTACTATCGAGCGACCTCGCAACGCCCGACGGGGGTTGCGAAAAGCAATGAAGGAGCTACTAGGCAATGCATACCGGGACGGTCAAGTTCTTCAACACGGAGAAGGGATTCGGCTTCATCACCCGTGACGACGGCAGCGACATCTTCGTCCACTTTTCGAACATAGAGGGCGAGGGGTTCCGCACTCTGAAGGAAGGTCAGAGAGTCGAGTTCGAAATCGGCCCAGGCCGCAAGGGCGACGAGGCGCGAAAGGTACGCGTGATCGAGTAGCTCACCCGTCCGGGGTTGTCGCGGCTGCAGCCCCCAGGAGCCCCTGCCGTGGACGCGAGCTCAGATCTCTTGCATGGGCGCGCCCATTGCGTGGAAGCCCCCGTCGACGTGGATGATCTCCCCCGTTATCCCCCTCGAGAGGTCCGAGAACAGGAACACGCACGTGTCCGCAACCGGCGAGGGGTCCTTCTGATCCCACCCCAGCGGGGCCTGGCGTTCCCATAACGGGCCGAACCTGTCGAATCCGGGAATTCCCTTTGCCGCCATGGTCCGCAGTGGCCCCGCAGAGACGAGGTTCACCCTGACTCCTCGAGGTCCCAGGTCTCGAGCCAGGTAGCGCGCTGCAGACTCGAGGGCTGCCTTGGCGACGCCCATCCAGTCGTAGATCGGCCAGGCGACCGATGCGTCGAAGTCAAGCGCCACGATGCTCGATCCCCTCCCGAGCACGGGCTCGAGGCCCCTGGTAATCGAGACCAATGAATAGGCGCTTACCTGGAGTGCAGTCTCGACGTCGCTCCAGGGAGCGGTGAGGAATCCCCCTCCCAGGCACGAGGGCGGGGCGAACCCTATGGCGTGGAGTACGCCGTGCAGTCGCTCTCCCCTCTTTGCCAGGGTGTCCGCGATCGCGGCGGCGTGGGCTTCCTGGGTCGCGTCCAGTTCGAAGATTTCGGGGGGCTCGTCCAGAGGGAGCCTCCTGGCAGAGCGTTCGGTGAGCGACCTCGTGCGACCGAATCCGGTCAGATAGAGTCTGGCACCGTGCTCCAGGGCTGACGTGGCGACGTGGAACGCTATAGAGTCGTCGGTCAGCACCCCGGTGACCAGTAGCGTCTTTCCCTCGAGCAGCACCCTCTCTCCTTTCCTCGAACCTGGCTCAGTATGGAACCTTGAAGAGTCTGGCGAGCATCATTACACCTTCGCACCAGGCTTCTCTCTATCTGGTGGGATGGGGGGTCGTCGCATTGTCCCGGGCGCTGAGCGAAGGCTTCTCTCTATCTGGTGGGATGGGGGTCTTCGCCGCGACGGGGCTCCGACGACGCTCCCCTTGTCTCGGCCAGCAGTACCGACAGGCGCTTGAAGAAGGCCGCCCTGGAAAGGACCTCGTCGAAGCCGGCCGCTTCTGCTGCAGCTATGCCTTCTCTGTCGGTGTGGGAGATGAAGCCCACGACCCTCACGTCCCCCGAGCGCTTGCGCTCCTCGATGGTTTCGGGGACCTTGAGCCCTTCCAGCTCGGAGTCGGTGAGGTCGACGAAGACGGTAGTTCCCGGACGGATTTCCAGGCCTCTCAGTTCCTCGAGGCTGGAGACGAACTCTACCGACGAGCCCACGGCCCTTGCCATTCCGAGGATTCGGGAGCGATCCAGGAGGTCCTTTACCAATCCCACTACCATCGACAATTCGCCGCAACCTCCAAGAAACGATCCGGGCCTGGTACCTTGGGGGCGAGCCGGGTATTCGGGCCCCCTCGTACCTCGGGGCACCGCAGCTCTCCCGTCCCCTCTCCCTTCTTGGGAGCGGGACCGACCAACAGGTGGCGACTTGTGGCCGCGGAGGCGAGGCGGCCCCCCGAGCCCGCAAAGCACGATCCTACTACGGCGGCGTCAACCTCCGGTCGGGCTGGGAGAGGGATTGGGGGTCTGCAGCGGGGCTGGGATTGGTGGAGGAGTAGGTCCGCTCCCACCGAGGACGTCTTCGTCGCTTGGTGGGGAAGGCTCCGGGCCGGGGCTGGAGGGAGTCGGCTCCTCCACCACGGGCTGCTGGATTCCCCATCCGGCCAGCGATGCCTTCCACGGAGACGGTGGGGGCGCCGAATTGGGGCACGAGAACGACTGCTGTGAGGTCGCGTAGTACACAGACGAAAAGGGCCCCGAGGGTACGTCGTAGATCCCGTAATAGCGCCCGGTCGCTCCGATTGCCTGGAGCAGCACAGCCGCGGAGGGGTCGCTGCCACAAACCATCACTGCTACTACCCCCGGGCGGGAAGGGGTCACCCCTGGTTCCCAGACGACGTGCGGCGCCTCCTTCTCCAGCACCTCGATGTCGGAGGTGTACTGGCCCGCCCTGGCGTAGTGCTTCTTCTGGGCAATCAGTGCGTTGCGCAGGTCGTTCTGTGCCGGCAGGTCGGGCCCTGGGGCGGGGACGGGACCGGGGCTCGTGCGCGGCACGGGCAGGGGCGCCAGACCACCAATCGGTCTGGGTTCGACGCCGGGGGAGGGGGTCGGCTGGGGCTCGAGAACTATGTATTCCTTGGGCGGACTGAGGATGTACTGGGCCACAGCTCCCAGGAGGAAACCCACGAGAAGGGCGGCTGCCACCCACAGAACCGGTCGTCGGTCTTTCTCCGCCGGGGGTCTGATGGCGAAGCTGTCGCCTCTGGCTACGGCAGGCGCCTGGGGGGTCGCCAGCGGCACCCCCTGGGGCTGGGACGGCTGCCCGGACCCCTCCATGATGGGCCGCTCGAAGTCCTGGACAGACTGCAGAGGAACTGCCGGGGACGGGTAGTCGGAAGGAATTGGCTCGGTCGTCTCCGCCATGGGGGGCTCTTCAGCAGCCGCAATCGTCCCGGCCCCAGTCGCCTCCAAGCCCCCGCTCTGGCCGGCGGGTTCTTCGGCCCGGGCGGACGCGTCTGCAGGAGCGGTGTCTTCGTTAGGTCTGGTGGTCCCCTCGGGCTCACGTTTGCGGGTGGGTCGAGGCTGGGGTTTGTCTTCGGGGGACGGCTTTCTCCTCCGCCTCTTCGGAACTCTCCTCAGCGCGGGCGACGGGGTTTCTTCTATTCGCCAGAAGTCGTCAGGGTTTTCCGTAGAGGTAAGTAGCCAGCCGCAGTTGGGACAGAAGGTGGCGCCTATGTGCTGTTCGAACCCGCAGCGCGGACAGTTCATCTCGCCTGAGTTACCCCACGGCCGTACTCGGAGGTTCAGCGAAGCGTGTTCCGATGCCTATACCGGGAACCCTCATCCAGTCCTCCCAGCCCGCGTGGGCCAATTGCATCAAGGTGGGAGGGAGCCGGTTCCCGCCGGTTCGCGTGCGCCCGGAATTCGCCGTGCAGCCAGCCTACACCGGATGAGTGCTTGCTCTGCAGTGCAAATGGATTCGCCCACTCGACCGAAGAATTCTTGCGATCAGGCGTCCGTGAGGACCGGGTCTGCTCGGTTCGCCCACTCGCCCGAGGAAGCCTTGCTCCGAAGCTGAAGTCAAGCCCTCAGCAGAGCGAGTGGCGGGCCCGGCCTGGACGGGGCGCCAGGCGAGCCCCTCGTCGGAATCAGCGAGGAGCCCAGGCGCCCCGCCCTGCAGGCCGGAGCTCTCGTGGTCGGGCCGGCGCCAGTGGCCTCGGCCCCCAGGCCTCAGCGCAGCCCTATCCAGCCCGCAAGCCTCACCGTGAGCGTCACCGGATCCAGCGCCATTGCCCCGCCTGGCGGGCAAGGCGAGTCGGGCGGCCCTTCGGCCAGGCATGCCGCCAGCACGGTGTTCGGCGCGGTCGCCTCACCCTTGACGATTCCGAGCATTATCCGACCTTCCCGTATGCCGATCCGGAGCTTGAAGCTGCCCCCGGTCGTCGACTGGCTAAGCGGGTTCTCGACGTAGGGGCCGGTGATCACCGGCTGTCCACACGGAGACCCGTCAGAGACCAGTGACGCTCTGACCAGTGCGTTCAGATTCATCGAGACGGTCCCTTTGAATATGTCTGCCGATGCAGACGAGGGTCTGGAGGGATCCAGGCGGACCGTTATCGGTGTGGTCCTGACGATCGGGCAGGAGGAGTCGTCGAGCACGATGGGCTCGATGGTGAGGTTGGCGGAAGTGAAGTTGATGGTGACCTGCCCTGCCAGCAGCCTTATGGTAGCGTCACCGTCGACGTACCCCCTGATCCTGAGGGTCTTCGTCTCGGTGGAGATCGGGTTCCCCTGGAGCGACAGGGGCGGGACGACCACCTGGTTCGGGCCGAAGGCGTCATCCAGTTTTATCCGAACCGGGACCGGCTTCGGGCCCTGCTGCGTGTGGGACGCTTCGGCATCGCTCGGGGCCACGACGACGGCCGCGAGCATGATGACAGCGAAGGCTGCTGCGAGTAGCAGTCGTGAGCGTGGTCGGGCAAGTGGGCGCATGGGTTGCCTCCTCTCTCGCACCCGCCGTCTGGCGGGCCTTTGGCCCTCTTCGGCGAGTCGGAGGGACCCTGCAGCTCGAGCTCAGGGGATCCTCCTCGTCGCCTCGGTCCGCGACGGCATCCCCCTGCCCCGAGCAATGCCCGGCTCCAAGACGAGGCGAACTGTATCTCGAAGCGCCCCTCCTGTCAAGGGGCTCCACGGCCTGGCTGCACTCAGCCTCCAGGATGTCGGCAGCGTCGGCGCCTCAGGACGATCTGGGACGGAACAGCGGGATGCATACCTCGTCGGAGAGCTTCTCGAAGACCACCTCGACCTCCATGCCGATGCTCACCGCTCGAGGGTCGCAGTCCACGATATTCGTCATGATCCTTGCGCCCTCTTCGAGCTCGACGATGGCGACCACGTAAGGGGTCGCTGGTGCCATTCCCGGGTGTGCCGGCCGGTAGACCACTGTGTAGGTGTATACGACACCCACTCCCTGGAGCTTTTCCCACGAGAGTTCTCTCGACCCGCATCCGGGGCAGATGGGCCGTGGGTAGAAGACCAGCTTCTTGCATGATCCGCATCGCTGCACCTCGAGCCTTCCCTCGGATGCCGCTTTCCAGAACGGCGCAGTGGTCGGATCGGGTGCAGGTATCGGGCGTGCCACTTCAGGCATGTACTTCCGGTCGGAAGCCATCGTCCTCTCCCAAGTCGTCCTTGGCCGGTGACGGCTTCTCGTCCCCGAGGCCCCGCACCGTCATTGCTCCTAGGTCTCGGTCGAGAGCACGGCCGTTGCTGCCGAAGAAAGCACGCCGCCGCAACCGTGGGCCAGTGCCACTGTGGCTCCCTCGACCTGTCTGGGACCGCACTCGCCTCTCAACTGCCTCACTGCCTCGATCAAGAGGAAGATTCCGAACATGCCGGGATGGCAGTAGGAAAGCCCGCCCCCCGACGTGTTGGTGGGCAACGAGCCTCCCGGCCCCAGTTTTCCGTCCTCGACGAAGCCTCCTCCCTCACCCTTCTCGCAGAACCCGAGGTCTTCCAGGGCGAGAAGGACCGTGATGGTGAAGGAATCGTAGATTTCCAGCACGTCCACGTCGGAGGGAGATACGCCGGCCATCTCGAACGCCCGACTGCCGGATCTGGTCGCGGGCGTCGTCGTGATGTCTGGCATTTGGGAGATCATCGAGTGGTCATGCGATTCTCCCCACCCTAGGACGTAAACCGGTTTCTTCTTGCAGTCGGCTGCTCTCTGCCTCGAGGTCACCACCACAGCACCGCCTCCGTCGGTGACGAGGCAGCAGTCGAGCAGGTGTAGGGGGCTTGCAATCATCGGAGAGGAGAGTACGTCTTCGACGGTAATCGGGTCCCTGAACCACGCCTTTGGGTTCATCGACGCCCACCGCCTCGTGTCCACCGCAACCTGGGCCAGCTGCTCGGATGTGGTACCGAAAAGGGCCATGTGCCGCTGCGCGGCGAGAGCATAAGCCCCCAGAGGCATCGGGAGCCCGTAAGGTGCCTCGAACTGCCCCGGAAGGGTCTGCGCGAGCTGGCCAGGAGACAGGCCTGCTGGCGCCAGCCGTCGAGACCGCTCCGACCTCTGCCTGCTGGCATAGCAGATGAGTGCCACCTCGCACGCTCCGGACCCTATGGCCAGCAGAGCATGCCCCAGATGGGCTTCGAAACTGGAGCCCCCTATGTTCGTCGAGTCGGTGAAGGACGGCACGATCCCGAGGTACTCGGCGAGCTGCATCGAGGGGGCGAAGCCCTGACCACCGACCGCGCAGAAGACCGCGTCGACATCGCCGAAGCCCAGGCCCGCTTCTTCCAGGGCCTCTGCGGCTGCCTTTGCCTGCATCGACCAGATGGTCTCGTCGGGGGCCTCTCCCAGTGCGGACTCGGCCACACCGACGATTGCTGCAGCGCCTCGCAATGTCTCCAACTTCATGACGACACGTCCAACACTGCTCGGCCACCCTCAGGTTACGGCCCCGATGGTCGCGCATCTCGTGGCGGGAGGCTCGAGAGGATCGAGAATGCAGGGCGATGGGTGGCATCGCCCGGCGAGCCCCTCATAATAGCTCCCATGTCTTCCTTGGTTCTGGGGGTAGCGCTCGCTGCCGCAGCTTCACTTCTATTCAACCTGGGTCTGGTCCTCCAGAAACAGGGGGCGGTACGACAGCGGGGTCTGAAGCGGCTTTCCGGAAAATGGGTCAAGGGTTACCTCACTTCCAGGAGGTGGCTGGCCGGTACCGCAATCACGCTCATGGGCTACGGTAGCGAGTTCGTCAGCTTTGCCGTAGCTCCCTTTGCCATAGTCCAGCCCATCTTCTCGGCGGGAATTGCGAGCCTGGCAGTCCTTGCTGTGGTCGTCGCGAAGGAGCGCTTCACCACGACCGAGTGGGTCGGGGTCGGCACGGCTGCCGTGGGAGCCGCGCTTGTCGTCCTCACCGCCAGGCCCGAGCTCGACGCGGTCTCGTTCGAGAAGGTGGCATGGGACAGGTTACTGGTGGTCCTGGGGGGTGCCGTCGTGCTCACCGGATTCTTGTATCTGGGAGGGCTCGGGGTGGGGCGAGGCAGGGAGGTAGTTCTGGGCCTGGCGTCGGGGGTAGGATTCACCGGTGCCGAGGTACTCACGAAGGCTACCGGAGTCGAGGTGGTCCACGGCCCAAGGCGACTCAGTCTTACTCTCTTCTCTCAGCCCCGCACCTGGGTTATGGCCGCGGGACTCGTCTTCTTCGGGATTGTAGGGACCTACATATTGCAAGTCGGGTTCGAGCACGGGCGGGCGCTGATCGTGGGCGGTGTGATGGGGCTCAGTGCCGATATCTTGCCGCTGCTTTCGGGAGTGGTGGTCTTCGGCGAGAACCTCGCGCCGGGCCCGCTCCTGGGAGGATTGCGGGTGAGCGGTATCCTGCTTGCGGTAGCCGGTGCCTCAGTCGTGGCATTCTCTCCTGAAACGGAGCACCTCCTGGAGTACCTGGGCGAATCCAGTGGCGATGCAGAGCACGACTCGGCGGGCGAAAAGCCTCGATAGGTTCTGCGAGTGGAGGGCCAGACGCCTTGGGGCCTTGCGGGACGGGCGACCGCGCAGCAAGTCCATGCTGCTCGCGGCCGACCCGGCCATCCGTCCGCGATGGCTGCTTTCTCTGTTGGCGGCGACCTTGCTCGTGTTCACAGCCTGCGGGTCGTACGACCGCTTCTCCTCCGGCGGCAAGGCAGGTGAGCCCCAGGCAGCCGGCGGCGCGACTGGCTCTGAGGGATCGGCAGCGACGTGGTTGAGGCTACCGGATGCCCCGACGGCGAGGACCGAGGTGGGAGCAGCCCACCACAATGGGATCATCTTCGTGGCGGGGGGAATCGCCGTAGGGGACGGCTCGGGCAGGGTCTTGCGCACCTTCGAGGCCTTCGACGTCGCCGCTTCGACCTGGAGCAAGCTTCCGGAGCTGCCCGAGCCCCGTCACCACGCGGCAGTGGCGGCCGTCGACGGGGTCGTATACGTCGTCGGGGGATATAGCGACATGGCCTTCACGCCTTCGGCCAAGGTCTACGCCTACGAGGTCGAAACAAGGAAGTGGAGAGAGGCTCCCCCGTTGCCGGAGGCGGTGGGGGCTGGGGGTGCAGCCGTCCTCGATGGGAAGGTTTACTTCGTCGGAGGAGCCGGTAAGGACCGAAAGCCGTCCTCGAGGCTTTACGTTCTGGGGGATTCGGCCTGGCGGAGGTTGGCCGACATGCCCACGCCGCGAGAGCACCTGGGGGTGGCTGCAACCTCCAGCTTCCTGTACGCACTGGGAGGCCGCTTCCCCATAACTTCGGTCGCAGAGAGATACGACCCCGAGGAGGACAAGTGGGAGTCGCTGCCACCCAAACCCACGGCGCGGGGTGGCGTCGCGGGAGCCGGTGTGGGAGGGAGGTTCGCCTGCGTCGCAGGGGGTGAGGACGAGCAGCGGACCTACGCGGACGCCGAGTGCTTCGACGAAACCACCGGGGGATGGGTAGTGCTACCGCCCATGGCCGTCGCACGGCACGGACTGGCCGCTGCCGGTACGGATAGACAGTTCTTCACGATTGCAGGGGGAGACCGGCCCGGCCTGGCCGAGACTGCGGTGGTGGAGTCGATATCGCCGGGCCCGGAACCGGAGGTGGGGTAATTGCCGGTCACGCCCGGCGGTGGCATCGCCGCCCGTGTCGTCGGGAACCGCTTGGTCCGCCGCTACCTCGGGTTCGACCTTCCCGAGCGAGATGTGAGGTGGGCGGGGGTCGCAGCGGGTATGCGAGTGCTCGAAATCGGCCCCGGAAGCGGCCTTTACACCCGAGCCTTGCTGGAGCGTGTAGGGGCCGAGGGCATGGTAGTCGGAGTAGAGTATTCCGAGCAGGCAGCACGCGTGCTTTCCGGCCGGCTGGAAGGTGCCCGAGTCGTGGTGGGCGATGCCCTCCGCCTCCCGATATCTGCACAATCTCGCTTCGACGCGATCTGCAGCTTTTACTCCCTCGAAGAGGTCCCTTCAGCGGCCGAGGTTGCCGCCGGCCTGAGCAGCCTACTGGCCGACGGGGGGACCTTCGTGCTCTTCGTTTGGCGTCCCTTGTGTGGCAGGAAGAAGAGAAGTAGCATCCTTGACGCGTTGGCCTCGGCGGGGCTGCAAATCGAAGCGCTCTGGTCCGACATCCAGAACGTTAGGGTGGTGCTCCGCAAGGTTTCGGGCGGACCCCAGGGTGTGGTCGGCGGCGCGTGAGCAGGACTCTGGAGATTGCCCGCCAGGCAGTCGAGTGTCGTCTCCGCGCCGGGTCCCCCCGTCGGGTGACGGTGTCCAGCGGGTAGAGTCGTAAGGGGAGAGGTGCCGACTGATGGCTTGGAAGGTCAAGGTCGAGGAGATCCCTTCTTACAAGGTTGCATCGGTCAAGGCTCGTTCCGGGTCTTTCGAGGACGTCGCTGAGGCCTGGACGAAGCTCATCTCCTGGCTTGGCAGCGACCGGGCGCTCAAGGAGACCGAGGTAGGTGGCGGAATCGGGGTGATGCAAGGGCGCCCAGGATCGAGGGGGTACAAGTACGAGGCCGCCTGGCCCCTCGACGGCGAACACAAGGGTACCCGCGTTGTCAAGATCGGGGAAACCCCCGGAGGTACCTACGCTGTACTGAGGCACAAGGGGGACTTGCGGAAGCTGGAGGAGACCGTATCTGCCATCCTCGACGAGTGGCTTCCCGACAGCGGTTACGCTCAGGCGAGCGGCCCGATCCTCGCTCTGCACCGCAACAGTCTCAAGGTGCGCCAGGCCGACAAGCAGGTCGTAGACGTATGCGTGCCCGTGAAGAAAGCTTCCAGGAGGAAGTGAAGGTTGGCGCGGACTGTCTACTACGCGCCGCAGGGCGAGCTGTTCCGTGTAGGTCCGTACTCGTCTAGTCAGGTGAGACAGCTCCTTGCCGCGGGAAGACACGACCAGGTCGACGCTGTCGAGGACGAATTCTTCGACGAGATGCTTGTGGAGCTTTCGCGGCTGCTGGGGCGTCGCCTCGGCGGTCCATTGCGGATTGCCGAAACCAGCGGCAGATCGGTTCGAAATGACGAGGAACCTACTGTCGTATCGGTGGGCCCGAAGGGCAGCCTAGTCGTGAGTTACGCATCGCGTAGCCTCGCCGCCGACGAAGACGGGATGATCTGGCTCAAGCGTACCTTTGCAGGGAGGCTCTCGTTCGTGCTCGACCCCGAGAGAAGGCGGGGCGGGTGAGGCTGTCCGCGCCGGACCGCCTACCGGCGCCTTCCCTGGTGGTTGCCCTCCTCTTCGTCGGAGTACTTCCCCTGGCTGGCTCGCCCGCTTCGGGCCTTGAACCGGAGGATACGACTTCGGGTCCCTCGGCTCTTTCTGTGTCCCTCTCCCTCGAGGACGGCTCCCCCTCGACACCGGCGAGTGCTACGTTGCCCTTCGGTCCCCAGGCAGTGGGCACGGGTGGGCCGGTCGAGGTCGAACTCGCCGGCTGGTCGGGCGTCGACGTGGTTCCTCAGGAGCTGATAACCGGCCCCAACCCGGAGCGCTACTCCAGGATCCGCAAAGGGCAGTCGTTTGAGTACGTCCTGCGCGAGCTACCGTCATCCAGTAGCGGCCGCTACGACGTGGAGGTCTACTTCGCCGAGCGGGCCTCGAGGTGTCCCGGCGCGGCCACCTTCCAGATCTTCTTCTCATCGGACCCGGACTTCCCCGCCTCCAGTCCGCTCTTCACGGTCGACCTGTGTGCATCGGGCACCCTACGAGGGGCCGTCAGAGCCGCCAAGTTCTCCTACCTCGGCGTACTCTTGCCGTGGAGGGCACTGCGGCTGGGTCTTGTCGCCGTCGAGGGGAACGCTGTCGTCTCCCAGGTGCGAGTGGCCCCCCAGGGGGAGCTGGAGACCGCCCCTCAGGTGGTCCCGTCCGACGAAAGCCGTCTCGATTTCCGGAACCACCCTTCAGGGTCGAGTCTCCCTCCTCGGCCGCTGGACTTCTCGAAGGTAGACGTCAGGGAGGCGGTCCTCTCACGGTTCGGTTCGAGGCAGACGCTGGTCGCAGCCCCCCAGCGTCTGGGTTTCATGTACTCCGCACTGGGGATCGACGCGGCGGACCTCCAGGAACTGGTCGTGGTCTCGGCAGGAGGCCGAAGGCGGGCGCTTCCCTTGACCGACCGCTATCCGATCTTCGAAAGGGTCCGGCAGTCGGATTCGCCTACGGCCATCCGCTTCGAAGGGAGCGACTCCAGTTTGGGACTCACGCTGTCGCTCGAGCTGAGGGCTCCGTTCTGGCCTCAAGACGAGGCGACGTCATTGCTACCATCGCACTTTCTCGACCTGGCCGTCACCAACACCACCACTTCGGTTCTCACACCCGAAATCACAGTGGCCGTGCCCGTCCCCTTTGACGGGAGGGACTCCTCTTACTGCCCATCTTGTGGTCCCCGGGAGGTCACGCCCACCCCGGGGGTTACCGGGGTCGGGTGGTCTTCCGTGGAAGCGGTCGGGGAGTCCAGCGTGCCCGGAGCAGGGGAGTTTTCAGGCTCCAAAGCGGTTAGGGTCGAGTACGGACTGGTCCCCATCGGGGGCACCTTGACGGAGGTAGCTCCAGCCGGTGCCGGAGGGGCGGACGCGACGGCCGGTTCCGGATGGCTTCCCACCTCGCCGGGGTCGGGTATACCAAAGACCGGGGCCCGGATCTTCCGGCGTGCTCCAAGGGGACATGCCGGTCTGGTATGGAAAGTGGGGGCTCTTGCCCCCGGCGGGAACTACGAGTCCGGCGCGGTGCTCGCCTCGTCCGTGGTGGGAGACGTAGCCAGCGCCCGGCTTCCGAGCGGTCCTCAGGGGCGCTACACGTTCCGCTACAAGGAAGCTTTCCCGGACCTGACAGCGGTCGTGGCGGCGGCACTCGGAACGAGAGAGCTCCAGATTTCTCGGTCGCGCCGAATCGACGAACTCCTCTCGGTAGCTGAGTCTTCCGACCTA
>FWWM01008335.1_pt1 | contig 20013 bp, 18 predicted proteins | sample 2228351 | NCBI WGS metagenome assembly FWWM01 (sample SAMEA103939774, study PRJEB20133) | metagenome
GCAGGTGGCAATGACGCTCTACCGCGCCGCGCAAGAGGGCTTAACTAACGCCCAAAAACACGGTCAGGCCAGCGCAGTCGAGGTGCGACTGGCCGGCGATGATGCCAGACTGCGCCTTGAAGTCGTCAATGATGGCCCGCCTGCATCGTCGCCGACCGAGAGCGGGTTCGGCCTGGCCGGGCTACGCGAACGGGCGGCGCAGTTAGGAGGCAGCCTGCGCGCCGAGCCGCGCGCCGAAGGCGGTTTTCGGCTGGTCATTGACATCCCACGCACAGCGAACGAAAGAGAAGGGAATAGCCATGATCCGGGTGTTGCTGGTCGATGATCAGACGCTGGTGCGGCAAGGGATTCAGACCCTGCTTGAGCTGGAAGAAGATCTGAATGTGGTTGGCGTGGCCGCGAATGGCCAGCAGGCCATCGAACAGGTGGCGCAGCTTCAGCCTGATGTGGTGCTGATGGATGTGCGGATGCCGGTGATGGATGGCGTGGCCGCCACCCGTGAAATTACGCAGCGCTGGCCAGAGGTAGGGGTGATCATCCTGACCACGTTCGACGACGATGAGTATGTCATCGAAGGGTTGAAAGCCGGCGCGCGCGGCTATATGCTCAAAGATGCTGACAGCAGCGAGATCGTTGCGGCGATCCGCATCGTGGCCAGCGGTGAAGCCCTGATCCAGCCCAGCATCACGCGCAAGGTGTTGGCCGAGTTTGCCCGGCTGGCCAGCGAGCGCCATGTCCAGCCGCCGACGCAGCGCCTGGCCGAGCCATTGACCGAGCGAGAGCTAGAGGTGTTGCGCGCGATTGCCGCCGGACACTCCAACCGGGAAATTGCCGGTCAGCTCTTCATCAGTGAGGGCACTGTGAAAAATCACGTCTCGAGTCTGCTGGCCAAGCTCGCCGTCCGCGATCGCACACAGGCGATCATCCGCGCCCGCGAACTGGGGTTGATCTCGTAAGTCGCGCGTCATGCGCTCAAGCCGGAGCGGCCGAGGGCGCCTGCCCACGCTGATCGCAACCGCCGCCCTGCGTAAGAAACAGTGCAATGCAACGTCTCTACGCGCTGCCGTCCTTTCCTATGCCGTTCGACATAGCTCAGACTATGACTACAATCTATCTTCCGACACTGGCAGCGCGCGCGCCGGAGCGGTATCCTGAGCGCAGAAAGGCAAGGGGAACAACCACAGAAAGGGAGGCCCACAATGACGAATGAAACAACGACCGCGCCCGAACAGAACAATCGCGCTCTGGTTGGGATGATCCTGATCGCGGTAGGCGCGATCATGCTGCTCGGCTACATTGTCGATACCGGTTTGCTGGTGCTGCCGCTCCTGGCGCTCATCTTCACTATTGCCGGCATTCGTTCCCGCAGCTCTGGCTGGTTCATTCCAGCCGGCATTCTGAGCGGCATCGGTTTAGGCGCCGCCCTGATCGAAACGCTGCCTCTAACCGAAGACATTGCCGGCGGCGTCTTCCTGGTCTCGTTTGCCGCCGGTTGGGCGCTCATCCCGTTGCTCAGCGCCATCTTCACTGGCGAGCGAGTCTGGTGGCCATTCATTCCCGGCGGCGTTATGGCAGTGATCGGGTCATTGCTCTTGGTCGGTGAACTGGGCAGCATCCTGCTCGACCTGATCTTCGACCGGGCCGGCTGGATCTGGCCGCTGGCGCTGATCGCAATCGGTGTCGCGCTCCTCTTCCGCCGCGAACGCGACTGAACGTGACCGCGCGCAACACGATAACCCGGTAGTGACGCTGTGTCGCTACCGGGTTTGTCTTGTCTCACAGGGTATGATTAACTGAACGCCCCGTTCGCCAGCCGAGATCACGCGCTGCGCACCAATACCACTCAGAAGATGATCTGGTCGGCATTCACCTGGTCGAGACTGCTCCACGGCGAGCGCACCTGCTCAGCGCGGAGCTGACCGCGCAGACTGAGGATCAGCAACATCAGGCCGGCAGCGGCGATCAGGGTCAGCGCGCTCAGATAGACGGCAATATAGCCGCTAGCGACGACGCCGCTCATCCGCCCGATGATGTCGCGCGCCAGACCGGCGGCAATCGTGCCGACGCCCTGCGCCAGCGCCTGGGTGATGCCCCAGAGGGCCAGGAACAGGCCGGCATGCGCCCGATCGCACAGTCCCATCACCAGAGACAGGCCGCCAACGATCAGCATTCCGCGCCCCATGCCGATCAGCGCGACGCCACCGAGGAACTGAGTCACGTGATCGGGTGAATTGGCCAGACTGATGGTAGCAAACCCGACTACCCCGATCAGCGAAGCGCCGCCCAGCATGCGCAGCGCAGGCTGGCCGCGCCAGATCAGCCAGCCGGTGAGCACAATCGCCGCGAGCATCCCGCCGCCCCAGATCGCAGTTAGTCGGGTCGTCTCGGCGACGGTCATGCCCAGCACCTGACCGCCATACGGCTCAAGCAGCACATCATGCACGGCAAACCCGGTTGTGCTGAGCGCCAGCACGATGAACAGATTGCGCAACGGGCGCTCGGCGGCCAGCATCCGCAACGACTGCCCCAGCGTCTCGCGCACGCGCACCGGTGTCACATCGGCGAGCTGGCCATTAGGCAGCAGTCGCTCCTGATCGAGCAGTGACAGGAAGGTCAGAAACACAAAGGCCAGCGCCGATCCCTGCATCACCTGGATCAGGCGGGTATGGCTGTAGTCGAGCAACAGCTCGCCGATCAACAGTGAGCCAACCACCGTTCCCATCACCAGCGCGACCCAGAGGATGCTCAACACCCGCCCTCGCTCTTCAGGCGGCGTCACATCGCTCACGATTGCCAGATAGATAGTCTCGGCAATGTTCACGCCCAGACCATACGCGAAGAAGATGGCAAAACAGACGATCACTGCCAGTGGGAATGGCAGATAACCCTCGCCGCTCAGCAGAATCAGCGAGAAAGGCGCGGTAGCCAATCCGCCATAGGTGAGCATGGCGCCAAGCACCAGATAAGGCGTGCGCCAGCGGCCTGCAGCCCGATGGACATCGGAACGGAAGCCGACAATCGCGCGCGCCGGCGAGATGAAGTAGTGAATGGCCAGCAATGAGCCGACCAGAAACGCGCTGATCCCCAGCTCGCTGATCAACACCCGGTTGAGGGTGCCGGTCAGGGGCGCCAGCGAGAGACCCATCCCGAACTGAAACAGACTGAGACGAAACACGCGCAGCCACATCCGCAGGCGCGGACGAGCAGCCAGCCAGTTTTGCGCCTGACGGAACGGTCGCAGCAACGTATCTGCCATCGCCATCTTCCGGCTCCTTGCCCTTCAACATTGCACTTGTGTCATATTATAGCACGCGGTGACTTGCGGTATAAATCGTCCAGGTTACCGCCAAACTGCGTTGTCGAGGCCACGATGTGCCGCGCAGCGATTCACGCTCGCGCTGGAGGCAGCGATGGCGCAGCGCGCGCTGCGCCGGGCGACTACCTCGCTTAGCGTCATTGCCTGCTGCTGCCGGCGACTCAATCCCCTGCGCAGGCAGAGAAACCTGGCTGATCTCAGATGCCAGGATCAGGTGAGCTATCCCAAACTGTTGATCCAGGTGCGCATGACCTCGTTGCGGCGCAGGCAAGGCGCCAGCGGCGAGGGGCAACCAGCACAGGCCAGCGCCATCTATACCGATCGGCCTGCTTCTGAAACTGGTGACATCATGCGCAGACTGTGGTATCCTGTGGCGCATCATGCGGCGCTGGCGACCACTCGCGACGAAGGCGCGTTGAGGCAGAACATCAGCCAAAGCGCGCAATGAACCCGAAGCGGAGCTGTCACTGCCCCGCTCATTGATACGGTGAGGCAATCATGATCCGGATGCTGCACCTGGCCGATTTGCATCTTGGGGTCGAAAACTACGGCGCGCTTGATCCGCGCCGGGGACTCCACTCGCGCCTGATCGACTACCTCGACCGGCTTGATGAGGCGATTACGATTGGTCTCGATCACGAGATCGACCTCTGCCTGATTGCCGGCGACGTATACAAAAATCGATCCCCCAACCCGACTGTCCAGCGCGAATTCGCCGCCCGCATCCGCCGGTTACGCGCAGCCGGCATCACGGTGGTCATTCTAACCGGCAACCACGACATTTCACCTGCGCAGGGGCGAGCGCATTCAGTTGAGATTTTCGCCACGCTGGCGCTCGACGGCGTGCTGATCGCCGATCGTCCGCGTCTGCACCGTCTGGAGACGCGCAGCGGCCCGCTCCAACTGATCGCCGTGCCGTGGGTAACGCGCCAGATGCTGCTCTCGCGCGAAGAGATGGCCGGCGCGAGCTTTACCACGATTGAGTACGAGTTGCGGCGCCGCCTCGAACAGTTCATCGAGCAAGCGATGAGCGCGCTTGATCGGTCGCAGCCGACGGTGCTGGCCTTCCACGGTACGGTTGAAGGGGCGCAGGTGGGCGCGGAACGATCGCTGATCCTGGGCAGCGATCTGAGTCTGCCTCGCTCGACGCTGGCCCAGCCGGGGATCGATTATGTTGCGCTCGGCCACATTCATCGACACCAGAGTCTGGGCGAACATCCCCCGATCGTCTATCCAGGCAGCATCGAGCGAATCGACTTCGGCGAGCGCGAGGAGCCGAAAGGCTGCGTGCTGGTCGAGCTGGAGCCGGGACGAGCGCAGTGGCGCTTCGTGCCGCTGGCCGCGCGCCCCTTCGTCAGCATCGAGCGCGATCTGCGCCGCAGCAGTGATCCGGTCGGCGCTTTGCAGGCTGCGATCGCCCGTCACGATCTGCGCGATGCCGTGGTGCGGATTGAAGCACAGTTGTCACGCGAACAGGCTGCCCTGCTGCGCGAAGAGCAGGTGCGGGAGTGGGTGCGCGATGCCGGCGCTGCGGTGATTGCCGCGATTGTCTTCGATGTTGAACGGCCTGCCCGTCAGCGGTTCGCCGGCGTCGCCGACGCGCTGCGGGAGGGGTTGACGCCGCGCCAGGCCCTCGAACTCTACCTCAAGAGCAAAAACGTGCCGCCGCAGCGGATCGCGCAATTGCTCGCCGCCGCCGATGAGATCATCGCGGAAGCAAATCAGGCGTAGGCAACGGTCGTTACGCAGACCATGGCAGTCGGGGCGAAAAAAAAATATTTCGCCCCTGCCGCAATTTCACCATCCGCAACCCGCCAGACGAGTGATTCAGCACACCTGCAAATGCATCCCACCGCAGATGAGGAACATGATCGGTGATAGCGCGCCGCGCCTGAAGGTATGCAACGCTATCTTCCGCTGGTTGCTGATGGCAAAGATAGTCCGTGCAAGGGATGAGTCACCGCATCCCATAACTGCTTGCGCCTATCGTCGTCACCCGATGTATCCTTCTCAAGCCGCTGCGAACGGCGACGCCATCCCCGGCGCAGCTACCCCAATGCCCGGCAACGTCAGGGCCGCGCGTTTACAGCTTCTGGTTGAACTCGCAGCACCTGAATACACAAATATTGATCTATCAATAAATATAACGAACTTCTCATTCTGTCATCCACAGTGTTCATTCGCTCATTAAGACTCCCCCCTATGATTGGAACAGTGAATAACGTATGGTTAACATCCGCCGCGTTGTTCACAATGCAACCAACCACACTTAATCAAGGCAGGTGTCATCATGATCGGGATCGGCGTCATCGGTTACGGCTACTGGGGACCCAATCTGGTACGCAACTTTGCCCAGGTCGCTGGAGCGCGGGTGGTGGCCGTCTGCGATCAGCGCGCCGAGCGGCGCGCGCTGGTCGAGCAGGTCTACCCAGCCGCGAAGACCTATGCTGATGTGGCTGAATTCCTGCGCAATCCGGCAGTCGATGCGGTCGCAATTGCGACGCCGGTTTCGTCGCATTTTGAGCTGGCGCTGAAGGCGTTGCAGGCCGGCAAGCATGTGCTGGTCGAGAAGCCGTTTACTGCAACTGTGGCCCAGGCCGAGCAGTTGGTCGAGGAAGCGGAACGACGGCAGTTGACCCTGATGGTGGATCATACCTTCATCTACACCAGCGCGGTGCGCAAGATCAAGGAATTGATCACGAACGGCACGCTCGGCTCGCTCTACTACTATGACTCGGTGCGGGTCAATCTCGGCCTGTTTCAAAACGATGTCAATGTGCTCTGGGATCTGGCCGTGCATGATCTCTCGATCATGGACTATCTGGTCGATGTCACGCCGACCATGGTCGCGGCAACCGGAATGGCCCATGTGTCGGGCAAGCCGGAGAATATGGCCTACCTGACCTGCTATTTCCCCGGCAACCTGATCGCCCATTTTCACGTGAACTGGATGGCGCCGGTCAAGATCCGCCAAACCCTGATTGGTGGATCCGAGAAGATGATCGTCTATGACGACATTGAAATGAGCGAGAAGGTCAAGGTCTACGACAAAGGCATCATCGTCAGCGAGAGCGAAGATGCCGTCTACCAGCGTCATGTCGGTTACCGCACCGGCGATATGTGGGCGCCCCGGCTCGACAATATCGAAGCGTTAAAGATAGAGGCCGAGCACTTCGTCGATTGTGTGCGCAACGGACGACGGCCACTGTCAGACGGCCATGCCGGCTTGCGGGTGATCCGCATCCTCGAAGCGGCAACGCGCTCGATGGTGAACCGTGGCCAGCCGGTTGCGCTGGACGGATAAGCGCAACCGATGGTAATGGCGTCTGGTTACAATCGAAGGCAGGCCGGTGACCGTTCTTGTTCGCATCCCATATCTTTGAGGAGCGCAACCATGATCCCGTTTGTTGATTTGAAAGCCCAGTATCTCTCGATCAAAGAAGAGATCGATCGGGCAGTGCTCGATACGCTGGCCAGTACCCAGTTTGTGTTGGGCAAAGAAGTGGCGGCGTTTGAAGAGTTGTTTGCCGCCTATACGCAGTCACAGTATGCGATTGGGGTCAACTCTGGCACCAGCGCTTTGCATCTGGCGCTGCTCGCCGCCGGGATTGGTCGCGGCGACGAGGTGATCACCACACCGCACACCTTTATCGCCACCGTCTCGGCGATTGATTACACCGGCGCGCGCCCTGTCTTCGTCGATATTGATCCGGTCAGCTTTACCATCGATCCGGCGCAGATCGAAGCGGCGATCACGCCGCGCACCAAAGCCATCCTGCCGGTGCATCTCTACGGCCAGCCCGCCGACATGGATCCAATCATGGCGATTGCGCGTAAACACGGCCTGGTCGTGATTGAAGACGCTGCCCAGGCGCACGGCGCCGAATATAAAGGACGGCGGGTAGGCAGCATCGGCGATCTGGGCTGCTTCAGCTTCTATCCGGGCAAAAATCTGGGCGCGTATGGCGAGGGCGGCGCGGTGACCACGAGCAATCCAGAGCTGGCCCGCCGGGTGCGCATGTTGCGCGATTGGGGAGCTGAGCGCCGCTATCATCACGATCTGAAGGGCTTCAATTACCGCCTCGAAGGGATTCAGGGCGCGATTTTGCGGGTGAAGATGGCTTACATCGAACAGTGGACGGAGCTGCGCCGGGCGGCAGCGGCCCGCTACGACACCCTGCTCTCGCCGCTCGGCGTGCGCGCGCCGGTCGCGCTGCCGGATCGTCGCCACGTCTACCACATCTACGCCATCCGCGATGGGCAGCGTGATGCGTTGCAGACCTATCTGCACGATCACGGCGTGAGCACCGGCATTCACTACCCCATCCCGGTGCATCTCCAGCAAGCGTTCGCCGAACTCGGTCATCGCCCGGGTGATTTTCCGCAGGCCGAGGCCGCAGCGGCAGAGGTGCTCTCGCTGCCGCTGTTCCCCGAACTGACCGCAGATCAGCAGGCAGTGGTCGTCAATGCGATGCAGGGCTGGATGGCGCAGGTGATCGCGCGCGCCGAAGGGTAATAACAACCGAATGCAGCAGAGGAGAGCTTTCATGAGTAGAAAACGCATTCTGGTGACCGGCGGCGCCGGCTTCATCGGCAGTGAACTGGTAACCCAACTGGCCGCCGCCGGTCATCAGGTGATCGCCGTCGATAATCTGGTCAATGGGAAGCGGGCTAATCTGACTCATCTGGCAGATGCCGATGTCAAGCTGGCCGAGGTCGATATTCGCGATCGTGACGCGATGGCGCGCCTGCTCCGCGGCGTCGAGCTGGTCTATCATCTGGCCTGTCTGGGAGTGCGTCACAGCCTGCACGATCCATTCGAGAACCACGATGTCAACGCGACCGGCACGCTGATCTTGCTCGATCTGGCCCGCCGGGCCGCCGTGCCGCGCTTCGTCTATGTCTCAAGTTCAGAGGTCTACGGCACAGCGCGCTGGGCGCCGATGACTGAAGAGCATCCCACCTACCCGATGACCGTCTACGGCGGCGGCAAGCTGGCCGGGGAATGCTATACTCGCGCCTTCTGGGAGAGCTATCGCTACCCGACGGTGGTTGTGCGCCCGTTCAACAGCTTTGGTCCGCGCAGCCATCACGAGGGCGACAGCGGCGAAGTGATCCCGAAGTTTATGCTGCGGGCCATGGCCGGCAAGCCGATGGTGATCTTCGGCGATGGTTCCCAGACCCGCGACTTTACGTATGTCAGCGACACAGCGCGCGGGATCATGCTGGCCGGTATGATTGATGCGGCGATTGGCGGCACCTTCAACCTCGGTCAGGGACGCGAGATATCGATCAACGAGCTGGCGCGCACCGTAGCCGCTGTGATCGGCAAGCCCGATGCGCCGGTCATCCACGACGAGCCGCGTCCGGGTGACGTGCTGCGTTTGTACGCCGATAGCGCGCGCGCGCAGCACGTGCTGGGTTTTGCGCCAACCGTATCGCTGCGCGAAGGATTGCAACGGTTGCGCGAATGGTACCTGTCGCGTGGGGCGCCAATCGAGGATCTGCTGGCTGAAGAGCGCGTTCACAACTGGAAGCAAGAGGAGGGCGTCAAACCATGACGACCACGATCAGACGCCAGATCCCGCTGGCCAAACCGGTGATGGGTGAAGCAGAAGCAGCGGCAGCACAGCGGGTGATCCTGTCGGGATGGATCACCCAGGGACCAGAGGTCGCCGCCTTCGAGCGTGAGTTTGCCGCTTACACCGGCGCTGCCCATGCTGTGGCCGTCTCGAATTGCACCACTGCCCTGCACCTGGCTTTGCTGGTCGTCGGGGTAGGGCCGGGCGATGAAGTCATCACGGTCAGCCATTCGTACATCGCCACCGCCAACAGTGTGCGCTACTGCGGCGCCGAACCGGTCTTTGTCGATATCGATCCGGCCACCCATAACATGGATCCGGCGCTGATCGAGGCCGCAATCACGCCGCGCACCAAAGCCATTCTGACCGTGCATCAGATGGGGATGCCGGCAGATATGGAACGAATCCTGGCCATTGCCGCCGCGCACAATCTGCCGGTGATCGAAGATGCAGCCTGCGCGATCGGCAGCGAGCTGTTGTGGCAGGGTCGGTGGGAAAAGATCGGCAAACCGCACGGGGTGATTGCCTGCTTCTCCTTCCACCCGCGCAAAGTGCTGAGCACCGGCGATGGCGGCATGATCACGACCAACAATGCCGACTACGCCGAGCAATTTCGCCTGCTGCGTCAGCATGGCATGAGCGTGAATGACCGGGTGCGACATCTGGCCAATCAGGTCATCTTTGAAGAATACAACCTCGTCGGGTACAACTACCGCATGACCGACATCCAGGCCGCCGTCGGACGCGAGCAGTTGCGGCGATTGCCAGAGATCGTGGCGACGCGGCGCCGGCTGGCCGAGCGCTACGCTGAACTCTTGCGCGCTCTGCCAGAGGTGACGGCGCCGACAGAACCGCCATATACGCGCACCAACTGGCAAAGCTACCCGATCTATCTGCCGGATTGGTGCGACCAGCGCGCCGTTATGCAGCACATGCTCGATCACGGAATTGCCACCCGGCGCGGCATCATGTGCGCACACCGCGAACGGCCATACTGGCGCGCAACCGGCTACCATCTGCCCCATTCGGAATACGGGCAGGATCGGAGCATCGTGTTGCCGCTCTACCCACAGATGACGACCGCTGATCAGGATTACGTTGTCGCAACGCTCGCTGCGGCCTGCGCGCGTTGATTGGTCAAGGAAGGGAACATGGGAAACGCTACGCCAGTGCTCTCGGTGACCGTGCTCAACTATAACTATGCGCGCTTTCTGCCAACGTGTCTTGACTCAATTTTGCAACAGAGTTTTACTGATTTCGAGCTGATCCTGATCAATGATCGCTCGACTGATCACTCGCTTGAGGTGATTCAGCCCTATCTCAGCGATCCGCGCGTGCGCCTGATCGATCACGCAACCAATCAGGGATTCGTGGCTTCGTTGATCGAGGGGATGCAACTATCGCGCGGGCGCTACCTGAGCGTGATCTCGGCGGATGACTGGGTAGTAGCGCGCGACGCTTTTGCCCGTCAGGTTGAGCTATTGGAACAACATCCGCAGGTGGTGATGGCGTTCAGCGCGTATGGATTGTACGCCGATGAACAGACGCTAAGTTTTGTCAGTCGAGCGGCAGAGAGCAGTTATCTGCGCGCTGGCCGCGAGGTGTTTGCCGATTTTCTGCTCAAAGGGTATCCACAGCATAGCGGCACAATGATTCGCAAGAGCGCCTACGAAGCGATTGGCGGTTACGATCCCACCCTGCGCTGGTCACTCGATGCCCAGATGTGGCTGGGGCTGTGCCATTTCGGCGACATCGCCTACATCGATGAGATGCTCTACGCCTACCGACGGCATCCGTCGAGTATGTCGAAAGACCCAACGGCCCTGCGCAATGCCATCCTGGAACTGTTCCGCATCTTCGACTGGACGTTCAGCCTGATGCCAGCCGCTGAGCGTCAGCGCCAGCGGTGGCTTTACCGCAAAGCCCGCCAGCGCGCGTTGATCGCGTTTGCGGCTGATGCAGTCTTCAGCGGACAGTTGCGGCTCGGCTGGCAGTTCTACAAAGTAGGCCTGCAGGTTAGCCCCTGGGAGACCCTGTGGCAAAAGGGTTCGCTGGCGATTGCGCTGCGGGCCATCCTGGGAGCGAAACTCTACGATCGGATTGCCCGACGCCGTCAGCGCGCGACGACCGAACATCTGGCTGCTTCAGTCTGAGCGAGACATCTTATGAATGCCCGATCAGTGGTGACGAAATTTATTGACCAAACCGGCAATCTGCTGCTCAGTCCGCCTTACGGCGGCTTTGGCTACTACCACAACCACGGGCCGCGCACCCGGCGCGCAGTGGCGTTTACCTTTGATGACGGGCCGAGCAAACCGTGCACCGAACTGCTGCTCGACACGCTGGGCGAGCTGGCAATCAAGGCGACCTTCTTCTGCGTCGGCCTGAGCGTGCAATGGCACCCTGATGTAGTGCAGCGCGCCTTCGCCGAAGGGCATGTGATCGGCAATCACTCGATGATGCATAGCCGCAAGGCCGGTCTGATGCTGCGCGGCGGCGAACATATTGATGCCGCGACGACCGTTATCAGTCAGGTGATTGGCATGCGGCCACGACTCTACCGGCCACCGTGGGGATGGCTCACGCCGTGGGAGGGCCACCGCCTGCGCAAGCGCGGTTATACCGTAATAGGGTGGGACATCTACCCTGACGATTGGAAACTGCCCGAAGTGCCCGCGCCGCGGCTGGTTGAGCAGATCAAGCCGCTGGTGCAACCCGGATCGATCATCCTGATGCACGACTCGGTTTCAAATCAAATCCGGTGGGAAAAGACTGAGACAGCGCGCGCAGTGCGACTGCTCACACCGTGGTTGCGCAGCGAAGGGTACGAAATCGTGACCATTCCCGAATTGCTGGGCGTGTCGGCATACGGCGCATAGCAGAGGCTTGCGTTCGGCAGCATAGAAACATGAGTTGAATGAAAGCAGCGCTGCGTCTATGCAACCAAGGGGGGATTCATGACTGCGCCAACAGTAAGTGTCGTCGTCTGCACACGCAATCGAGGCGAGAGTATCGTTGCGACGGTAGCGAGTCTGCTTGCCAATGATCATCCAGCCTTCGAGGTGATTGTCATCGATCAGAGCACAGACACGACGACAGCAACAGCTATGCGACGGTTTCAGTCGGATCGGCGAGTGCGGTACGTCGCTACTGAAACCAGAGGTCTGGGCATCGCGCGCAACATTGGCCTGCAACTGTCTCAGGCCCCGATTGTGGCCTACACCGATGACGATTGTCGGGTTCCACCTGACTGGTTGCGAGTGTTGGAAACAGAATTGCGCGCCGAGCCGCGGGCGGCAGTGCTCTTTTGCAATGTGTTGGAAGGGCCGCACGACGCGACGGCAGGCTTTATTCCCGCCTACCGCCGCCGGCAACGAGCGGTGATTACCAGTTTCGGCGGCAAATGCCGGGCGCGCGGCATTGGTGCGGGCATGGCGGTGCGCCGCGAGACCGTGCTGGCGATGGGCGGATTCGACGAGGCGCTGGGCGCAGGCGGGCACTTCCCCTCGGCGGAGGACGCCGACATTGCTGTGCGCGCGATTGCCTTTGGCTGGTATGTGGTCGAGACGCCGGCTACCTATGTAATCCACGACGGGTTTCGCACCTGGCAAAAGGCGCGCGCGCTGGCGGCGCGCGATTGGGAAGGGTTGGGCGCTGCCTATATCAAGCCGCTGAAAGCCGGTTACTGGTCGGCTGTGGTCGTCTTGCTCTACGAATTACTGGTGCCAGCCCTGCTCGAACCGCTGTCACCGCTGCTGCGCCTGCGCCGCCCGCGCGGCCTGGGGCGCCTGGTTGCATTTCTGCGCGGATGCGCGCGCGGGTGGGCTTGTCCGATCGATCAGACCCGGTTGGTGTACCGATTATCAGCGCCCATGCCGACGACGGCAGAGCGATCGTTGTAACGGAGAAGACCATGCTCGTCTCAGTGATCATTCCCACCAAACAGCGGCCGCAAGCTGTGCGCGATGCAGTGCAGAGTGTGTTTCACAGCGCATACCAGCAGTTTGAGCTGTTTGTGGTCGATCAGAGTCCCGACGAGGCCAGTGAATCCATCCTGGCGCCATTCCGCAGTGATCCGCGCTTTCACTATCTGCTCAATCGCCGACCCGGTTTCGGCGCAGCAAGTTCACGCAATCTGGGGATTGCCCTCAGTCGGGGCGAAATTGTCGCTTTGATTGATGATGATGTTGAAGTGCGTCCTGACTGGCTGAGCAACATTGTGGCCGAATTTGAGGCCGATCCGGAACTGGATTTTATCGCTGGCCGCCTCACCGCGCCGCCGTATGATCCGGCAATGGGCTTCACGCCCTCATTCGATGCCTGGCCGCATTTGCCGCGCTGGCACTTCCCCCTCCATGCTTCAGGCGCCAACTTCAGCATGCGACGGCGCCTGTTTGATCGGGTCGGGGGCTACGACGAGTTTTGCGGCCCCGGCAGCCGTCTGCGCGCCTCTGACGACACCGATTTGTGCTGGCGAATTGTGCGCAGCGGCGCCCGTTACAAGATTTGCCCTCACATCGAGGTCATCCATACCCACGGCTTTCGTCCGCGCGCCGAGGCCGAAGCGCTCTTCGCCCGCTATCAATACGGCAACGGCGGTAATTTCGGGCGGTTCACCCGCCGCGGTGATCTCTTCGCCGGCGCGTGGTTTCTGGCCCGGGAAGTGAAGCATATCCTGCGCGCGATTCCCGACGCATTGCGCGGCGATCGACGCGAGTTCTTCTACGCGCAGCAGCGCCTGCGCGGTTTTTGGCATGGGTTTCGGTTGCCGCCGAGCGAAGGATTTGTCAGCGGCGCCCAGTTGCGCCAGATGAGCGCTGCGGCGCTGGCCGAAGGGCTGTCGCCTTCGGCTAACCCGGTATGATGGTCAGTGGATATATCACTGCAACGCCAGTTGAGATATACCGCTCTTGCATCTGACCCGAAATGCGCGTGAGGGGTTTGGCGCCATGGGGGAGCGTTGCAGCGCTGCGACGCTCCCTGCCGATTCTTGATCGCTGGTCGAGCGGAACAGGCGCCGGTTGATATACCCTCACCCATGCGCCCGCAAGCCGCTGATAGACATTGCCGCCGATGGTCGAGAAAGTGGAAGAATACAGGCGAAAACGAAACGGGATCGACGCCATCAACGTGACCGTTGTGAACTTCATATCTGGACGCTGACAGAACAATATTCCCTGAACGTTTTTGAACAATCGCATTCAGACAGTTGAACATTCGCAACGAAACTGTTACTTTTGGGGCGAAACATGTTTAGCAATCGTTCATCTCGTTCTGGTATGCTGTGCACAAATAAGTAATGCCGTATCGTATGACATCACGCCCATTGCAACATATCATCAGCGACATTCTGGCAGTGCTGCGCGCGCGCTGGCACCTGCGCAGCGCCGAACTCGGCCCGCGCGTGCGGTTGTGGGGGCGGCCAGCGGTCAGCAACGGCGGGCGCCTCATCATTGGCGAGCGCGCTCGTCTGGTCTCGACCATCGTCCCCCTGGAACTGGCGGTCGGCCCAGGGGCCATCCTCGAAATCGGCGCGGGCGCATTTATCAACTACGGTTGTTCGATCGCCGCGACTGAACTGGTGCGTATCGGTCCGCGGTGCAATATTGGCACGTACGCCATGATCATGGATAACGATTTTCATCGGCTGGAGCCCGAACGACGACAGGAACGACCACCGTCGGCGCCGATCATTCTGGAAGAGAATGTCTGGCTGGGCGGACGGGTGACCGTGTTGAGCGGCGTGACGATCGGCGCCGGCAGTGTGATCGGTGCCGGCAGTGTGGTAACGAAGAATATTCCGCCGCGATCGCTGGCAGCCGGCGTGCCGGCGCGCGTGATCCGGCAGTTGTGAGCCTATGCGCAGTCAGATCAGTGTCATTATTCCAACCTACAACCGCCTGCCGCGCCTGCAACGGGTGCTGGCAGCGCTGGCTGCTCAGCGCTTCCCGGCTGAGCGCTTTGAAGTGGTGGTCGTCTCAGATGGTTCGACCGATGGCACGGCGGCGTACCTCGAACAAACCCCCATGCCGTTTCGCCTGACCTTCATCCAGCAAGCGAACGCCGGCCCGGCAGCAGCGCGCAATCGTGGCGTAGCGGCAGCGCAAGCCGATCTGGTGTTGTTTCTCGATGACGATGTGGTGCCCGCCCCTGACCTGATCGCTACCCATGTGCAGTTCCACGAAGGTCACCCCCGCCGGGTGGTGCTGGGCACGATGCTGACGCCGCCCGATGCCCGGCTTTCACCCTGGGTGGCCTGGGAACAGGCAATGCTTGAAAAGCAGTACCGGGCGATGACCGATGGCATCTGGCCGGCAACCGCCCGCCAGTTCTACACCGGCAATACCTCGCTCGCCCGCCGCTGGGTGCTGGAAGCAGGCGGCTTCGACGAACGGTTTCGACGCGCCGAAGACATCGAACTGGCATATCGACTGGCGAAGCTGGGGGTAGAGTTTGTCTTTGCGCCGCAGGCAGCCGGGTATCACTACGCCGAGCGCAGTTTTGCTTCGTGGCTGACTACTCCCTACACGTATGGGCGCAACGATATCATCTTTGGCCGGGAACAACAGGTCGATCTGCTGGGATTTGTGCAGCGCGAGTTTGGGCAGCGCAATCGCCTGACCCGCTGGCTGGTCTGGGCCTTGCTCGATCGACCGCGCGCCAGCGCGCTGGCAGTAGCCGTGCTGCCCAGGCTGGCTTTGCTTGCCCATCGCGCGCTGGGTGAACGGGGAAGCCGCCCCATCTATAGCGCGCTCTTCAACCTGCGCTACTATCAAGGGGTAGCTGATGAATTGGGCGGGAGAGGGCGATTTTTTGCCGCGCCGGCAACGTCAGATGTCGTTCAGATCTGAAGGGAGGGCTATGTTCGATCTCTTCTTGCAAGATGCGCGCCGCTGGATTGTGCCCGGCCAGATCAGCGCCGACCCACTTAGCCTCTGGCAGGTGCTGGCCCTGCTCTTCCGTCATCTGCCGCTGCGCGCCATGCTCTGGTTTCGCTTTGGTTCCTGGTGCAAACAGCGCGGCATTCCCTTTCTCCCCGGATATGTGCAGCGCCGTCTCTACCGACGGTACGGGCTTGAGATCGTGGTTGGCGCTGACATCGGCGGCGGCCTGTACATTGCCCACCCGATCGGCACGGTGATTGCCCCGCAGCGGATCGGGCGGAACTGCACCATCGTCGCTGCGGTGACCATCGGGATGCGCAACGAGTGGGAGTTTCCTGTGATCGGCGATGAGGTCTTCATCGGCGCCGGCGCGCGAGTGCTCGGCGGCATTACGGTCGGTAATCGCGCCCGTATCGGCGCTAATGCGGTGGTCACTCGCGATGTCCCTGCCGGCGCAACTGTCGTCGGTATTCCGGCGCGCGTGGTGAAACTGGAAGAAGCAACTGCCCTGTCGCCGGATGTGGATGTAGCCGATCTCAAGACGACGCGATGACGGGGAGCGAAAAATAACCGCTTCCCCGGTTCAAGTTATGCAGATGGTGAGATGATGCGAGCACTCTTTGTATTGGAACAGCATCTCGGTCACCGCACGTATGCCGAGAATCTGCGTCTCGGCATGGCCGACCTGCCGCGCATCACCGCACAGTGGGCGGCAATCACCTACTATGAAGCCGATGGCTGGATTGAACGCTTGCCATTGCCGGCGAGCGCGCGGGGGATATGGCGGGGCTGGCGACAGGTGCGACAGGCCCTGCGCTCGACTGATTGCGACATCGTCTTGTTCAACACGCAGGCGCCGGCAGCGCTGGCGGGATCATTGGCGCGTCGCCGCCCGTATCTGCTCGCCACCGATATTACTCCGCGGCAATACGATGCGCTGGCCTCGTTCTACCAGCATCGCGCCGACCGATCCGGATTGATCGCCACGCTCAAAGATCGGCTGAATCGACGCCTGTTTCAGGGCGCGGCATGGGTCTTGCCCTGGTCGCACTGGGTGCGCGATTCGTTGATCCGGGACTACGGGGTGCAGCCAGAACGCATTCAGGTCATACCGCCCGGCATCGATCTGGCGCGCTGGCAACCACGTCGCGAGCGTGCCCCCGGCCCGCTGCGCGTCTTGTTTGTTGGCGGCGACTTCGAGCGCAAGGGCGGCCCGGTACTCCTCGCTGCCCTGCGCCGCCTCGCGCTGCCGATCACCGCCCATCTGGTGACGCGCAGCCCGGTCTCGCCCGCGCCCGATGTATTCGTCTACCATGATCTTGTTCCCAACTCGCCCCGCCTGATCGAACTCTACCAGCAGGCTGATGTGTTCGTCTTGCCCACTCAGGCTGAAGCGTTTGGCATTGCGGCAGTTGAAGCGATCGCCTGCGGCGTTCCGGTCATTGCCACTGCGATCGGCGGCCTGACCGACATCGTTCGCGATGGCGTCAATGGGTTTGTCGTCCCGCCAAACGATCCAGAGGCGCTGGCCGCCCGGCTTCAGCTTGTGCTCGACCAGCCTGCATTGCGGTCGCGGCTGGCGCAAGCCGCGCGTCGGCATGCCGAAACACACTTCGATGCCCGCCGCAACGCCGCGCAGATTGCCGAACTGATGAAGCAGGCGGTTGCGTCGGCGAACGCTGAACGCTTCACTCCGGTCGCGGAGCGCTAGCGCGCTTAGAGTTGCCCCTAGCGCTTCCTGACCGGCTGCGCAGCGATGGTCATGGCGGCAGGAATCATAGACCTGCCAGAGTGTCGCAATCGCCATCTTCTCAGCGCAGCGCCCATACACCGATATCGCGCGCATGCCAGTCGCCGCCCCACCAGCGATCACCGCGAAACTCGATCCGGGTCACTCCAGCCGGAATCGGCATCCAGAAGCTGCGGAAGTGTTCATCTTTGAAGTAACGCGGATCGTGCGCCTGAAGCCCGGCATTCTGCCAGGCGCCGCCGTCGAAGCGCACCTGGAGATTGGGGCCGATGCCGGCAAAGCGGAGCCGCGCGTTGGCGGGCGCGGGCGCTGCTAGGGTCACAGTGGGATTGGCGCGATCGACGTAGCGTCGATTGGCGCCGATCATCGTGAATGGCCGCGCCGGACTGATCGTCACGTTGTCCCAGTGCCACGTGCCCGGACGACATGCCGCGCAATCTTTCAACGGGTTATAGGAATGGTGACCAAACTGAACGACGCCCTGATCCCAGCCGAGATCGGCAATGCGCGCGTCAACCCAGTAGAAATTGTAGGCCGGCATGCCGAATTTCACGCTGGTGCGCGAAATCTGCAACTCAAATGTATCACGACGGGTTGGGCTGGGTTCGAGAAAACGTTCATACGGAATGGGTATTCCTTCGATGACGGTTGGGGCAAAATTGCGGTAGATCACCACATCGAAGACGTTAGCGCTCAGATCCATCCGCACCTGAACAGCATTGCGCGGCGGCCCGCTCAGATCAACATCCATGTCGAGCGGTAATTGCAGATGATCGTTGAAGGGGCTGACCCAGACATCGATCCAGTCGCGCAGACTGGTGCGCAAGGTCGAGACGTCGAAGCGAATGGTCGCTGTGCCGCTGCTGAAATCGACCATGTGGTCAGGGGTGAGATAGATCATGCCGTAACCACTGGCCCTGATCGCGGTCATCACGTGATTCCGGCACAGGAAGACCGCTTGTTCGTAAGCGCTGATGGTATGCGTGGCCGGCGCGGGCGCACAGTCTGGGCCGTGTTCGGCGGCCATCGCCTCAAGCTGATACCATGTATTGACATCACGTGAATGAACCGTCACATCCCAATGCGGCGGATTCCATGCCTGCGGCTGCCCGGGTTCGCCGGTAAAGGTTTCGCTGAAGATGGCCGGTTTAGCTATCAGCGGAATAAACTGCACGCGACTGGATGTAGCCGCAGCAGGCGACAATGACAGCCCTGCGAGCGAGAACAGACCGCTCAACCAGAGAATACTCGCGATTATCAACCAGTTTCTGCGTTGCATTGACATCCCCACGCAATGAAACGACGCCTCCGCCGCTCAAGCCGGCCTGAAGGCGTCGTTGCCAGTGCCGGTAGCGAACAACAGCGCCGGAGGGGGAGGGGATGCGGCGTTCTGCGCTCGCTACCATGCGTTACGTCGCTCATGACTATCCCGAAGTTACGGCCCGGCCAGCAGATCATCTCGCGACAAACGGCACATAGACCCGCCGCGTCAGCGGAGCCTGCACGATGAAGACCTCGCCGGGCACAGCATTCGCCAGCGCGCGCGCGGCGCTGGCCGCATCAGACCACTGGCCGGTGCCGTCCGACACATTGAAATAGGGCCATACCCACACTCCGGCGTAGCAGTTGGCGTGCAGTTCGGCAAGCAACTGCGTCGGTGTGCGATTGGTGCCGCCAGCGTTAGCCGGCGCCTCACCGATCACCACCGGTTTATCGAATCCGCCTTCAAACCAATCGTTGAACAGCGGCGAATAGCTCCAGTCACGTTCGTCGCCATTCATCCAGCCATAATAATGGATCTGGTAAAAATCGAGATAGCCCTGCGGATCGTACACCGTCAGGGCTGCATCGCTCCAGAAATTGCCGCTCGCGCCCAGCGCGGTAGCGCTATTCCACTTCATCGACGCGCTGCCGACCGTGGTCAACTGGTTCGAGTTGCGGTGAATGGCGCCGGAAATCTCGGCAATAAAACGTTGCATCTGGGCCAGCGTGACCGGCTCGGCGACTTCTGCTGCCGGCAAAAAGTGCGGCGGCTGGTTGATCCCAAACTCCGGTTCGTTGAAAATGTCCCAGGCCAGCACGTTGGGATGGGTACCGATCGTGTAGCCGCTGCTGCCGACCGGATAGCGCAGCATGGGCAGCAGCGCGTTGTTGATGAACGACGCGCGCTTCGTCGCATCAACGATCAAATCGCGATGCCCCCCGGCATGCTCGCCGCGCCCGCTTGCGATTGAGTCGGCGAAGAGCATATCAAAGCTCCACAGGTTAAACACAAGGTAGATATTCTCTTCTGCCGCGATCTGAATCGCGCTGGCCAGACTGGGCAGGAAATTCGCATCGAGACCGATCACCGCGCCGCCGCTGGTCGCATTGAACTCCGGCGCGCCGCGCCCATCGGCAAAGAGCCACCAGCGCAGCGAATTGGCGCCCTGCTGACGCAACGCGCGAAACATGGCGCGAGTCGCGGCAGGGTCGTAGGTA
>FWWM01008340.1_pt1 | contig 20004 bp, 22 predicted proteins | sample 2228351 | NCBI WGS metagenome assembly FWWM01 (sample SAMEA103939774, study PRJEB20133) | metagenome
ATCGAAGGCGTGGTTCGTGGCCACAGTCAGCACATCGAACCCGGCGTGCACCAGCGCCGCGATCACCTCCGGCGGCGAGGTCAGGTTCGTGGTCGGCACGCAGCCGTACGGCTCGGCGTAGTCCTGGATCGATCCATCGAGCGAGCCGACCGCGATGTCGGCCGCGGCCAGGAAGTCGCCCACCGGCGAGCGGAGCGGGCTCGCCCAGTCGCCCGTCGCCCGGATGGCGGCCAGCGTGCAGCGCGACATGAGGATGTCCCCCGTCGCCACCAGCCGCGTCACCGGTGGCAGTGCCGGCGCCAGGGCCGCCTCCACCTGCGGCAGCGCAGCCTCGCCCCGGGGCGAGAGTGCCCGCACCCGCACCCGCTCCGCGAGCGGCCAGGCGAGCACGTCGCCGTACCCCCGGGCGGGGTCGGCGCCGTCGACCGCCAGCGCAACCATCGGCGGCCGCAGCGCCTCGAACGGCACCAGCGCGAGGGTGCCCGCATCCAGCGCGAACGCCCCGAGCAGCTCCTCCGCCGTGGCGAAGAAGCGGAAGCGGAAGAGGTCGAACGTGCCCGCGCCGAGCCCGGCGAGGATCCCCTGCGCCTCGGCTGGCTGCCCGAGGAACGCCGGCTCGATCGGCCGGTCGAACCCGCCAAAGGCCGCCCACGTTGTCGCCTCGCCGCGCAGCGCGGCCGCCAGCTCCCCGCCGGCCAGGGCATCCACGCCCGCCCCGGGGCTCGCCACCGGCACGAAGATGCGCACCGGCCACCCCTCGCCGGGATCGGCCGGCTCGAACGCCAGGTCGGCCGCTTCGCCCGGGCGCGCCGGCTCGAGCCCCAGGCCTGCCGCCGCCGCCGGCAGCACCCCCGCGTAGCGCAGCGGGCGCGGTGCCTCCGTCGCTGCCGGGGCCGGCTCGGCAGCTCCCCCGCCGCGCGGCCCGCCGGCGCGCGGGCTCGTCACCGCCCAGGCGAGCACGCCCAGCGCTACGCCGAGAGCGATGACGCTCGCGATGAACCAGGGCGTCCACGGGTTGCCTGCGGGGCCCGGTTCGCCGGCCTCCATGCCGGCATCCTACCGCCGCGGCGTGCCGGCGTGTCAGCTCGCCCGTGCGTACCAGGAATCCGGCGTCCCCGATGCCGCCTCGATGAACGAGAACGCCCGGTTCAGCACCCGCTCGATGCCGCCACACGCCGCCTCCACCGCCTCGAGATCGGGCGGGAGCGGCGCCACCTCGCCACCCTCGATGTCGTACCCGCAAAAGAGCCCGTAGTGCAGCACCAGCCGGTTCGCCTGCGCTACCACGCCGGCCAGCCCATCCTGCTCCGGCGTCAGCGTCTCATCGTGGTGGCAGCGCACCGCCTCCACCAGGTGCCCGGGAAACTTCCACAGCTCGCCCAGCGCCCGGCCAACCTCGTCGTGCGCGTAGCCAGTCGTCATCAGCTCCGCCACGTGCAGCGGCGCCTCGCCGCTCCGCGCGATGCGCACCGCCTCCTCGAACTCGCGCGGCATCACCTGCCGGATCACCAGCCGGCCGATGTCGTGCAGGATGCCCGCCGTGAACGCATCCTCCGGCTTCACCGTAAACGTCTTCTTCGCCAGCGCCTCGCCCGCCACCGCCACCGCCACGCTGTGCCCCCAGAAAAGGTCCAGGTCGAACGTCTCATCCGGCAGCTTGCGGAAGGTCGACATCAGGCTCGCGCCCACGGCCACCTGTCGCACCTGCTTGAACCCGAGAATCACCACCGCCTCGCGCACCGTCGAGATCCGCCGCGCGAAGCCGTAGAACGCCGAATTCGAAATGCGGATCAGCTTTGCCGTCAGCGCCTGGTCGGTCGCCAGCACCTGCGCCAGGTCCATGGCACTGGTCCGGTCGTCATCGGCCATGCTCATCACGCGCGCGGCCACGGCCGGCAGCGGCGGCAGGTCGTCAATCCGGGAGAGCAGAGCAGCAGCATCCTTACCCATCACGCATTGAGTGTCGGCAGCGGCGCCCGCTTATGAAGGCGCCGCCCCCGAATGCTCACGCGGCGTGCTCCATTGGCCGCCCGTATTCTTCTACTGGCCGGTCAACCTTGTCGAACGGGTCAATGACATTTCGTCGAAGTCAATTCGATTTCGAGCGAATCGGCCTTTCGATCCATTGACGAACACGGCTTCCCCCAAGTATCTATCGCAGGGCGCTATGGCTCTGTATCGAGCAGATAGGCCAATCCTATCGGCGCCGCGCAACGTACACATCGATGTACACACCACAGGGGGGTCCTACATGACTGGTTCCTACTGGGAGCGCTACTGGAACAACCGCCGCTCCCGGCGCCGCTTCCTCGGCGGCGCAGCCGCCGTCTCCGCCGGTGCCGCCGGCCTCGCCCTCGTCGGCTGCGGCGACGACGATGACAACGGCGGCGGCTCCGGCCTCGCAACACCCACACCCGCCCCGAACGCCACCCCAACCCCGTCCGATCCCTTCGCCAACGCCAAGCGTGGCGGCACCTACCGCATCACCTTCACCGGTGACCCGCCCTCCATCGACCCGTACGGCAACCTCTCCTTCCTCACCAAAGGGTACGCCGCCTACGTCTACAGCCGCCTCTTCAAGTACAACACCGGCCCCGGCGTCCGCCAGGCCGACCTGCGCCCCGTGCCGGACATCGCCGAGAGCGCCGAGGCGAGCCCCGACGGCCTCACCTGGACCATCAAGCTCAAGCCGAACGTCAGGTTCCACAACGTCGCCCCCGTCAACGGCCGCGCCGTCGATAGCGACGACGTGAAGTACTCCTGGGGCCGCGCCACCGCCGAGACCAACACCAACCGCAGCCAGGTCGCCTTCGTCGACTCCGTCCAGTACCCGGATAAGCAGACCGTCATCTTCAAGCTCAAGGAACCGAACGCCGCCTTCCTCGACGTCCTCGCCGATGCCAACCTCGTCTGGATCATGCCCAAGGAGGCCGAAGGCGGCTTCGACCCGGCCAAGACCTCCATCGGCACCGGCCCCTGGATCCTCGAGAGCTACACGCCCTCCGTCGGCTTCAAGCTCAAGAAGAACCCCGAGTGGTACATGAGCGGCTTCCCGCTCATGGATGGCGTCGAAATCTCCATCATCCCCGAATACGCCAACCGCCTCGCCCAGTTCCAGGCCGGCAACACCGACGTCGAAGGCCTCAACGCCGAAGACCTCATCAACGTCAAGAACAGCCTGCCCAACGTCCAGCTCTACGGCGAAGTCTCCCAGCTCGTCGCCTGGGTCTACATGGATTCGAACCCCGACTCGCCGTGGAACAAGGATCCCCGCGTCCGCCAGGCCATCTCCATGGCCCTCGACCGCGACGGCCTGCTCGACCTCCAGTACAACGTCCGCAAGCTCAAGGAAGCCGGCCTCGCCGTCTCCGAAAAGTGGAACAACCTCATCCCCGCCGGCAACCCCCGCTTCTGGCTCGACCCCAAGAGCGCCGACCAGGGCGAATCCGCCACGTACTTCAAGTACGACCCGGCCGAGGCGAAGAAGCTCCTGGCTGCCGCCGGCTATCCCGATGGCTTCAGCACCGTCTACCAGTACACCGCCAACCGCTACGGCTCCGGCTTCAACGCCGTCGCCGAAGCGAACATCCAGATGATCAACGCCATCGGCATCCGCACCACCACCGACGTCCAGGACTACTCCTCCAAGTACATCACCCAGACGTTCACCGGAAACTTCACCGGCATCGCCTTCGGCTACGAGACCCCCTTCCCCGAAGCTGGCGGCTACCCCATCCGCCTCTTCACCGAAAACCCGCTCAACCACTCCCGCATCAAGGACGCGGAGATGGAGCGGCTCGCCCGCGAGCAGCAGCGCGAACTCGACCCCGAGAAGCGCAAGCAGCTCTTCTACGAGATCCAGCGCAAGAACGCGGAGAAGATGTACTACATCCCCCACACCGCCGGCGCCGGCACCGCCTGGACCGGCTACCGCGAGTGGGTGAAGAACATCGACATCCAGACCGTGCCCGGCGCCTACTCCGCCGGCACCGAGGAGGTCCCCTTCATCTGGCTCGACCGGGCCTAGCCCGCCCCGTCCCCCCGCACAACAGAACGAAATTCGACTACACTACGCCACCCGGGGTGGGCCGCTCCCGGCCCACCCCTCAGTAACGCCTGCCGGGTCCCAGCTCCATGCAACGCTACATCCTCCGACGCCTCCTCCTCATGATTCCCACCCTCCTCGGGGTCACCTTCATCGTCTTCGTCATCGTCCGGGCCGTCCCCGGCGATGTCGTCGACCTCGTCCTCGGCGAATTCGGCGCCGGCGACCAGGCCACCAAGGAGGCAATCCGCAAGGAGTTCGGCCTCGAAGGCAACATCGCCGCCCAGTACATCCGCTGGCTCGGCGATATCGTCCAGTTCGACCTCGGCAGGTCCCTCATCTCCAACCGCGAGGTCACCTCCGAGCTGCGCAACCGCCTCCCCGTCACGTTCCAGCTCGGCGCCATGGCCATCTTCTTCTCCCTTGCCATCGCCATCCCCGTCGGCATCATCTCCGCCATCCGGCAGGATACCTGGGCCGACTACCTCGGCCGCAGCTTCGCCATCGGCCTCCTCGCCGCCCCCAACTTCTGGATCGGCATCCTCCTCATCTCCCTCGCCGCCCGCTACTTCCAGTGGGGCGTGCCGCCCGCCAAGTACATCCCCTTCACCGAAGACCCGGTCGGCAACCTCAAGCTCATGTTCATGCCCGCCCTCATCCTCGGCGGCGGCCTGAGCGGCTCCGTCATGCGCTTCACCCGCTCCTCCATGCTCGAAGTCCTCCGCCAGGACTACATCCGCACCGCCTGGGCCAAGGGCCTCCGCGAACGCGTCATCATCATCCGCCACGCCATGCGCAACGCCCTCATCCCCGTCATCACCGTCGTCGGGCTCCAGCTCCCCGTCCTCGTCGGTGGCACCGTCATCATCGAAACCGTCTACTCCATTCCCGGCATGGGCCGCTACTACGTCTCCTCCATCGACCAGAAGGACTACCCCGTCATCCAGGCGGTCAACATCGTCGTCGCGCTGGTGGTCGTCTTCGCCAACCTCGCCGTCGACGTCCTCTACTCCGTCATCGATCCCAGGATTCGGTACTCGTAACCATGGCCACCGACGCGTCCATCCTCGAAACCTACGCCCTCCGCCGCGAGCTCACCCGCCCCCAGCGCATCCAGCGCTCGGTGCTCAATTTCATCCGTACCAAGCCGCTCGGCACCTTCGGCGCCGCCGTCGTCATCCTCCTCATCCTCATGGCCATTGCGCCCCAGGCCTTCACCTTCGGCAAGAACCCCGATATCGGCGTCCTCTCCGAGCGCTTCGAGGGCCCCTCGCTCAGCCACTGGTTCGGCACCGACCAGCAGGGGCGCGACCTCTACACCCGCATCATCTACGGCGCCCGCAACTCCATCCTCATCGGCTTCGGCGTCGTCGCCATCTCCTCCACCGCCGCCCTCGTCCTCGGCATCACCTCCGGCTACTTCGGCGGCAAGTTCGATATGCTCCTCCAGCGCCTCGTCGATATCGGCATCGCCCTCCCCGGCCTCATCTTCATCATCCTCTTCGTCACCTCCGTCCAGCAGATCCCTGTCAACCTCCGCATCGTCCTCGCCGTCGGCATGCTCGTCGCCCTCTCCCAGTCCCGCGTCATCCGCGGCGCCGCCATTGCCACCAAGCAGAACCAGTACGTCGAAGCCGCCCGTGTCATCGGCGCCTCCGATATCCGCATCATCTTCCGCCACATCGCCCCCAACGTGCTGCCCGTCCTCATCGTCGGCGCATCCATCCAGGTCGGCGGCGCCGTCCTCGTCGAATCCTCCCTCGCCTTCCTCGGCTACGGCGTCCAGCCGCCCACCGCCTCCTGGGGCCGCATGCTCAACGAAGCGCGCGAGCGCCTCACCCAGTACCCGCACGTCGCCATCTTCCCCGGCCTCGTCATCTTCCTCACCGTCTACGCCTTCAACATGTTCGGCGACGCCCTGCGCGACGTCCTCGACCCGCGCCTCCGCGGCGCCCGCTAAGTTCGCCCGCAATCCCCCACTCGCAGTCCCCCGCATCTCCCGGTACAATGCCACAACGGGCCCCCGGAAAACGGGGGCCCGGAGTCTGTCTGATGCCCATCGTCGTCGTTGTCGGCGGCCAGTGGGGCGACGAAGGCAAAGGCCGCATCGTCGACCTCCTCGCCCGCAAAGCCCGAGTCGTCGCCCGTTACTCAGCGGGCAATAACGCCGGCCACACCATCGTCAACGAGCTCGGAGAGTTCAAACTCCACCTCGTGCCTGCCGGCATCTTCTACCCCGAAAAAACCTGCGTCATCGGCAACGGCGTCGCCGTCGACCCCGAAGTCCTCCTCGGCGAAATCGAAGGCCTCGAACAGAAAAACATCGATACCTCCCGCCTCGTCGTCTCCGACCGGGCCCACGTCATCATGCCCTGGCACCGCCTCCTCGATCAGCTCGATGAGCAGGCCCGCGGCGCCCACGCCATCGGCACCACCGGCAAGGGCGTCGGCCCCTGCTTCGCCGATAAGGTCGCCCGCCGCGGCATCCGCATCTGCGACCTCCTCCGCCGCGAAGACCTCATCCCCCGCATCGAGGCCGCCCTCGCCTTCCAGAACCGCGTCATCACCGGCGTCTACGGCGCCGAGCCGATCGACTTCCGCGAATGCCTCGAACGGTACGTCGAATTCGGCCAGCGCCTCCGCCCCTACGTCGGCGACGTCCAGGAGATCATCCTCGATGCCCACCGCCGCGGCGAATACGTCCTCCTCGAAGGCGCCCAGGGCTCCCTCCTCGATCTCGACCACGGCACCTACCCCTACGTCACCTCCAGCGTCCCCTCCAGCTCCAGCTCCGGCGCCGCCCTCGGCGTCGGCATCGGCCCCACCGATATCAGCCGCGTCGTCGGCGTCTTCAAGAGCTACTGCACCCGCGTCGGCAACGGCCCCTTCCCCACCGAGCTCTTCGATACCATCGCCGACCAGCTCCGCGACCACGGCAAAGAGTTCGGCCGCGGCGAATACGGCACCACCACCGGCCGCCCCCGCCGCATCGGCTGGCTCGATGCCGTCGCAGCCCGCTACAGCGTCCGCTTCAACGGCCTCTCCGCCGTCGCCCTCACCCGGCTCGATGTCCTCGATGCCCTCCCCTCCATCAAGATCTGCACCGCCTACGAGCTCGACGGGCGCATCATCGACCACTTCCCCGCCCGCGAATCCGAGCTCGAGCGTGTGCGCCCCGTCTACGAAGAGCTCCCCGGCTGGCAGCGCCCCACCACCAACGTGCGCTCCTTCGATGACCTGCCACCCCAGGCGCAGGCCTTCATCCGCCGCGTCGAAGACCTCCTCGAATGCCCCGTCGATCTCATTTCCGTCGGCCCGGCCCGCGAGCAGGCCATTATCGTCAACCCCATCCTCTAGCCCAGCAGCGACCCACCATGTACACCCTCGTCCTCCTGCGCCACGGCGAATCCACCTGGAACCTCGAAAACCGCTTCACCGGCTGGCACGATGTCCCCCTCTCCGAGACCGGCATCGCAGAAGCCCGCCGCGCCGGTGAACTGATGCGCGCCGAGGGCCTCGCCTTCGATGTCGCCCACACCTCCCTCCTCCGTCGCGCCATCCAGACCGTCAACATCGCCCTCGATGTCATGGACCAGCACTGGATCCCGGTGCGCCGCCACTGGCGCCTCAACGAGCGCCACTACGGCGCCCTCCAGGGCCTGAACAAGAAGGAAACGTCCGAACAGTACGGCCCCGACCAGGTCTTCGCCTGGCGCCGCAGCTACGACGTCCCCCCGCCGCCGCTCGACCCCGCCGACCCGCGCCACCCCCGCTTCGACCGCCGTTACGCCGGCCTCGCCCCCGACCTGCTGCCCGCCACCGAATGCCTCAAGGACGTCGTTGCGCGCATGCTCCCCTACTGGCACGACGCCATCGTCCCCGACCTCCGGGCCGGTCGCACCGTCCTCGTCGGCGCCCACGGCAACAGCCTCCGCGCGCTCGTCAAGCACCTCGACGGCATCAGCGACGAGGCCATCGCCGAGCTCAACATCCCCACCGGCATCCCGCTTCTCTACGAGCTCGATGCCGACCTTCGGCCGATCGCCTCCCGCTACCTCGGCGACCCCGAGGCCGCGCGCGCTGCCGCCGAGGCCGTCGCTCGCCAGGCCGGCTAACGCGTCGCAGCCCGCTCCCGTTCGGCCGCCTTTTGCTCCTTCCTGCGCGCGTCAGCAAGCTGCCCGAACGTCTTCTGCACACCGAACACCGGATAGATCCGTTCGAATGTCCCCGGCATCAGTTCCGCCAGGGCTGCCGTCGGCCGCGCCGGCACCCAGAACTGCAGCATCTCCGGCCGGTCCTTCCGGATCGCCTTCACCACATCCCGCGCTACCCGCTCCGGCTTCACGGTCCCCGCCAGGAACGTCGCCTTCGCGCCCGTTTGCCGCTCCCAATCGGCGTACATGCCCGCCTCGGCCACGAAGCCGGGGCAGATGGCGCTCGCCGAAACACCGCGCTTCCGGAACTCCATCCGGATCCCCTCCGTGAAGGCAATGAGCCCCGCCTTCGAGGCCGAATACGGCGATGAGTACGGGACCGGCACCTTGCCCGCCAGCGAGGCGATGTTGACGATGTGCCCCCGCTTCCGCTCCAGCATCCCCGGCAGCACCAGCCGCGTGAGCTGCATCGCCGCGATCAGGTTCACCCGGATGATCCGGTCCAGCTCCTCATCGTCCTGGTCCTCGAAGTGCGCCGTCACCTCGATGCCGGCGTTGTTCACCAGGATGTCGATCCGGCCAAACTCCGCCGTCGCCGCCGAGACAAGCGACCGCCGGCTATCCCCGTCGGCCACGTCGCAGGCCACTGCCAGCGCCCGCCGGCCCATCGCCCGGATCTCCTCCGCCACCGCCTCGAGCGATGGCGCCGTGCGCGCCGCCAGCACCACGTGACACCCCGCCCGCGCCAGCTCCTTCGCGATGTACGTGCCGAGACCGCGCGAGGCCCCCGTGACAATCGCCACCCGGTCCTGCAGGTTCTTCATCTCGGTGCCCTCCCATGACAGGCTGGCCGGAAGTCTACAACAGCACGGCACGCCCGCGGGACGTTCGACCGCTTCTCGCACATTCCGTCGTCGTTTGCGATGCTGACACCATGCAGCCGCGCGTTCTCGGCGCTGCCCGCAGCCGTCGCCTCGCCCTCGTGCTCCTGGTGGCGCTGCTGCCCACCGTCTCGTACTTCGGCCACTGGCCCGCGCTCACCCTGCCGATCCCCGGCACCGCCTACGTGCTCACCCTGCCCTTCTCCGGCGAAGACGCCGCCCCGGGCGACCACGCCGCCCACTGCCACGGCGAATCCGCCGGCTGCACCAGCGGCGCCGGCGCCGGCACCATCGCGCTCGCCCTGCTGGCGGCTGCCATCGCGCTTGTCCTTCCGGCCGGTCCGCTCGTCCCGGTGCCCGTGGGCTGCTCCCCACGGCTCCGCGCCCGGTACCTGCGACCGGAGCACGGCCCGCCTCGCACCCTTCCCTCCCGCCCTGCCCCCATCGTTCGCCCCTGAGCCCCGCCCCCGTGGCGTGTGCTCGCCATCCCACGCGGGAGGGAACCGACACCTCATGCACATCCGACGCTTCATGCTGCCCGCCGCGCTGGCGGCCGTGCTGCTCCTCACCATCCCCATCGCCGCGGCCTGCGGTGGCGATGATGACGACGATGCCGGCGCCCACAACGACACGGCCCAGGTCATCACCGCGATCGCCTTCCTCGATTCGCTCGGCCTGCACGGCATCGACGACGCCATCAACAAGGACCGCACCATCCCTGCCGGCGCCGCCGCGAAGGCCCGCAAGGGGCAGGCCGTGGTGAAGGCCACCGCGTGGCCGGCTGAGCTCGCCGGCAAGGCAGACGCCCTCGCCGGCATCCTCGGCGAGATGGCCGCGGCCCTCGAAGGCAGCAGCCCCGACCTCGAGAAGGCCGGCGCCGCCGCGAAAAAGGCCCACGATGCCGAGCACGAGTTCTCCGATGCCGCCTGGGCCTGGATCTTCACGCAGGCCGGCGTGGAAGGCTCCAGCCACGGCCACTGATCCCGGCCCGGCGGGCAGGCAGCCAACGGCCATTCGGCCGCGCCCCGGCGCCATGCCTGGCCTACACTGGGATCACGTTCATCCCCGGGGGACCGCACCATGACCACCGCACGCTGGCGCCTCGCCGCACTCCTCGCAGCCGCCGCCCTCCTGCTCCCGGCCTTCGCAGCCTGCAGCAACGGCAACGACGATGACCTCGGCGACGCCTCCTACATGGGCGCCATCGTCACGCCCCCAATCGAAAAACCCGACGCCGTCCTCATGGATGAGAACGGCCAGCCTTTCGACCTCCGCAAGGAAACCGAGGGCTACGTCACGCTGCTCTACGTTGGCTACACCCACTGCCCCGACATCTGCCCGACGCACCTCTACGAAATCAGCGAGGCGCTCAAGAAGCTCGACCCGGATATCCGCAAGGAGGTCAAAGTCGTCTTCGCCACCGCAGACCCGGAGCGTGACAGCCCCGAGCAGCTCAAGCAGTACCTCGATACCTTCGACCCCGACTTCATCGGGCTGACCGGCACCCGCGACCTCATGGACCAGTTCCAGGTCGCCCTTGGCCTCCAGCCCGCCACCCGCACCGACCTCGGCGGCGGCAACTACGCCGTCAACCACGCCGCCTACGTCATGGCCTTCACCAAGGACAACTACGCCTACACCGTCTACCCCTCCGGCATGGGGCAGAAGGAATGGCTCAACGACCTCCCACTGCTCGTCAAGAAAGGATTCCGCACCGAATGACCGCCTGGCATCTCCGCCTGCGCATCCCCGTACTCCTCCTCGCCGCCCTCGCCATCCCGCTCGTTGCCGCGGCCTGCGGCGGTGACGACGATGACGACGACGGCCACGCCGGCACCGGCTCCGGCTTCGAAACCGTGAAGGTCGGCGACCTCACCATCGCCGATGCCTGGGTCCGTGCCGCCACCACCACCAACGTCACCGCCGCCTACCTGACCATCAAAAGCAGCGGCGCCTCCGACACGCTCGTCAGCGCCTCCTCGCCCATCGCCGGCATGGTCCAACTCCACGAGGTCGTCACCGAAGGTGCGAGCTCCAAGATGCAGGAGAAGGCGGGCGGCTTCCCCGTCCCCGCCAACGGCATGGTCGAGCTCAAGCCCGGCGGCTACCACATCATGCTCATGGACCTGAAGCAGCAGCCGAAAGAGGGCGAAAGCGTCCAGCTCACCCTTAAATTCGAAAAGGCCGGCGACGTCACCATCACGGCGCCGGTGAAGGTCGCCAGTGGCAGCACCCCCGATATGAGCCACGATCACGGGTCCGGCGGCATGGGGTCGCCCACCGCCGGCCACTGACCGCCAGCCCGGGCACCTTCACCCGGACCACACCGCGCGGGCCGGGAGCGGCATTGCTCCCGGCCCGTTCTCTTCCTCGCTGGCCGCTGCCGCCGTGGCCCCGGGGCGCTACTGCCCATCCGCCGCGAGGTTGATGCCCACCGCGCAGCCGTTCCCCCAGCACCGCGCCGGCTTCGGTAGCGGCGTTGGTGTGGGAGGGGCGATCGGTGTCGCCGTCGGGGTGGGGGTGGGCGTCGGTGTCGGCGCTTCCTTCGCACACGCGACGGCCCACGTGTTCGATGTCCGCGGCGTCATCACCGTCACGTAGTGGCCCGCGTCCGAATAGTAGCGATCGGTCGTACCCGCCGTGTAGCTAATGGTTCCGGAGAGTTCGCCCGGCTGGAGCGTCCAGTCCGGGTCGTCCGGGAAGCCGCCATGACCTGGCTTGTAGACGCGAATGGGCACCGAGGCCACGTTCCGGAACTGGATTTCGTCGCCGCGGTTGATGCGGCACTCCCGGGGGTTGAACCCCTCGGTGTTCACCTCGATGACGTACCGATCGTACGCCGCCGCCGGCGTGACGCTGCCGCCCACGAGGGTCACGCTCAGCGCGCCGGCGAGCACCATCAACAGCGCAGCCGCCGCAAGCAGCGGCCGAACGCGGTGGTCGCTCATCGAACCTCCACGGATCCCCCACCCCGCCACGGGGCTGTCTGAGCGTACCGCAGCCCCGGCGCTCGTGTCACCGCTCCGTCAGGCCGGGGGAAGGCGTCAGTCCTGCGCCACCGCTGGAACCCGCAGGCAGTGCGCCTGTCCCCGGCAGGGCGGCGGCGGTGGCTGGCGCGCCGGGTCCGGGAAGCACGTCACGTTCCACGTCGGCGTCCACACCGGCGTCATCACAATCACGTAGTTCGCCGGGTTCTCGTAATCCTCGAAGCGGAACGTCCCCGGGAAGCCCATGTACTCCTCCCGCGACACTTCCCCCGGCGCCAGCCAGCCCGAATCGAACAGCAGGCCGCCGCCCGGCGTCGGCGAGTGGCGCACCACCCGGCGCGGCGTCGTCCCCACGTTCTTGAAGCGCAGGAACTCCCGGTTCATCTGGCACATGGAAGGGTTGAATCCACCTTCCGAGACCTCGATCGTCCGCACCTCGTAGGCGCGCGCGCCGGGCAGCGCCCAGGCGGTCGCCAGGGCCACCAGCAGCACCGCGGGAAGCACGACACGTCGCCCGGTCATGGCCCCCCAGCCTACCCGTCCGCCGGCCAATGCGCTCCCGGCGGGCACACGCAAACAGGCCCCGCGCCTGCGGGGCCTGCCGGGTGTTCGTGCCTCTCTACAGCCGGCTGCCGGGCGGCAGGGCGGCTGGAGGAACCGCCGTTCTCCGGGACTTCCGTATCCGTCGCCGCTCCTTCACGGAGCGATCCGGGGCGCCTGCATCGCACAGGTCTTGGTTCAGCTCCCGGTCACCTGGGGCAACGCCGTGGATACGGGCCCGCGGCGGCCTGGCGATCGGCCTGCTTCAGCGCAGGCCCGCTCTCTGCACGATGAAGACTCCATAGAGGGCGTGCAGCTTGTTCCGCATCATCGTCCCTCCTTTCGAGTCTCTGCGAGTCGGCGGGGACCGGGCCTCTTCAGCACCGGGCGCCTATCGCATCCTCACTGTTAACATACTCTCGCGTCATCGCCTGTCAAGAGGTTTTCGCGCGCCCCCCGTGAAGAATTGGTGGACGCTCGCCTCAGTAGCCGCGGTGCTCCTTCTCGAGCTCCTTCGCATCGGGCAGCGGGTGCGCCTCGCGCGGGCGGGGCGGCTTCCCACCGGGCCCCTCCTCGGCCATCTCCGATACCGTGTCCGGCTCCGGTACGATGGCGCGCGGGTCCGCCTCCGCCGGGTCGAGCAGCTCTGCCCCCTCCTCGAGGGCCTCGCGCAGCGCTTTCAGCGGGTGCAGCCCCTTCAGGAACTCCTTCGCTCCCTTCAGGTCCTCGCGCGGGTCCAGGTCCCCTTCAGCCATGATCGTCTCCTCGTGCGGGCGCGCTGCGGCGCCGGCCTCTCCAGTATGCGCCCGCCCGGTCCGGCCCCGCACCACCCGGCCCGTCGCGCACTCCACGAACCACTGCACCTCGTGCCGTTGCTCTGCCGTCGCCGCCATTGTCGTCCCTCCCCCGGGCTCACCCCTCAGCCGGCCCGGATTTCGATCTTCCGCGCCGGCTCCTTCGGCGTGGGCGCCCGCTTCGGCAGCACCACCTCCAGCACCCCGTCCTTCAGGTGCGCCTCGATGCGGTCCGCATCCACCTCCTGCGGGATCGCCAGGCTGCGCTCAAACGACCCGAAGAAGCGCTCGCGGTACGCCCGCCCCTGGGCCGTCTCCTCCCGCTCCGAGCGCTTCTCCCCGCGGATGGTGAGCACCCCATCGGCCACCGTCACCTCCATATCGCCCGGCTGCACGCCCGGCAGCTCCGCCGCCACGACGATCGCATCCTCCCGCTCGGTCACGTCGCAACGCGGGCTCCAGCTCGGCTCGGCCGCCACGCCCAGGCGGGCCAGCCATTCGCGCGGGACCAGGCTGCCCAGGTCATCGAACGGGTTCCAGCGGACAACACCACTCATTGCGCTGCCTCCTCTGCATGGGTGAATCGGCCCCAAGCATGGCAGCAGCCCGTCATGACGGCGATATCCGAACGGGGAAGCCCCAGGGGGCCGCCCGGCCCCATACCCCGGGGCAGTCTACGCCCCCGCGACCGTCTCCTCGATGAGCAGCAGGAACTGCTCGGCCGCGAACGGCTTCTGCACGAACACCGTCCGCGGCGTCCGCGCCGCGAACTCCGCCGGCCCCTCCGAGCTGTACCCGCTGATGAGGATGAAGGGAAGGTTTGGGTGCTTCTCCAGCATCTCCCGCCGCAGCTCGATCCCCGAATCACCCGGCATCACGATATCGGAGACAACGAGGTCCACCGGTGTCGTCTCCAGGATGGCGCGCGCCTCGCCGGCGTGCGAGGCCTGCAGCACCGAGTACCCGTGCGTCCGCAGGAGCCGCGCCAGCATCACCCGCACCGGGTCGTCGTCGTCAACGATCAGGATCGTTGTTGCCAATGGCCTCTGCTCCTCCGGCCGCACGCCCGGCCCGGCCGGCTCGGCCATTGCAGGTGGTGTACTTCCCCGGTGCACGTGAGCGTACCGTTCCCGCCGTTCTCCAGTCTCTGCTGCATTCTGCGGCACACCCCTCCCCTCCGGCATTCGGGATTCCCCTGATAGGGAGCCCCAGCACCACATAACATCGCGTGAATCTACCGCCCTGTCACCGGCGCGCCACCCGCTCGCCGCAATCTTTGCTCAGGCTTCATTTCGCACCTATCATCGCCCTACGCCAGGAGGTGCACAGCATGCGCTTCATCGCCACCGTCATTTCTGCTGCCATCCTCCTCGTGCTGGTGTACCTCGTGGTTGGCGCCATTGCCGATGGCTATTTCGGCGCCAATATCATCCCCGATCGCCTCGTACCCGACGCCTGGTCCGCGCCCGATAGCTGGGCCGAATGGCGCGACATCGTCATCGTCCTCCTCGGCCTCTTCTGGATCCTCGCCGGCATCCTCGCGGTCGTCGTCATGATCGCCCTGGTCGCCCTCGTCTTCGCCATCCGCAAGGTTGTGCGCGACCACGCGGCCCCCGCGCTCGACTCCCTCCGCCAGTCCCTCGATACGGTCCGCGGCACCGCTGAGTTCGCCGGCGAGACCGTTGCCAGCCCCATCATCCGCGTGTACGCCGTCGTGAAGGGCGTGCGCACCGGCCTCGCCGCCATCACCGGCCTGCCCGATCGCATCCGCGGCCGGCGCCACGGGAAGAAGAAAAAGCGATGAGCCCCGACGACGACACCCGCACGGCTGAACCGCTCGAAGTTAGCCCGCCCCCGGGCGAGCGCGAGGAGCACCCCCTGCTGGCGTGGGCACGCGCCATCGTCCTCGGCATCGCCGATACCGCCCGCGATATGCTCGAGGCCGGCCGCCGCGGCGCCCGCGAAGCCATGGACGACGGCTGGCGCCGCTTTGACGAGAAGACGAAGCACCGCCGCGAGCGCCCATAGCCCGCCCCCGCCAGCGCACACGGCCGAACCTGTTACCATCTTTCCCCGGGTCCATCGCCCGCCCCGCGCGGAGAGGTGCTGGAGTGGACGATCAGGCACGCCTGGAAAGCGTGTGTACCGCAAGGTACCGTGGGTTCGAATCCCACCCTCTCCGCCATCCCACCCCCTTCCCCCGGCCGGTTGTCGCCAGCTCCCCGCTCCCGTAGAGTCCCTCCGCAAACCCGAAGGAGATTCGCCCCATGCAGGAGCTGACCGGGAAGGTCGCCGTCGTCACCGGCGCTGCGAGCGGCATCGGCCTCGCCCTCGCCCACCGCTTTGCCGAGGAGGGCGCCGCCGTCGTCCTGGCCGATATCGAAGCCGAGCCCCTCGCCATGGCCGAGGCCGGCCTCCGCCAGCGCGGCGCCCGCGCCATCGCGGTGCGCACCAACGTCCTCGTCGATGACGACCTCGAAGCGCTCGCCGATGCCGCCTACCGGGCCTTCGGCGCCGTCCACATCCTGTGCAACAACGCCGGCGTCTCGGGTGGCGCTGGCCTCCCCATCTGGGAAGCCCCGGCGGCCGACTTCGAATGGGTCTTCGGCGTCAACTTCCACGGCGTCCTCCGCGGCATCCGTGCCTTCGTCCCCCGCATGATCGCCGGCGGCCAGGAAGGCCACATCGTCAACACCGCCTCGGCCGCCGGGCTGCTCACCGGCGCCGACCCCTACTCCATCTCCAAGCACGCTGTCGTCTGCCTCACCGAAGGCCTCTACAAGCAGTTCCGCCTCATGAACCTCCCCCTCTCGGCTTCCGTCCTCTGCCCCGGCTGGGTGAACACCAACATCCTCGAAGCCGAGCGCAACCGCCCCGCCGAGTTCGGCCCCGCCCGCGACCGCTCCCAGCTCCCACCCCAGGCGCAGCAGAGCCGCGCCATGGTCGAAGGCCTCCTCCGCCAGGGCTTCCCCCCGGAGGAAGTCGCCCGCCAGGTGGTCGAGGCGATCAAGTCCGATACCTTCTACATCTTCCCCATGCAGGAGTACATCTGGCAGGCCGTTCGCCAGCGCTTCGAAGGCGTGCTCAACCGCCAGAACCCGGTGGCCACAGGCCCCCTCCGGTAAAGAACCGGTCGCGTTCCCCCTTGCCATCGTCATAACGGTGCGCCACCATCAACGCCCCATGCTGCCGCTCCCCCCGTCGGCGGTGGCGAACCGGTCGCCCTTCCTGCGGCGCGCCGTCCTCCTCGGCGTCGCCCTCGTCGCGCTCGTCCCGGCGACCTTCGCCCGCCCCCTCACCTACGAGGTCCAGCCCGGCGAAACTCTCTCCGAGATCGCCCTCCGCTATGGCGTCGACCTCGATACCCTCGCCGCAGCCAACGGCATCGCCAACCCGGACCTCATCTTCGCCGGCCAGGTGCTCACCATCGCCGAATCCTCGCCCGGCATCCCGCCGCCCGGTGGCGCCGTCGCACCCCCTGCCGAGCGCCTCTACCTCGTCCAGCCCGGCGATACCCTGGGCTCCATCGCCCTCGCCCACGGCGCCACGGTCAACGCCATCGCCGAGGCCAACGGCATCGAGGACCACGATCGCATCTTCGCCGGGCGGCTTCTCGTCCTGCCGGTGCCAACCCGCGCGCCCGCCGTGGTCGATCGCCCGGCCGTCGAGCAGCTCCTCCGCCAGGCAGCCGCCGAGCACGGCATCTGGCCGCCACTCCTCCTCGGCCTCGCCTGGCTCGAGAGTGGCTGGAACCAGGCGATGGTCAGCCCCGCGGGCGCGGTCGGCATCATGCAGCTCATGCCCGCCACCGCCGAATGGGGACTCGAATACCTCGCGCCGGGTGCCGTGCACTGGCGCACCGACCCCGCCGATAACATCCGCCTCGGTGCCGCCATCTTCGCCCACCTGCTCTGGCAGGCCGGCTACGACGTCGAGATCGCACTTGCCTTCTACTACCAGGGCTGGTGGAGCATCGAGCAGTTCGGCATCTTCGAGGAGACCGAGCAGTACATCGCCAACGTGCTCGCCATCGCAGCCGGCTTCGCCCCCTGAGCCCGCCGAGGGCGCCCGCCCCCTACCGCACGAGGTCGCCGTACGCCCCGGGGATGCGGTCGAAGAGGGCGTTGGTCCCCGGCGCCATATCTTTCCAGCGCGCCATGGCCGGGTTCACCTGGGCGGCCATCGCCAGCCCGCTCTCGCGCGGCGAAATCGTCAGTGGTGCGCCGTTTGGCACGATGATCATCCCCACACCCGGCCCCGCCACCGCCGTGTAGACGCGGTTCTCATCGCTCCGTGCCCGCGCGATGCGCTCCGTCATCGGCCCGGCCGCAAACGCCGACCACGCCAGGATCTCCGCCCCGTCGAGCATCAGGATCCGCGCAACCTCCGGCACCAGTCCCTCCTCGCCGCAGAGGATGCCAACCCGCCCGGCAGGCGTCGCCACCACCGGCGGCAGCGCCTCCCCCGGTTCGATGCCCCGCCCGTGGGATGCCGCGTGCACCACGGTCCCGCCCGGGTGCACGAGCGCGGCAAACTGCCGCGGCCGCTGCCCATCAACCGCGGCCCCGAAGAGCAGGCTGCCACCGCCGGCACGCAACGCTGCCTCCACCCGTGGCAGTGCAGCCTCCCAGCCCGCCGGTGCCTCCATCCCACCCACCACCACCAGGTCGGCATCCTGCTCCCGCTGCTCCCGGTAGAGCGCAATCAGCGCCTCCGCATCCCACCCCCCGGGCGAGGGCACCACGGCCACGCGTCGGCTCTCCCGGGCCGGCACCACGGCCTCCTCAAGCAACGCCGTCACCGGCAGCGATGCCGTCGGCTCCGTCAGTCGCCCGTAGAGCGCCGGCCGCCGTGCCGGCCGCTCCACTGCCATCGGCTCAATGTCGAAGGTCACCACCGCTCCTCGGTCGGCAGGGGCACACACGCGCGTCGTTCCCTCCGGGTCGAACACGGAGGATCGCCCGGCGTAGACGAGCGTGCGTCCTTCCGGACCGTAGCGGTCGGCCGCGGCCACCCACACACCGTTCTCGAAGGCCCGCACCGGCACCAGGTACTCGCACTGCGTGGTCGAAACCTCGGCCAGTTCCCGGCCCCAGGCCACCCAGGCGGTCAGGTCGAGGATCACCTCGGCTCCGTTCACCGCCAGCGCCCGCGCCACCTCCGGCTGGCGGGCATCGGCGCAGATGAGGATGCCGAAGCAGACGAAGCCCGTATCCCACACCGGGAACGCCTGCCCCCGCGCGAACCAGCGTGCATCGAAGTGCCAGAGGAAGCTCTTGTCGTATCTGCCGCGAATCTCCCCGGTCGGGTCGAACACCAGCCCGCTGTTCGTCAGCGTCCCATCAGCGTGCGGCACGGCCAGCCCGGCGGCGAGCCAGAATCCCCAGCGGCGGCAGCGCTCCGCGAGTGTCCCGGTCACCTCGGCAAACGGTCGCACGCCGGGGCGGTCGTACGGCCGCGCATCGCGCACGTAGTAGGCGGGGTACGAGCACTCGGGCAGGCCCACGAGCTGGGCGCCGGCAGCGCCGGCCTCATCCAGCGCGGCGAGGATCGCCGTCCAATTCTCCTCCGCCCGCTCGATGGGGTGGGCGGGCACCTGGCAGAGCCCGACGCGGAATGGCCTCATGGGGCAAGCCTCCCCCGCAATGCTACCGGTTGCCTGTCGGATCCGTCTGGCCGACGAACTGACCACCGGCGCTCAGCGGTGTGCCGAGGACCGGCTCCAGGATGAGCTGACAGATTGGCATCCCAGCCTTCAGCCGGATGCCCGCAGGGCCCAGATTCATCATTTCCAACGCGATGGTGCCCCTGAACCCTGCATGGATGGTTGGGGCAGTGAAGTGCACCAGCAGGCCCAGGCGGGCCAGCGAACTCTTGCCCTCCACCCGCGCGGCCAGGCAGCCCTTCGCCGCCACACTCGGATCGAGGTCCGGCGGGAGCGACAGGTGCACCTGTTCCAGCGTCATCCCGAGGACGAATCTCCGCGGATCCAGGACGAATCCCTCGGGAGGGATATCGACCCGGTCGTACAGGCGGTCCAGCGTCTGGGCCACGCTCCCGGTTGTTGGGTCGAAGGTGATGCTGGCACCGTCTGCCGGAACCCTCAGAATGTTCCCCAGGCGCAGGTTGACGGACGTCGAATCGAATGCGCTCCGATCGCCGGCGCCACCCGGCGCGACGGGGGCCGGCTCAATCCGCAGGCGCCCATCGCTCAGCGCCTCGAGAATCGCCGCATCGCTCAGGATCATCGAATCAGCGGGCGGGCCGGGTCGCGAGAACTGTGCGGTCCACCTCGACGTAGCGCACAGCACCGTACACGTCGCCGGGAAGTTCGATGATCGCGCGGTCGTCGTTCAGCTGCACCACGCGCACGGCGATCTCGCCGGTCCCGTTGTCGCGACTCACCACCAGCTCCCTGGCTGCCATGAATCCGACCCGATTCCCGCGGAGGTCCTCGAGCTCCGCGGTCACCTCAGAAGGGAAAAACCCCTCGGAAAGCCTGGCCCGGATGGTTGCCTGCTGCATACACGGCTCCTTGAAAGCGCCATTCTGGGCGGAGGCACCGCCATCTGCACTCCCTATACCCACTTCCCACCCCCCACG
>FWWM01008343.1_pt1 | contig 20001 bp, 13 predicted proteins | sample 2228351 | NCBI WGS metagenome assembly FWWM01 (sample SAMEA103939774, study PRJEB20133) | metagenome
CACTTCGCTCAACGGTTCGGCAACTGACTCCGATGGCGGCATGAAAATCTTTGCGGGAGGAAAAGTTTCTACGGGTTAGTAGTACAGCAGGACGGAAACTCGCAGGGCTTTCGTTCGCATTTTGGTCCCCCCTCCTTGGTGGGCCGTCTGAAGATAACGGTTCGGATTATCATACTGGCGATGGAGCGAGTTCCACAACCGAGCCCGCTATGAAACGAAACTGGATTCTCGCGTTGGTCTGGTTGCCGGCGGCGATTCTGAATGGGCAGATCCGAGCGGTCGTACCCGCGTCAGGCCCGAAGCCCGTCGGCCCATATACGCCGGGCATTGAGGCCGGCGGCTACCTTTACGTCTCCGGGCAGGGGGCCCGGGCCCCGGACGGCACGATGCCTGCAACCTTTGCCGGGCAGGTGCGCCAGACGCTGGAAAACGTCCGGACGATTGTCGAGGCGGCCGGCCTGAGCATGGAGCACGTGGTCTATACCCACGTCTACCTGGAGGACATCAGCAAGTTTGCCGAGATGAACCGGGTTTATGCGGAGTTCTTCCCTGGGGAACCGCCCGCCCGCGCAACCCTCGGCGTGGCTCGCTTGCCCGGCACGCCGGTCGAGATCAACGCCGTCGCGGTCAGGGAGCTGAAAGGGAAAAGAGCGGTTCGGCCGGCGGGCCACGACCCCGGCGAGCCGCTGTCTCCGGGGATGCTCACCCACGACCGGCTGTTCGTCTCCGCCATGCGGGGCCGTGATCTGAAAACCGGCGAAATACCCGCCGATCCGGCCCGGCAGGTCGAGCTGGCCCTGGACGGGATGAAGGCCGTCTGCGAAGCCGCCGGTTTGAGCCTGGCGCACATGGTCTTTGTCAATCCGTACCTCACCGCCGCCATTCCCAGCAACGTCATGAACCAGCTCTACGCCCGGCGCTTCGAGTTCGGCAACACGCCGGCGCGGGCGACCATCCGGGTCATGAGCCTGCCGGAAGGCGCCCAGATCGAGTTCACCGGGGTGGCCGTGCGTGACCTCAGCCAGCGCCGTGCCGTGCGCCCGAAGAACATGAAGCCCAGCCCAACGGCCAGCCCCTGCGTGTTTGCCGGCGACACGCTCTACTGCTCGGCCAAAAGCGGCTTCATTCCGGGGCCCAACGGCGGCATCTACGCCTCGACGGTCGAGCACCAGCTTCGCCAGACCATGCGGAACCTGCTCGACAACCTCGAAGAGGCTGACATGGACTTCCGCCACGTGGTGGCCGCGAACGTCTACCTGGACGACATCGAGGATTTCCCGAAAATGAACGCCATTTACGCGAGGTACTTCGGCGAGACGGCGCCGGCGCGGACGACGGTGCAGCAGGTCACGCCGGGCGACCGCTCACCCGACAGTGAGGGTCGCTACCCCGCCCTGGAGCAGGTCTCACTGATCGCGGTGCGGCCGCCCGGGAGGGAATAGGCGGCTGTGCCGGCTTCCCCCCGCCGGAGCAAGTCTTCGTGCCGGAAAAAATGTATCGGGGCGCCCCTGATTTCCTGCACAATAGGGGTGAGAGGGAACACGTGACGGGCGGCATGCGCGTGCGATTCCGGGGCGTGGCCCTTGCGGCGACACTCGCGTTGATCGGGTTTTTCGCCTGGGCGGCGGCGCGGCACGGCCGGAGCGCGTGGCTGCCCGCGGCGCAGACTCCTCACCTTGTTCGAGATTTGGCTCCCGGGCGGTTCCTGGTCGCCCGCCGGGAACTCTTAGACCCCAATTTCGCCGAGACCGTGGTGGTGCTGGTGCACTACGACCGGAAGGGCGCGATGGGGCTCATTGTCAACCGCCCGACTGACATCCCACTGTCACGCGTCTTTGATGAGCTCAAGCTGGCGCAGAAGCGCACCGATCGCCTGTTTCTGGGCGGACCGGTGGCCCCAATGGGCGTGCTGGCCCTGGTCCGCACGCCGGCGAAGCCGGCCGATGCCCGCAACGTTCTGGACGACGTCTACCTGATCAACGACGCCAAGAGGCTCGAGGAGGCGCTGGCGGCCTCGGATGACCCGACACGGCTGCGCGTCTTCATGGGCTATGCCGGCTGGGCCGCCGGCCAACTCGAGGGGGAGGTGGACCTGGGGGTGTGGCACATCTTCCGTGGCGACGCCAGCCTGATCTTCGACCCGAAACCGCAGACGCTGTGGTCACGGCTCATCCATCTGACCGAGCTTCGGATTGCCTCCGCGCGGCCTCCGGCGGCAACCGGCGCGAGCCGGCGGCCGGGCGCGGCACTCAGTGCTTCCACATTCGCGCTCCGCAGGGCGTCTTAACCTAAGAAGACGTGATCACGCGCGGCGGCCATCTCGCAGTGATCTTGCCGGCGCTCGCTGCCATCCTGGCCGGCCAGTACCCGCCGGATCCGGGCGCGCGCGGCTCCATCGAAGGTTCGGTGCGCCATTACAGCAGCGGCAACCCGATGCCGCGGGTCTTGGTCGTGCTCCACCCGGCCGGCTCGGAGATCGCGGCGCGGGCCATGACCACCGACCGTCATGGGAACTTCGCGTTCACCGAACTGCCCTCGGGCTACTACGCTGTCAGTGCCCGGCATCCTGGCTTCCTGCCCGCCGTTTTCGCCCAGACCGAGTACACCCGGCTGCCGGTGGTCTTCGGCCTGATGCCGGGTGAGCGCCTCGACGGCATCGTCATTCGCATGCGCCCCGGCGGTGTCATCTCGGGCCGGGTCGAGTTCACCGACGGCATACCGGCGGTCGGCGTGCCGGTCGAGCTATATCGCGAGTACTTCTACCGCGGCCGGCACGGGTTCCGGAAATCCGGCCAGGCTAGCACTGACGACCGCGGTGAATACCGCATTTTCGGCCTGCCCCCGGGCAAATATTACATCGCGGCCGGCTATTCGCCGCCTTCGCCGGGGGCCGGCGTGGAGGAACAGAAGCGGATCGGGCCGGATGGCCTCGTGGTGGCGGAGGAGGATTTCGTCACTACCTACTATCCGTCCACCGCGCGGATGATCGAGGCGCAGCCGGTGCGGCTTCGTTACAGCGAGGAGCTCGAGCATGCGGACATTCTGCTGGCGCGGGCTCGCGCAGCTCGGCTGCGCGGCCGCTTGATCAGCGGGGTGACGGGGCGCATCGTTGCCGGAGCCGACATCCGGCTCCGCCAGCCCTCACCCGCGGCCGAGGTCCTGGTGGATGCCCCGGCCGCCGTCCGCCCGGCGCCGGACGGGGGTTTCGAGATCGCCGGCGTCACGCCGGGATCCTATACGCTGGTGGCGCACGCCATTGAAGAGGGGACGCGCCTGACGGGGAGCGTGCCGGTGACTGTCGGGGGCAGTGACGTCGACCACCTCGACGTCACGCTCGAGCCGTCCCGGGAACTCGACGGAAAGCTCGTCAGCGACGAGAAGACCGACTTCCCGTTGTCGCTCTTTCGTATCTCGCTCGAGCCGCACAGCGATTCCACCGCTGTCAGTTCGGTGAAGGCCGGCGAAGACGGGTCCTTCCGCATTTCCTACGTGCCGGGCGAGACCTACGACATCTTCCTGCTGGACGGCCCGCCGGATGCCTACCTCAAGAGCGCGCGCATCGGCGGCTTCGATGTGCTGCGCACGGGCTTCAAGGCGGAAGGCGGGGCCTTGCCGCCGCTCGAGCTAGAGTTCTCCACCCGCGGGGCGAGCGTCTGGGGCGAGGTGGCCGAGACGAAAACCAGGGTCGCGCTCGGGGCCACCGTGGCGCTGGTGCCGGAGCCGGCGCGGGGCAAGGTGCAGTTCTACCAGCACACGACAACGGACGCCTACGGCAAGTATCAGTTCCGCGGAGTGGCCCCCGGCCGGTACACGGTGATCGCGTGGTGGGACGACCCGCCCTGCGAAGTCTACGACTTGGAGGCGCTCGAGGCCTGCCGCGAGCACGGCAAGCCCGTCGAGGTGCGCGAGGGCGAGACGAAGATGGTCAACCTTGCGGTGGCCCGCTGACGTCACAAAGGATGTTGTCGATGAGCCGCACACCGCCGATCCAGGCGGCCAGCGCGACGCGCACCGGGCCGCGGATGGACTGGACCGGGACCATCTCCTCCGCATCAACCACTTCGAGGTACTCGAGCCGGAGCTCCGGCTGGGCCTCGAGCACCGCTCGCGCCGGCGCCAGCACCGCGGCCGGGCTACGTTCGCCCGCCGCCACCGCCTGCGCCGCCGCCTGCAAGGCCCGGTAAAGCGCCTCGGCCGTCCGGCGCTCGCGCTCGTTGAGGCGCTGGTTCCGGGAGCTCAGCGCCAGTCCGCCGGGCTCCCGCACCGTGGGCACGGCAACGATTTCCACCGGCATGTTCAGGTCGCGCACCATGCGCCGGATCACCGCCAGTTGCTGGGCGTCCTTCTCCCCAAAGTACGCCTTGTCCGGCTGCACGATGTGGAAGAGCTTGGCCACCACCGTCGCCACGCCCCGAAAATGCCCCGGGCGGAACGCGCCGCAGAGATGATCGGTGAGCCGCCGGACCTCGACGCAGGTATCGAGGGGCGCGGGGTACATCTCTTCTGCCGAGGGCGCGAAGACCACATCGGCGCCGTGCTCCCGGCAGAAGTCTAAATCGGCGGCCGGCGTTCGCGGGTACAGCTCATAGTCCGAGGCCTGGTTGAACTGGATGGGATTGACGAAGATGCTGGCCACCACTACCCGGCACTCGGACCGAGCCCGCTGCAGTAGGGCGCCGTGGCCGGCGTGCAGCGCGCCCATCGTCGGCACGAAGCCGATGACGGCGCCGGCGCGCCGGAACGGCTCCAGCATCCGGCGCAGCTCGGCAATCCGGGTTGCGACGCGCAGGCTCATGGGCTGGAAGGAAATCTCCCCTGGCGCACTTCCTCGGCGTACTGTTCGGCGGCTTGAACGATCAGCTCGCCGAGCCTGGCGTACTGCTTGACGAATGGAGGAACGAACTTGTCGAACAGCCCGAAAGCGTCATAGCTCACCAGCACCTGGCCGTCGCAGTGCGGGCCGGCCCCGATGCCGATGGTCGGGATCTCAAGCTCCTGGGTGACCCTGGCGGCCAAGTCCGCGGGAATCGATTCCAGCACGATCGCGAAGGCGCCAGCGTCCTGGAGCGCGCGGGCGTCCACGACCAGTTGCTCGGCGGCGGACTCTGTCATCGCCTGCCGCCCGAAGCCGCCGAGCTGATGCACCGACTGCGGGATCAGCCCCAGGTGCCCCATCACCGGGATGCCGATCTCCACCAGCCGCCGGGCGGCCTCCAGGATCGGGCGCCCGCCCTCCATCTTCACTGCCATGGCGCCGCCCTCCTGGAGGAGGCGGCGGGCGCTGCGCACCGCCTCGGCCACGTCGGCATGGTAGGTCAGGAACGGCATGTCGGCCACTACGACGGCGCGGGTTGCGCCGCGCCGGACGGCTTTCGTGTGGTGTACCATCACGTCGAGCGAAACCGGGATGGTCGTGTCCTCGCCCATCACCACCATGCCGAGCGAATCGCCGACCAGCAGGATCTCGATACCCGCCCGCTCGAGCAAGCGCGCCATGGTCGCGTCGTAAGCGGTGAGCATGGCGATCTTTTCGCCGCGCTTCTTCTTGTCCTTAATGTCGGTGATCCGCAGGCGGCGTGTGAGCTCAGGCATGCTGGGTCCCATTGTCGCGCAACGATCGCTGTAGTTGCCGCGCCGTCGCTTCATCGAGTCCCCGGCGGCGAGCCACCTCGAGCGTATGGAGGCCGGCGGCCCGGTACAGCGCCCGGACGCTCTCGGGCGCGCGGTGCAGCCCGCGCAGATGCGCGGCCAGGGTAGCGCAGTCGCCGCGTACGATCGGCCCCGTCAAGGCCTGCGCCGGGCCGAGCTCAATCGCGTTGCGGCAGCTCGCCTCGATGAGCGGCGCCAGCGCCCGCAGCGCCGCACCGCTCGCCACGCCCGCCAGCTCCATCAACCCGACCGCGGCATCGGCGAGTCCCACCAGGTAGTTGCTCGCCATTACGGCGGCGGCGTGATACAGCGGGCGCGCGCTGGGGGGAATCGAGATCGCCTCCCCGCCCAGGATGGCGACGATGCGCCGCGCCCACGCCGCCGCCGCACCCTCGGCAGTCAGGCCGAAGGCGATCCCGCGCAGCGCCCGCAGCCCCTGCTCAGGCGTGGGGACCGTCTGCAACGGATGCATGGCGCCGCACGACACGGCGCGGGCCGCCAAAGGGGCCAGCACTTCGGTCCCGTGGACGCCGCAGGTATGCAGAGCGGCGCCGCCTTCCATCCCCGCCTCAGCGAGGATCGCGGCCACCTCGGCGACCGCTTCGTCGGAGACCGCGATGAGAATGCGCCCGGCCAGCCGCGGCAGCCGCTGGTAAGTCGCGGCTTGCACGCCGCCGATGAAGTCGGCTCCCGCAGCGGCGCGTTCCGGATGGCGGCTCGCGATCGCCGCCACCGGTTCTCCCGCGTCGCGCAACAGCCGCCCCAGCGCCTGCCCGAGCCGCCCGGCTCCGGCGATGCCGATGGCTTGTTTGCGCGCCATCTCCCCAGTGTAGAGCGGCGGTAGGCGCCAGAGGCCGTCACCGGGCCGCCGCCAGCTTCCGGGCCGCCAGCACGTCGAAGATCCAGGTGCCGGCGCCGCCGATGACGATTTCGGTCTGGTACCACAGAAACGGAAACGGGTGCTTCAGCTCCAGCAGATCCGGCTTGATGAGCGATGTCCCGGAGATGATCCCGCCGGGCTGGTGCGACCAGTCCGCGCGGTTGAACCCGTAGGCGGCCAGGGTCGAATGCGCGCCCACGCTCGACACCAGCGACTCATTGGTCGCGGGATGGCAGCCGAGCACATAGTTGACCGTGTCGAAAATCACCTCGGGACCAAACAGTTCCGGCAGGTGCTTGTGCAGGTAATAGTGGTGCATCGCCTTCCGCTGGAAGTTCCAGCCGTGGCCCCACACGAAGCCGGAATGAATGTGGGACCTCGACTCGAGCTTGTAGCCCGGATGGATCACTTCCTCCGGGTACAGCACCCCATACGGGCTGGCGGCCCGTTGCTTGTCCGAAATCGCCTTCCACTCCGCCAGCTTGCGGCGGACCGCCTCTTGAAAGCGGGGCTCACCGATCGCGGGCAGCGCCCGCGCCAGCGTCCAGCCCGGGGTGGCGGCGAAAGCTTCTGCGGGGGCGGATGCGAACACCGGAACCAGGGAGAGCAGGTGGTCGCGGTAGCGGTTGTCCTTGGTGGTGAGGAACAGCTCCGCCGTGGCCTCGATTTCGTAGCCGCGGTAGCCGGTGTCGCGCGGGGTGTAGGCGCTCCGACCCCAGGCCGGCGACCGCTCCCGCTCGTCCTGCCACAGTTGTCGCGCTACTCGCAGGCACTGCTGCGCCAGTTGCGGCATGGCGTTTTTGAGCACGCGGTAGGAGATCGCCAGGATCTTGGCCGTCCGGTACTGGAGGCCTGTGTTGCGGTTGGTGAACACCCACCGGTCGTCCAGCTTTCCCGACCGGCCATCCTTGACTTCGTTTTCGCCCAACCTCGGGTCGTAGACGAGGTTGTCGGTGGTGTTCATCATGTCGCCCTTGGTTCCGTACTGGAAGGCGGTCCGCTCGACGACGCCGGGGAGGATGTGCCCTGCGGCGTTATAGGTGGCCAGCAGCCACTCCACCCCGAAGGCAATCTGTTGCAGCAGGTCGTCTTGACCGTCGGGCTCGTGGAGCACGACTTCGCGGGCCGCCCGGCGAATGGAGGTCAGATCGAGCGACGGTGAGAACTCCTCGGCCGCCAGCGCGAGCCCTTCAATCGTGTTACAGAGGCTGCCGGCGGGGATGTCGTGGTCGCCGGCGTCGTGCCAGCCGCCCCAGTCCAGCCCGGGCACATGCTCGTTGTCGGCGTACCGGGTCTCGCGCGCGGCCTGCTGGTAGCCGTCCAGATGCCGGGTATCGGCGGGGGCCTGTAGCGCGTCGTCCAGATGGCATGCCCCATGCCAGATGCGCGAGCCCTCCCTCACCTTGACGTGGCACATCTGCGTCGGCAGGAAGTACCGCAGCGTGGGCGTCCAGGCCTCGCGGAAGACGTCCTCGGAGATCCGGAAGGGGCCGGCCTGACGCCCGTCATACTCGATCAGGTAGATGCCGGGCTCGCGCACGGCCGTGAAGTCGAACACGCCATAGCGGTACTTGTGAAACACGCCCCAAGGCTGTAGCGTACCCTCGACGGCGGTCTCGCGGCGGCCCGAGCGGCTGATTCGGTAAAGGCGGACGGCGCCCGATGCCTCCTGCCGCGCGTCCAGTTCGATCACAGCGCGCTTTGCCTGCGCCGGGTGGTAGCCGAGCTGCGAGACGCCGATGACCGGCTCGCGCCGCCACTCGGGGCGGATTGAGGGAACGATGGCGAGCTCGAGCTCGGTTGCACCGGGCACCAGCGGCGCCAGCACATAGAACCACGATTGTATGTTGCGCCCGCGGGCGTCGGCGAGGAGCAGCAGGCCGTCGCTGCGCTCGAAACCGACAGCGTACAGCGGATCTTCGGCCGCGATCCGCAGCTCCTTGCTCGCTTCCAGCAGGATCTCGCGGCCCGCATAGTGCCGGGTGAAGACGCCCAGTCCCTTGTCGCTCTGGTAGGACCTGGCGTAATAAGTTCCCGGGTACAGCGCGATCTGGAAGCCCGCCATCTCCACTTTCGCGGGATCGAGCGGTTTGTCGAGGGTCAGGGTGACGAGAATCTTCTTGCCGTCCGTGCGCGTCCGGAACCGGTAGCCGATGTTCCAATCGCCGATCTCGCCATGGATGGCGGCCGTGCCCGCTTTCCGGTCCACTTCACGGCGAGTGACGCCGCGGCTCGGGGCCGGCACGCCTGGCTTCATCCTCAGCAGCAGATCCCCGGAATCGAGGATCCGCTCGCCATTCTGGATTAGTTGCAGCCCGCCTTGATAGCCGACGAGATAGTTGTTGTGAAACAGGAGAAATGAGATCCCGGGGCCTTCGAAGTATTCCTTGTCGTTAAGCGCTAATTCATTCGCCTGAATGAGCGCTGGGCAAACACTGGTAATCAAGACGAATAGTATCTTGGAATAAGTCTTCATGATAAGCCTCTCTCTGTTACCTTACCGCCAGTTGTAGTCGGCAATCACATGTCCGTCGCGGCCCACCAGCAGCAACGCCGCCCGGCCGGGCTCGAGCGCCGTACGGAATTCCTTCCCGCTGGCGGCGTCACGGAAAGAAACGGTCTTTTGAGAATCCGACTCCGACGTCAGCACGTATAATGTTGCGTCTTTCCACCGGGTCGGGCAGATGAGGATGCCAGGGTCGGCCGTCGCCGTCGAGTAGGCCGGTTGCGCCGCAGCGCGCTCGATGGAGGACCGATAGACGCGGCCGATGGCTTCCAGATCGTCGTTCAGCTCCAGCGGCAGGGTGAAGTACCAAATGCGGCCCTGGCCGATCTCCTTGTCAACGAAGGTCGCGCCGGACGCCAGGCTGCCGCGATCAAGGTAGGTCGTCTTGTCGCCGGAGTAGGTAAGCCGGGCGTGGCCGCCGGGCCACTGGATCGAATAATGCCTCACGTCGAGTAATTTCGGCTCATAGTCGAGACCGAGGGCGCCGGCGCGGCCCGTGGGCAGGAAATGCTCGTCGGCGTCAATCCGACCGGAGATCAGCAGGGTCGCGCCGCGGCGGACTTGCCCGAGCAGCGCCTCCCAGGCCTCTTCGGTCAAAATCCAAGGCGAGGGAACGATGATCAGTTTCGGCTCCCCCAGCAGCCGGAGTTGATACTCGCCCACGGCATACGCCTCGGCGCGGGCGTACTGGTAGAGCGCCCGGACGCATTTCTGCTGCGCCTCGACAGCGTAGCTGTTGAACACCGAAAGCTGAAGCGACTGAGGCAGAACGATGGCAATTTCCGGGCGTACGGTTGCCGCCGCGTGCGGCGCGGCCTTCTTGGCGAAGGCGGCCATACCGCCGATCACCTCGAGCGAATTCCGGTGGGCGCCGTCCCGCCGCTGGCTGCCGAAGTAGTCGCTCCGCGACCAGTCCCAATGCAGCGAGCCGGCGTTGGCCCCGGCCAAGCCCAGCGCCAGCTTGCGCTCCAGCAGCCCCAGCGCGCGGAGCTCGTCCCAGCGCCAGGAGGTGTCCATCGCCCAGACCGGCTGCACTCCGGTTTCGCCGACCAGATTGGGCATGTCCGGCCGCTTGGCGGCGAGGGAATCCCACAGCAGCGCATCGTCCCGCCACCAGGTGTGGACTACGGTGAAGTCGACGCCGGAGTCGCCATAGAACTGGTTCAGCAGGCGGTTTGTGACGCCGCCTTCGTCCTGGCCCACGGTGACCAGTTGCTTGCCCCCGGCGGCCCGGATGGCCCCTACGAGTTCGGCGGCCCACCGGTTGAAAGCGTGCTGGGCGAAGAGGTTGTAGTCGACGGCGCGGGCGAGCCGCGGGTTGCCGTATCGCTGCAAGGTCAGGTCGTCGGCGCCCGGCAGCGGGATCTGGCCGAACCCGCCGAGCTCCTCTGGCGTCACCCGCCAGGCTTTAGCGAGCCGGTCGATGGTCTGATAACGCTCCTCGAGCCACTTGTTCCAGGCCGCGAATTCGCTCGGGTCCCCCTTCGGCGTGTTACCGCGCCACAGCCGCTGCGGGTTCGAAAAGCTCGGCTCGTTGATGAGGTCCCAGCTCAGGTACGGGACATCTTTGAAGCGGGTGACGATCGACTGGATGAAATTCTTCTGCGCGCGGATGGCCGCCGGATCGGTATAGGGATTCGAACCCGGTCCGAGCTTGAACGAGGTCTGGCCCGGATAGCGCTGGATGGTTTGCGGGTCGAAAGCATAGAAGGTGAACTGGACCTGAATTTTGTGCCGCCCAGCGGAGTGGAGAAAGGCTTCGAGGGCGCGCAGAAGCCGCTCCTGCGCGCCGCCCGTGACACGGTCCAGGTAGAAGTCATGGTTCATCCAGATTCCTGTTCGGACGAAGTTGACGTTGTGCTTCGCCATTTCGGAAAAGTCCCGCTCCCAGAGGAAGGCGTTGCCGGCGAGGCTCCCGCCGGTGAAATAGCCGGTGCGGTAGACGTCGGTCGAAAAGTAGTTGGTGCCGAAGGGAATGAACGGCGCGCCGTTGAGACTGAAGTAGTCGCCCTGAACCTTGAGCAGGGCGCCGGACCGCAGGATGCTTTCATCGCGCAGCCAGACGCCGGTGTGGTACATCTCCCGGGTCTCGCCGCCTTCGCGGTAGGCGCCGCGGATCGTGTACAGCCCCGGCGGGAACGTGCCGGGAAAAGCCACGTTCGCCGCCGTCAGTTCGCCGGTGCAACTGATCTCCGCGGCCGCTTTCGTCTCGCCGTTGGCAATCAGCTCGAGTGTCACCTTGCCGGCGAGCGGTCGGCCTCGGCGCTGCATGCGGGCGTTGTGCAGCCGAACCACCGCCTGCGGGATCTCGCCCTCAACCACCGTGGGATTGGCCACTTCGATCCAGAACTGCGTCGCGCCATGGGCGGCATACGCCGCCGCCTGGCGGATGAGGGAGATGCCGTCCGCCGAGTCCCAGTAGCCGGGCGCCGGCTCGAAGTTCAGAAACACCATGCGGCTGCCCCAGTTGTGGCCGGGCTCGAGGTAGTCCTGCACCGTCACAGGCGCGGCGATCCGATTGCCGGCGGCGTTGAGGAAGTAGCCGGCGCCGCGGTAGGTTCCGCTTCCGCCTCCCATCCCGGCGGCGAAGGCGCGCCGGGCGCGGATCGCCACAGAGGCGAAGAACGAGAAATCGTCCCCCCAGACAAATCGGGTGAAGTCTTTCTGCGGCGCGTCGTAGGCGTGCCAGATCCCAACGTGGCGCGAGTAACGGTTCTGGGGTTGCTCAGTAACGAAGCGGCCGTCCTGACGGCGAACCGGAACGGCCAGCGGGCGTCCGCCCAGCACCAGCAGGCTGCCGCCGTCGCGCAGGTGGCCGGTGATCACCTTCCACGCGTCGGCCGGCACGGCGGAACCGTACGGCAGCACCAGCAGGTCGCCGCCGCCGAGCGTTCCCGGCCGCGCCAGCTCATCGAGAGTCACGAAAGAAGGGTCAAGACCTTCCAGCGCCTTCCGCAGCGTTTCCCGCGCGACCGGCCGGCTGTCGACAGCCGGAAAGCCGGGCTGCCAGAATACGACCGTCTTCGCCGCGGCCGGCCACAACGCCAGCAGCAGGGTGACAGATAAACGCGTTCGGGTTTTCATCACCTTATACATTTAATACGGCGGCCGGCCGATGGGGCGCCCGGCGGCCCCGGTTTAGAATGGGTGGTGTGCGCGCCAAGCTGACGGGGATGGTGTGGCTGGCCCTCGCCGGCGGCGGCCAGGAGCGCGGCATCCGCTACGCTGACATCGCCCCGGGCATCGACTTCTCCTACATCACCAACAACCACTACACCGGACGCAAGTACTTTCCTCAGCCGATGTGCGGCGGCGTGGCCGTCTTTGACTTTGACCGCGACGGCTGGATGGACATCTACTTCACGAACGGGGCCGAATACCCCCAGCTCACGAAGACAGACCCCGCGTTCTATCACTGCCTGCTTCGCAACAAAGGCGGCCGAACCTTCGAGGACGTCACCCGGAAGGCGGGTCTGGCGGGCGAGCATCTCGACTTCAGCTTCGGCGTCGCCGCCGGCGATTACGACAACGACGGCTATCCCGACCTGTTCATCGCCAACATCGGGCCCAACGCGCTGTTCCACAACAACGGCGACGGAACCTTCACCGACGTCACGGCCGGCTCGGGCCTGGACCAGAAGCCGCCGGAGACCCTGAGCGTTCAGGGGGCCTGGTTCGACTACGACAGCGACGGCCGGCTCGACCTCGTGCTGTCGAACTACACCCTCTGGACCCCCAGCAAGGACAGACGCTGCACCCTGGAGGGCGGCGTGGAGTTTTATTGCAGCCCGAGGATCTATACGCCCGTGCCCCACCGGCTTTACCGCAACCTGGGCGGCGGCAAGTTCGCCGATGTCACGGCCCAGTCGGGCTTCGCCAAGGCGCTCGGCAAGGGCATGGGCATCGGCATCGCGGACTTCAATCGCGACGGCCGTCAGGACGTCTTCATCGCCAACGATACCGAGCCGAACTTCCTGTACCTGAACAACGGCGACGGCACGTTCCGCGAAGTGGGGCTGGAATACTGGGTCGCTTACAATGACGGCGGCGTGACGGTCTCGGCCATGGGCTGCGACGCCAAGGACTTCGACAACGACGGCTGGGTCGATATCTTCTACAATAACCTCAAGACTCAGATCCACGCCCTGTTCCGGAGCCTGGATGGCCAGGAGTTCGAGTACGTTTCGGGGCCCTACGGCATCGAGGCCTTAAGCCGCCAGTTTTCCGGCTGGAGCAACGGCTTCGTCGACTTCGACAACGACGGCTGGAAAGATATTTACTCGGCCAACGGCCACGTCGACTACTTCGGACCCAACGCCGAGCAGCACGACACGATGCTGCGCAACATGGCGGGCAAAGAGTTCCGCGACGTTTCCGCCTCGCTGGGCGAGGATTTCATGCGGCTCGGCTACCAGCGCGGCTCAGCCTTCGGGGATCTGAACAACGACGGCTTCCTGGATCTCGTGGTCACGTCGCTGAACCGCAAGCCCCGGATCCTGATCAGCTCCGGCGACAACAGCAATCACTGGCTGCTGGTCGAAACCAGAGGCACAAAGAGCAACCGCGACGGCATCGGCGCGGAAGTTACTCTGACGACGGCTTCCGGGCGCCGCCTTTACAACCACGTGACCACCAGCGTCGGCTTCATGTCCTCCAGCGACAAGCGCGTCCACTTTGGCCTGGGCCGGGAGGCGGCCATCCGCTCGCTGGAGATCCGCTGGCCCAGCGGCGCCGTCCAGCGCCTGGAGGATGTCCGCCCCGATCAGATCCTCCAAGTCACCGAGCCCTGACTTCAGTGGCGCAACGGCGCCGGCATGACTGCCGGCGTGGGAGGTTAGCGGTGGGTTGGCGGAGAGCTTGCGCGCCTCGCCTAAGCCTCGACAATCCCCACCGGCGCGCGCGACAGCCACTTGCCGCGCGTGAAGTCGGGAAAGTCGAGCGTCTTGCTCCGGTTGGCGATCGAGCGCTCGCTCAGCTCGGAGACGGCGCTTAGCGCCGCGGCGTCGTAGACGTCCATTTCCATCGGCTCGCCCCGGCGCAGGCACTCGATCAGCCGGTAGTTCATCACGAAGTCCATCCCGCCGTGACCCGCGCCCTGGGCCCGCTCCTCCAGGCGGCGCCAGAGCGGATGCTCCCAGTCCTGGGCGTAGACTTCCAAGAGGTCCTCCCACTGGTGCTCGGGGCTCTTGCCCTCGATGTGGATCAGCGGAGTCGGATACTTCTGCACCAGCCCCTTGGTTCCCTGCACGAGGATCTTCCGGCTGTACGGGCGCGGCGTGTTGGTGTCGTGCACGACCAGGATGGTCTGCCCGGCGCGGGTCCGGATCAGCGAGCTGACCACGTCGCCGAGCGCGATCTGCAACCGGGCCTGGGGGCTGTTCGGGCCGAACTTCTCCGCGGCATAAAGGTGCAAACCGCGGGACTTCGAGGCCATCGACACCATGTGATCGAACAGGTTGCCGCGGTTGATGTTCATGCACTGCGCCACCGGCCCGAGGCCGTGGGTCGGGTAGAGGTCGCCATTGCGGCGCAAGCTGTGCGCGAGCCGCCACAGCCCTTCGCCCCGATGGCTGAACTTGAGCCGGCGCAGGTCGTGCAGATAGCCGCATTCGGCGTGCACCAGTTCACCCAGGAGCCCCTTGCGCGTCATGTGCAGCAACATCAGCTCGACGCGGTCGTAGTTGCAGTTCTCCACCTGAACGCAATGCCGGCCGGTGTTCTCGGCCGTCTCGACAAGCCGCCAGCACTCCTCCAGCGTCACCGCCGCGGGCACCTCGACGAAGGCATGTTTGCCGTTCTCCATCGCCTCCACGCACATCGGCGTGTGCCACTCCCAGGGAGTGGCGATGTAGACCACATCGACGTCGGCTTCGGCGCACAGCCGCTCATAGTCCTGCTCGCCGCGCGAATAGCCCGCCGGGCGCGGCTGGCCCGCCTTCTCGACCCAGTTCTGGATCCGCTCGACCTTGCTGGGAACGATGTCGCAGACCGCTCGGATCTCGACGCCCTCCAGTCGCAGCAGGTCGCGCACGTGACCGGAGCCGCGGCCGCCCACGCCGATCACACCCACCCGTACTTTCTCGAGCGGCTGGGATGCGGCGAGGCGGAAGCGGCCTGCCGCCAGCCAGCCCGCGCCCACCGCCAAGCCGTGTTTGAGAAAGCGCCGGCGATTCACCGCGCCATTGCTCATCTGCTCACACCTCCCGCCCACATTCTAACCGAGGCGGCGGCCGGGGACGGCTCCGGCCCGTGCGATCAAAACCGTGATGCCGGCAGTTGGATGTCCGCGCGGGACCAGGCCACCTGGAACTGCCGGCGCGCGGCGGCCGCCTCGCGTTGCTTCCCTTGCGCCTCCAGGCTTTGCGCGAGGCCGAGCAGCGCCCAGCCGTTGTTTCGGTGGCGCGTCAGATCCTCGCGGTAGACCCGTTCGGCCTCATCGGCCCGGCCCGCCTCCAGCAGCACCGCGCCGAGGTTGTGCCGCACCGGGTTCGGCCAATCCGGCGGCTCGGAGTAAAGGAGGGAATCTTCCAGCTCGACCGCCTCCCTCAAGTGCCGGATGGCGGCGTGGAATCTCTTTTCCCGGGCGGCGATCTCGCCGGCCAGGACCCGGGCGGCGATCCGGGCCAGCGACCCGAGCGAATTCAGGTCCCAGATCTTCAGTTCGTCGAGCGCCGGGTCCTGAGCGGCCTGCTCGAGCGAGGCCAGCTCGCGCCGCGCCTCGCTCAGTCGCCCCTTCGCCTGGAAGGCCATCCCCCGCGCGAACCGCCACATTGCCTGCGCGTAGCGCGAGTGCTCGCCGGGCGGCGGCAGTTTCAGGATCTCATCCCAGCGGCCGAACCGCACGAGCGCCAAGGCCGGGATTGACCGGAGCAGATGGGGAAAGCCGAATCCTTCCTCGTGCAGCGCTTCGTCCTGGTGGCGCCCGGCGACTTTGCGCGCTGCCTCCAGCATCTCGCGGCTGCGCCCTTCCATCGCCAGCGTCGCCGTCAGGAAGTGAATGTTGTGCGGGTAATAGGCGGCCGGGTAGATTCCTTGCGAGCGGCACTGCGACAGGTAGTCCTCATCCGCCGCGATCGCCCGAATATTGGCCTCCGTTGCGTCGGCGTAACGCCCCACGCGGATGTAGATGTGAGCCGGCATATGGACCAGATGGCCGGCGGCCGGCACGAGGCCGCCGAGCCGGTCGGCGCTGGGGATAGCCCGGTCCGGATCCGGCGACGCCTCGACGGCGTGGATATAGAAGTGGTGCGCTCCCGGGTGATCCGGATGCGCCTGAATCACCTTTTCAAGCGCCGCCACCAGTTCGGCCGTGCCCGGCTTCGGTTGGCCATCCCGCGTCCAGTAGTCCCAGGGCCTCGTGTTCATGACCGCATCGGCGTACAGCGTGCCCACGTCCGGGTCATTGGGAAATTGCCGGTAGACGGCGGCCATCGCCGCGGCATAGGCCGCGTTCCGCTCCCGGCGGTCCTTGCCATCCTGATTGGAAAAGCGCGCAGCCAGCGCTTCGATGAGCGCCTGCTCCACCTCGGAGGCGTTTCTTCGTAGTTCCATGGCCTTTCGCACGGCCGCGTACGCCTCCCGCTCGCGCTCGACGTTGGGCGCCGGGTCGTTGATATTGGGTCCCAACGCCAGCGCCTGGCCCCAGTAGGCCATGGCGCAGTTCGGGTCGATGCGCGCCGCCTCCTTGAACGAACGGACGGCCTCGGCGTGGTTGAAGGCGTAAGTGAGCGTCAGGCCCTGGTCGAAGAAGCGCTGGGCGATCGGCTCCGACGTCGTCACCGGACGGTGCAGGTTGCCCAAGTTTTCCAGCAACGGCGACAACCGCCCGTCGTAGGTTGTGGGTCCGGGATCCCGCCGCTTCTCGCCGCTCCCGCAAGCGCACAGCGCCGGCAACAACACCGACAGAATCCCGAAATATCGGTATCGAAACATCCCCTTGCCCTCCTCGGTGAGTATCTGCTTCCTAGTGACAGTATGCGAAATCCCGGCTCGTGACGCGACAGCAAGGATGAATTTCGGCGCCGGGTTGAATGCCGTTGCCGCGCGTGCAACAATGTTGAACCGCACAGGAGGCATCATGAAATCCAAAAGACGCGAATTCGTGAAGACCGCCGCCGGCTTGGGCGGCGGGGCGGCGATGATGAGCATGGCGGCCGGGGGGCAGCCATCTCAGGGACCGGTGCGGGTCAAAGGCGGAGTCCGCGTCGGCAACCTGTTCTTCAGCTCGGGCCTGACCGGCGTGCGGCCCGAGGCGCGCAAAGATCCGCTGGCGTTCGGAGGCGATATTAAGGAGCAGACAGACCGGATTCTCAGGGCGCATAAGGAGAACCTGGAAGCCCTCGGCTCCTCGCTGGAGAACGTGATCAAGGTGAGTGTCTTCCTGGCCGACGTGAAGACCGAGAAGACGGCCATGAACGAGGTTTACGCGAAGTATTTTCCGAAGAACCCGCCGGCCCGAACCGCGGTTGGGGCTGAGTTCCCGGACACCGCCACCCGCGTCGAGATCGAGCTGGTTGCGTGGATACCCTCGTAAGGCGGGGCGACGGAAGGTGGAGCTGAGGCCGCGGGAGGCAAGCTGAAGCCTGCGCCAGAGGGGTTTTCAGGGTTCGGGCGGGATGGTATGCTGAATGCCGCGGGCGGAGAACCTGTTTTTTCAGCGGGCCCGGAGACCGGCGAAATGCAGTGGTTCGCCGTTCCGCGAGGAGGGAGGTTACATTATGGCCTACATGATCATGCCAGTCTACAATACCGACCAACCAGTCGGGCAAGGCGAGGCCAACCGGCCCGATGACGTCAGGCTGGTGCAGACGATGCTGGTCGAGCTCAAGCGAGCGACTCCGGGCGATTGGGGCCCGCCGCAGCCGCTGGTGGTCGACGGGCGGTTTGGGCCAGGCACAAGAGATTGGATTCTCGCGTTTCAAAGGAAGATGAACTCGGCGAACCCGGGGGCGCTGGTCGAGGACGGCAAGGTCCACCCGATGCCGGTGCGGGGTACCCGGGATTGGTCGGCGAGGTTCACTTCAGGTCGCGTGTCCACCCTTTGGGTGCTGAACGACATGTTGCGCCGGCAGGCAAGGAACGTCCACCAGCAGTTGGGCCCGCGGCTGGGTCTCCGAGAGGCGATCCCGTCGTAAGAGCAGCGGGCTTGCGCGTCCGGACGTTGCGATAATTTGAGACGTGATGCGACCCACCGCCTTTGCCCTCATCGCTGCTGTGCTGCCGGCGTGCCTCGATTGCGCCCGCAGCCCCGCCCGCCCCAACATCCTCTGGATTACTTCCGAGGACAATGGCCCGCATCTCGGCGCCTATGGGGACTCATACTCGACCACGCCGAACCTCGACCGGCTCGCCGCCAAGGGCATGATCTACACCAATGTGTGGTCGAATGCCCCGGTCTGCGCGCCCGCCCGGACCACGATCATCGCCGGCGTTTACCCGACGAGCCTGGGGGCGCAGCACATGCGGAGCATGACGCGCCTGCCCGCCCACATGAAGATGTACCCCCAGTACCTCCGCGAGGCCGGCTACTACTGCACGAACAATGTCAAGGAAGACTACAGCCTGGAAAAGCCCGGTCAAGTCTGGGACGATTCCAGCCGCCAGGCCCACTGGCGCAACCGCGGCCCCAATCAGCCCTTCTTCGCGATCTTCAACTTCACCACCACCCACGAAAGCCAGATCCGCCGCCGGCCCCACACGCCCGTGCATGACCCGGGCAAGGTCCGCGTGCCCGCCTACCACCCTGATACTCCCGAGGTCCGCCAGGACTGGGCGCAGTACTACGACAAGCTGAGTGAAATGGATGTTCAGGCGGGGGAAATCCTCAAACAGCTCGAAGAGGACGGCCTCGCCGGGGACACTATCGTGTTCTATTACAGCGATCATGGCCCCGGCATGCCGCGCTCGAAACGCTGGCCGTACAACTCGGGCCTTCACGTCCCCCTGATCGTTTACATCCCGCCGAAGTTCGAAGACCTCGCCCCGAAGGACTGGCGCCCGGGCGGCCGGTCGGAGCGGCTCGTCGGTTTCATTGACCTGGCTCCCACTGTGCTCAGCCTTGCGGGCATCCAGCCGCCGGCCCATATGCAGGGCCGCGCCTTTTTGGGGCCGTATGCGCAGCCCGAGCCCGAGTTCCTCTACGGGTTCCGCGGGCGTATGGATGAGCGCTATGACATGGTGAGGACGGTCCGCGACAAGCGCTACATCTATGTGCGCAACTACATGCCGCACCGCATCTATGGCCAGCACGTGGCCTACATGTTCGAGACCCCCACCACGAGGGTCTGGAAAGCCCTCTACGATCAAGGCAAGCTCCAGCCGCCGCAGACTTACTTCTGGGAGACCAAGCCCCCCGAGGAACTCTACGACCTTCAGAATGACCCCGACGAGGTGCACAACCTTGCCGGCGCGCCTGAGCACCGGGCGACGCTGGAGCGCTTCCGAAAGGCCGAGCGCGAATGGGTGGCGGGCATCCGCGACACAGGCTTCCTGCCGGAAAACGAGATCCACTGGCGCTCGCAAGGCTCGACGGCGTGGGAGATGGCTCACAACGACAGCCTCTATCCGATGCAGCGCATCATGGAGACGGCCGAGCTGGCTTCGTTGTTAGACCCTGCCGCCACCGGCCAACTCATCCGGGCGCTCAGCGACGAGGACTCAGCCGTCCGCTATTGGGCCGCTCTCGGCCTGCTGATGCGAGGAAAGGAGGCCGTCACGCGAGCGCGGCAGCGATTGTTGAAGGCGCTGGAAGATCCGGCGCCGGCCGTCCGGGTGGCGGCCGGCGAAGCGCTGGGCCGCTACGGTTCCGCCGGCGATGCGCGCAAAGCCCTCGACGTGTTGGGGCCCGGTCGTCACACCCTCTCGACGGCCAACATCCCCGTCCTGGCAGGTCTGATCGGGCTGGCGACCAGCGGCAATTCCAGGCGACGGGTAGCGCCCGGCAGGAGCGTGCCCAGCGGGAAGGTAT
>FWWM01008356.1_pt1 | contig 19981 bp, 16 predicted proteins | sample 2228351 | NCBI WGS metagenome assembly FWWM01 (sample SAMEA103939774, study PRJEB20133) | metagenome
TTGGTGTCTACCACCGAGACTTTGTCGCAGCAGCTTGCAGCGCAATGGCAACGCGAGCGAGAGTTGGCGCGCACCGACGCGCTGACGCATCTTTTCAATCGCCTGGCACTGGAAGAACAGGTACCTCGGCTGTTGGCCGGCGCGGCGCGGCGCGGCCGCTGGGTGGCGGTGGGTATTGTGGACCTGGACGACTTCAAGCCGATCAACGACCGCCACGGGCACGAGGCAGGAGACGCGGTGCTTGTTGCGTTGGCCGAGCGACTGCGCTCGCTGCTGCGCGGTAGCGACCTGGCGGCGCGCTTGGGTGGCGACGAATTCGTGCTCGTGCTCGATGACCTGTCGCCGCTGACCGCGCACGAAGATTTGCGGCGATTCATGAGCCGGCTGGAAGCGGCGTTGAGCGAACCCATCGCGCTGCCCAACGGCGAAGCCACCGCTTTGCATGCCTCCGTCGGCTGGGCGTTCTATCCGCGCCACGGCAACGACCTCGATGCTTTGCTGCGCGCCGCCGACGCACTGCTCCTGCACCTCAAGGCAAGCAAAGCGCGCCGGGCTGCGGCGTGGGGCGTGGTGGATGAGGAAGGGGAGGAACCCGATGTAGCCCCCCAAGCCTCGCTCGATCCCTTCGGCCCGCAAGCGCAGCGGCTTTTGGGCGCGTACGCGCCGTTGCTCGAACCCTTGCCGAGGGCGTTCGTGCCGCACTTATTGGCGCTGGGAGAACGCACGGACTCGGTGCTCGCGGGTCTGCTCGGCGCCCTCTCTGAGGAGGACCGCAAGGCGTATTCCGAGATCCTGGCGCAACACTTCGCGCTGCACCTCGGCGCTGACACGAGTCGCGACGCGCTCGCCAGCAACGCCGCTGCGCTCGGCCGGCTGCACGCGATGGAAGGCATTGCCGACGCGCAAGCGCTCTTGGCGTACGACGCCTGGATCGGTTTCGTCACCGAACACCTGCAAACCCAAGCGCTACGCACCAACGAACTGCTGGCGCTACTCATCGTGCTGCGCGAGCGCGTGCACGTGGCGCTGCGCGAATTTTTGCACACGCTGGAAACGATCCGCGATGCCTATCATGCGGTGCTCCTGGAGCTTCCCGAAGCGGCGGCAACGCCGCTGGCGTGGTGGGAAGAAATCACCGCCAAGCTCGTGCGTTTGCCCGGGATGGTTGCCGTATTGGTGCTGCGCCCGGACGATTCCGGCGTGTTTCGCGCCCTGGCCAAGGCGCATCACCCCAAGCTGGCCCCAGAGATCCTGAGGCAGTTTCTGCAGTTTCAACCGCCGCGGCTCGACCCCAACGATCCGGAAGGCCGGGGTTTGGTCGCGCGTGCCTGGCGGCAAGGGCGCACCCTTGTGACGCACCGTTATCAAAGCGACCCGCGCACGGTGGCTTGGCACGAGCTGGCGCGCCGCGCCGAGGTGCGCTCCCTGGCCGCCGTGCCGTTGCTGGGGCATGGGCAGCCGGAAGCCTTGCTGATGCTCGCCGCCCGCCACCCGCACCAATTCGGTGCTGCCTGGATACAAGCCTGGCTCGACCACCTGCGCCAACGCCTCGAACGGGGGCTGGAAGTGGCGCGCCGTGACCCCGCAAACGCTTCACCGACCAGCCCCTGGATTGCCGTCGAGGAAGCCGACGCCATTCGCGGCGCGGTGATGAGCGGCGGGGTGCGGCTCTTTGTCCAGCCGATCGTGCGGCTAGCTAGCGGCGCGCTGGAAAAAGTCGAGGCGTTGGCGCGGCTACAGGTGGGCGAACGGTTGCTGGCGCCAGGGCAGTTCCTGCCAGCGCTGCGCCAGCCGGAGCTCGATGCGCTCTTTCGCGTCATGCTCGATGAAGCGCTGGCGTGGCGCCAGCGCTGGGCAGCGCAAGGACTGCCGCTCGACGTCTCGGTGAACCTTCCCCCGGCCACGCTGCTACATCCCGACTGTCCCACGTGGATTGCCGCGGCGCTGGCGCAGCATCGCGTGGCGGCCGAGCACCTGTTGATGGAGTTGCTCGAAGACGAGCCGTTACTTGCGGATGAGGCGGCGAAGGCAATCAACAAGCTTGCGGCACTCGGAGTCAAACTTGCGATCGACGATCTGGGTTCCGGACACAGCAGCCTGGTGCGCTTGATGCGGCTGCCGTTTCGTCTCATCAAAATCGATCAAACGATCGTGCGCGAACTGCCGCGCGCCCCGATTGCCACGCTCACCATCATGCGCGCGCTGGTACGGCTGGCCGAAGGCCTGGAACATCCCACCGTCGCCGAAGGGCTGGAGCATTGGCCATACCTGGAGGCTGCGGCAGTGCTCGGCGTCACCCACGGGCAAGGCTATGGCATCGCCCGGCCGATGCCGGCAGCAGCGCTACTGGCCTGGGCCGAGGCGCACGCGGCGCGTTGTCCAGGCGCGTACTTGTTTCCTGCCCAACCGCTCAGCTCGGCGCTCGGGGCGCTGGCGTACCAGTGGCAGGTCAACCACGAGCGCGGTCAGGCGCTGCTTCGCCCGCTGGCCGAATGCCCGATCACGACGTACCTCAACACCTACCATCCCGAAGCCCGCGACGCGCAACGCTGGCACGAAACGCTGCACACCGCTCGCAACGAGCAAGAGCGCCGCGCCGCCGTGCAGGCACTGCTGCGCTTTTTGCTCGCCGCCGCTGAAGCCGAGCTGGCCGCGCTGACGCGGCCATCCGCCTGAACCGACCACGGCGCGCTCGACGCAAGCCATACGGACGTTTTCCCCTGCAGCGGCCATTGCAAAACCCATCACCTCTCTCTGGTGCGGTCATGGGGCCGAACCGGCAGCGACGCTAACGCGGCTAGCCGCTTTTATGGCAAGATTGTGGCTGGTTGGTTTGACTGTCCTTGACCATGATGAACCCCAACCCTGCGGCAACGGTCACCTTGACGATCAATGGCACCTCGCGCACGTTGCCCGCGGGCACGACGCTGGCGCAGCTCGTGGCCGACGAAGGGCTGAGCGGCAAGCGCATCGCGGTGGAACGCAACGGCGCGATCGTGCCCAAAAGCGAATACGCGCACACGGTGCTCGCCGATGGCGACCGGCTAGAGATTGTCGTCGCGGTGGGCGGCGGGTGAGCGCACGGTAACGCGCCGCGCAGCCGCGCGGCGAAGTTGCCCTACCCCCAAACCGTAAACAGACGAAAGGCTTTCGATACCCATGGAAACGATGGCTGAATCTTCTGCCTTGTCTCCCGATGCTGCCGCGGGCGCCGATCCGCTGGTGATCGGAGCGCGGCGTTTTACCTCGCGGTTGTTGGTCGGCACGGGCAAATACCGCGACTTTGCCGAGACGCGCGCCGCGATCGAAGCCAGCGGCGCCGAAATCGTCACCGTCGCGATCCGGCGCGTCAATATCGGCCAACGCGCCGACGAACCCAACCTGCTGGATTTTCTTTCCCCGCAGCGCTATACGATCCTGCCCAACTCCGCCGGCTGCTACAGCGCCGAAGACGCCGTACGGGTGCTGCGACTGGCGCGTGAGCTGTTGGATGGCCACACGCTGGTCAAGCTCGAAGTGCTCGGCGATGAGAAAACGCTCTTTCCCAACATGATCGAGACATTGAAAGCGGCCGAGACGTTGGTCGCGGAAGGGTTCGAGGTGATGGCCTACTGCTCGGATGACCCGATTCTCGCCAAGCGCCTGGAAGAGATCGGGTGCGTGGCGGTGATGCCACTCGCCTCTTTGATCGGCTCCGGGATGGGAATCCTCAACCCTTGGAACTTGCGGCTGATCATCGAAGCGGCGCGCGTGCCGGTGATCGTCGATGCCGGCGTGGGCACCGCGTCGGATGCGGCGATCGCCATGGAGCTGGGGTGCGACGCGGTGCTGATGAACACCGCGATCGCGCACGCCCGCGACCCGGTGCGCATGGCGCGGGCGATGCGCCACGCGGTGATCGCTGGGCGCGAAGCGTATCTGGCCGGCCGCATGCCACGGCGCGCCTATGTCGCCGACCCCAGTTCGCCGCTCGTGGGCGTATTGCCCTCGGTCAAAGGAGCTGGCGTATGAGCGAACGCCTGAGTACCCGCAGCGTGCGCACCTTCGTGCTGCGGCAAGGACGCATGACCCCCAGCCAAAAGGAAGCGCTGGAAAAACTTTACCCACGCTGGGGGATTTCCTGGCAGCCGGAGGTGCCGTTCGACGCCCCGTCGGTATTCGGACGGCACGCTCCGCTCGTGGTCGAGATCGGCTCAGGAATGGGAGACGCCACCGCGGCGATCGCCGAAGCCAACCCGGACATCGATTTCGTCGCGATCGAGGTGCATGGCCCCGGGGTGGGGAATCTTTTGAAGCTCATCGAGGCGCGTCGGCTCACCAACCTCAGGGTGCTGCGCCACGACGCGGTCGAAGCGCTGGAGCGGCTGTTTGCGCCCGAAAGCCTGTCGGCGATCCACCTTTTTTTCCCCGACCCTTGGCCAAAAAAACAACACCACAAGCGCCGCATCGTGCAACCGGGGTTAGTGGCGCTGATGGCCTCGCGCCTCAAGCCCGGCGGCTACCTGCACTGCGCCACCGATTGGGAAGACTACGCCCAGTGGATCCGGGAAGTGCTGGACGCCGAGCCGCTGTTGGTCAGCGACTACCCGGAAACGGGCTTTGCCGAACCGCGGCCCGCGTGGCGCCCGCGCACCAAGTTCGAGCAAAAAGGGCTGGCGCAGGGGCATCGGGTGTGGGACCTGGTGTACCGGCGCGTGGCAACCGCCCCCGCCGCCAGTCCCACCGCCGCCACTGCCGACGCGGCGCTTTCCCCCGCCTTGAACCCTGCTGCGGCCGCCGACACCACCCTGCCACCAGCAGCGTCCACGTCCTCGGATGATGCCTCGCCATCGCCCACCGTGCCCCGGTCCGCAGACGAGTCAGCCGTGCCACCGATGAGCGATGAAACCGCCGCGCGCGCGGCAAACGCCGAGACACCATCATGAAGCCGTTGTGGTCGCGTCTGTGGCGCGCCCTTACCTGGCCCCTGCGCGCGTTGGAGTGGTTGGGCCGCGTGGTCCTGGGGATCGTCGCTGTGGGAGCGCTCACCGCCGTGGTCCTCTGGGCGCACATACAACCGGCCCCACTGGTGCTGCCGTCGCGCTTCGTTCTGGAGGTAACGCTCGAAGCGCCGCTCACCGAAGAACCGCCGCCGGCACCGCTTGCTGCCCTGGCGGAACGCCCTGCCGCGCTTGCCTTCGGGCCGCTCGTCGAAACGCTCGATCGCGCCGCGCAGGACCCGCGCGTCGCGGCGGTGCTTTTTGATCTCAACGATTTTGCCGGCGCCAGCTACGCCCAGCTCGAGGAGCTGCGCGCCGCGGTAGCTCGGCTGCGTGCCGCAGGCAAACCCGTTTGGGCGCACGCCGACCAGTACGAGCAAAAAGCCTACTTTCTGGCCAGCGCCGCCACGCACGTGGCGCTCGACCCCGACGGGTACGTGCTGCTGCCGGGGCTGGCGCTTGAGCCGACCTACTTCAAAGCCGCGCTCGATGCTCTGGGGCTGACCGTGCATGCCTTTCGCGCCGGCCGCTACAAGTCGTTCGTCGAACCTTTTACCCGCACCGACATGTCAGACGACGAGCGCGAAGCGGCAAGCGACCTCATCGCGGGACTGTGGCGGCGGGTTCGCGACGCCATCGCGCACGCCCGCGGGCGCGACGCCGCGGCGATCGAACACTACCACCGCGAGTTCGACACCTTGCTCGCGGCGCATCGCGGCGATGCTGCGCGTCTGGCGCAGGAAGAAAAGCTCGTCGATGCGCTGGCCCCGTTTGACGAATGGCGCCGCGAGCGCTATGCGCGCCTGGAGCTGAATGCCGACGAGCACGCGGTGTCGTGGCAGGACTACCGCCGGCATGAAGAGGAACGGCAACGGGCGCGCTGGCACTCGGGCGACGGTGAGGTGCTGGTACTGGCGGTGGCCGGGGCGATCGTCGAAGACGCCGAACCGGGGGAACCGCTGGCCAGTGCCGCGGCGCTCGTGCAAGCGCTCGAGGACGCCGCCGAGGACGAACGGGTGCGCGCCGTGGTGCTGCGCGTCGACTCCCCCGGCGGCAGTGCGCACGCCGCCGAACAAGTGCGCCGGGCGGTCGCGAAGGTACAACAAGCGGGCAAACCGGTCGTGGCCAGTTTCTCTGGTCTGGCCGCTTCCGGCGGCTACTGGCTCAGTGCCAGCGCCGATGCGATCGTCGTCTCCCCCACCACCGTCACCGGTTCGATCGGCGTGTTCGCGCTCGTTCCCGACGCCGCTGGGCTGATGCAAAAGCTGCGGCTCTCCACCGACGGCGTGCGCACCGGTCCCTTTGCCGCGCCGCTCGATCCGCGCCAGCCGTTGCCCGCGCCCGTGGCCCGGGCATTGCAAGCCTCGGTCAATCACACCTACGAGCGTTTTGTGCGCGTGGTCGCCCAAGGGCGAAGTCTACCCGAGCAGGAAGTCGAGGCGATCGCGCAAGGTCGGGTTTGGCTGGGCGACACCGCAGTCAAGCTGGGCCTGGCGGACGCGCTGGGCGGAGTGCACGAAGCGATCGAACTGGCACGCGCGCGCGCTAACGCTCCCCACGCGCGCGTGCGTTGGTTTGCCCCGACGCTTACGCCGCAGCAGCTCTTGCGGCAAATGTTCTTTGCCGAAACGCGGACCGCTTCCCAGGCCAATGCCTGGCTCTCAGCGCTCATCCCAGCGGCATTGCCGCCGGCGACTTGGCACGCCGTGCTGCAAGCGCCACGCGAACCCTGGGCCCTTTGTCTGTGTTTGCCGCCGGATTGATCTGCCATGATCCAGGACATCGTCAAGAAAACCCTCATTAGCCTCATCGGGCTGTTCATCCTGATGGCCGCGCTGGGATGGGCGTTTCAGGAGGAGATTATCGCCGCCGCGCACTGGTTGGCCGAACGGCTGGGCTATGCGGGCGTTTTGCTGGTGGTATTTACCACCGACGCCCTCATCACCGGCTTTCCTCCCGACACCATGCTCGTGGTCATCAGCCGCAGCGACATGAACGCGCATTGGCCGCTCTATGTCCTCGGGGTTGGCTTCGTCTCAGCGCTGGGTGGGGTAGCCGGCTATTTCATCGGTCGCTGGCTCGAGCATTTTCCGACGTTACACGCCTTTTTCGGACGCTTTCGCGAAGAGCACGGCCCGATGCTGAAAAAATACGGCTTTTGGTGGGTCGTGCTCGGCGCCACCACCCCCCTGCCCTTTTCCGTGACCTGCTGGACGGCGGGCATGCTGCGCCTGCCGCTGCTGACGGTGGTGGCGGGGTGCCTGTTTCGCGTGCCGCGCTTTTACCTCTATTATTGGCTCATCGACCAGGGGCTGGCGGTTTTGGCATGACGGGCATCGCCCTTCCTCCGCCCTTGGCGCGCCTGAGGAATCGGCTGGCGGTGTTGGCCGCCGCCTTGTCGCTGCCTTCTGACCGCACCGAGGCATGGCTGGCGTCCTGGGAGCAAGAGCCAACGCATGTGGCTGGCCGCTGGAATCCCTTGCACCCTGATGCCGCGGCGCTTGCCGCCGCGCTCATGCGCACGGAACGCCCGGCCGCTGCCCCAGAGCCGGGCACACCGGAGCTGGGGGCGAGCGCAGCCCATGCCCCGCAGCATCGCACGGATCCTGAGGGCGACGGGCCGGCCACGCCCGGCGCGCCATGTCTCTTTGGCGCATTTTCCGGACAGGAACCGCCGCATCCGCTGGCGCGCACCGCGTTCGTTGCCCCACGGCACGCACGCCAGTGGCTCACCCATCACCCCGCTTTTGCTTCAGGAGCGTTATACCTGCAAAGCCTGTCCAGCCAATGGGCGGTGTGGACGCTCGACCCGCAACCGGGCGAAGCGGTGCTCGATCTGGCGGCGGCCCCCGGGGGCAAAACCACGCTCATTGCCGCGGCGATGGGTAACCAAGGGTATCTGGCGGCAGTGGAAGCCGTCAAACCGCGCTTTTTCAAACTGCGCGAGACGCTGGCGCGCTGCCGGGTGCGCTGCGCGCGCACCTTTCTGGCCGACGGTCGCCGCATCGGCGCCAAAACCCCGGCGCGGTTCGATCGTGTGCTCCTGGATGCGCCTTGTTCGTCGGAAGCGCGTATCCGCGCCGCCGATCCGACGAGCTGGCAGCACTGGAGCGAACGCAAGGTGTTCGAAGCCGCACACAAGCAACGCGGGCTCCTGCGCTCGGCGTTTGCGGCGCTGCGCCCGGGCGGCGTGCTGGTGTATGCCACATGCAGTTACGCCCCGGAGGAAAACGAAGCGGTGCTGGCGCATCTGCTTGCCGAGGCACCCGACGCAGTACTGGAGCCCCCCGCCTATTCGCCACCGAGTGCGGTGGCGGGGTTGAGCTGGGCAGCGCTCACCGACTGGCTGCCGGCCAGAAAGCGACCGGCGCTCTGCGCCGAACGCGCGTCGCAACTTGCCCACACCCGCCGGGTGTTGCCGCAGGGGGCGTGGTCGGGATTTTTTCTGGCGCGCATCCGCAAAGCCGGCCACGAAGCGGGGTAAATGTAATTCGGTACGCACGCCTTGTGTAGATACGCACCCGCACTAAAACCTGCAAGCACACAGAGCCAGGTCAGGGCGTCATGACCTGAACACATGCCGCAGCAGCCGAGCAAAGTCACGAGACAGCGTTATAATTCTATTCGTTTTTACCTCAGAAATACGATCATGTCGCTGACCCGTCGCCAAAGCTTGCTGATGCTCGCTGCTCTTGCGGGCCTGGCCGCCTCGCCGCTAGTGGCTGCGCCAACGAATACCTTGACGTTGGGCGTGGTGCCGTACCTCTCGGCGCGGCGGCTTGCCGAATTGTACGAGCCGCTGCGCGCCTGGTTCGCCACCACGCTCGCGCGGCCTTGCGCGCTTGAATCCGCTCCGAACTACCGTGCCCATTTCGCCCGCACCGCCGCTGGGGCCTATGACTTCATTGCCACTTCCCCTTATTTCGGCCGCATCGCGCAGTTGCGTCACGGTTTCGTCGGCTTAGCGCGCCCCAGCACCGAGCTCGAGCCGCTCATCGTCGTTTTGCCCACTTCGCCGATCGCCACGCTTGCCGACCTCAAAGGCAGGCGCATCGCCACGAGCGACGCCTGGGCCAATCTGTCCTTGGCGGCGCGGCGGCTGTTTCGCGAACAAGGCTGGGAGCTGGGGCGCGATGTCGCGCTCGTTCCCACCGGCAGTCACGCCAATTCGTTCGCGCATATGGCGCAGGGACTGGCGGATGCCGCGGTGGTGTCGGTCACCGCCCTCAAACAACTGGATTACGGCCCGGAGCGTTATCGCATCGTGCACCGTCTGCCTCCCTCGCCGCCGCTGCTGTATCTGGCGCACGAGCGGCTGGGTAGCGCCACGATCAACCGACTGCGCGAACAACTGATCCATTTTTCCGAACGCGACCCGGCGGGACAGCAACTGTTTGCGCGCCTCGGGCACGGCACATTGCGCCCGATCAGCGACCCGGATTGGCAAGCGCTCGATGTGTTCGTCGCCGACTATGACCGCATGATCCAGGAGAGCATCGAAGAATGACCCAGTCGCCACCGCGCTGGTACCAGACGCTCTTGGCGCATTATCTGCCGCTGCTGGTGGCGATTTTTATCACGGCTGCGGCCACAGGCATTTTCATCATCGACCAAAAGGCGCACAGTGCCAGCTTGGAACTGGCCAAGCAGCGGCTGGAATCGCTGCAGGTTGAGCTCACCGCAGCGCTGCAAGCGCCAGTGCTCACCCGCGACCTGCCCACGATCGAAGAGGTACTGGGTGAACTGGTCGCGCTGGGCGAAATCGAATATGCGCTCGTGCGCGATGCCGCCGGGGTGGAATTGGCGCGCGTCGGTTTGCTGAGCGATCTGCCGGCACCGCCGCCGCTGTCTGCCGAAGCGTTGCGTCTTTCGGACTGGCGAGGCGCCAAGCACCTCGACATTGCCGTGCCGCTGGCCAGCGGCAGTGTACAGATCGGCTATTCGCCGCAGCCGCTCATCGCCTTCGTCGGACAACTGCGACAAAACCTGCTGGCGGTGTTCCTGGCCACCGCCCTGGCGCTGTTCCTCGCGTTCCTGCTGCTGTTCCGACGGCTGTCGCAGCGCTTGCAGCAAGTCAGTGCGACTGCCGAAGCGCTCGCAGCCGGCCGGCTCGAGTCACGCGCTCCGGTGGATTCGCGCGACGAGGTCGGGCGGCTCGGCGCGGCGTTCAACCACATGGCCGAGGAGCTGCAGCAGAAGGTGACCGAACTGACGGTGGCGCGCAACGAGACCGAACACGCGCTGACGGCGCTGGAAGAGGAGCACGCGCAGCTCACTGCGCTTCTTGAGGCGATGCGCTTGGGCGTGCTGATGCTCGACCGCGACGACCGGGTGGTCTTTGCCAACGCGGCGCTGCGGCGCCTGTGGCTGATTCCGGAACATGTGCGCCTCATCGGTCAAACGGCGCGCCAGGCGATGCGCGCTTCCGAAACCCGCTTTGCCGAACCGGAGCATTTTTCGCGCTTGCTGTTGTCGGTTCCTGGCACACAGGAGATCTCCGACAGCACCGAGCTGTATCTGGCCGACGGGCGCATTCTGCTGCAGCTATGCCATCCGGTACGCGACGCGCACCACCGTTTGATCGGCCGGCTGTGGCTCTTTGAGGACGTGACGCGCGAACGCCGCAATGCCGAGCAACTGATTTATTTGGCCGAACGCGATGGTCTGACGGGTCTCTACAACCGGCGGCGCTTTGAGGAACTGCTCGATGCCGCCATCGAGACCGCCCGCCGCGAACGTCGCTCCTTGGCGCTGATGCTTTTCGACCTCGATGAGTTCAAGCACCTCAACGACACCTTCGGTCACCGTGCCGGGGATGCGCTGCTGACCCGCATCGCCAGCGAGGTCGTCGCGGTGACGCGCCGCTCCGACGTCGTCGCGCGCTTGGGCGGCGACGAATTCGCGGTACTGCTGCCGCACGTCAAGAACGAGGAGGAGGTCAAAGCCGCTGCCGAACGGATCGTGCAGGCGGTGCGGCGGGTGCCGTTCGAGTTCGACGGCCAACGCATCGGTGTGACGGTCAGCCTGGGGATCGCGCTGTTTCCGCAACACGCCGACAACAAGGAAGACCTGGTGGTGTGCGCCGATGTGGCGATGTATCAGGCCAAAAACGCTGGCCGCAACGCCTGGCGCTTTTATGACGGGGCGCGCAACGCCGAGGAGATCGAGCGGCTGACTTGGAACCAGCGCATCGAGGAGGCACTCGAGCGCGGGTTGTTCGCCCTGCACTTCCAGGGGGTGTATCACACCGACGGCACGCTCAAGCACGTCGAAGCGCTCATCCGCATGCACGACCCCGAAGACCCCAGCCGCCTGGTGCCGCCCGGTCGTTTCATTCCCGCCGCCGAGCGCAGCGGCAAGATCCGCCAGATCGACCGCTGGGTGATCACCACGGCGCTGCAGCTACTGCGTGATCATCCCACCGCGCCGCCGATCGCGGTGAACGTCTCTGGCAAGACCCTGTCCGATCCGGAATTTTCGCAGTGGCTGGAAAACGCGTGGTACCATACCCCGGAACACGCGCGCCGATTGCTCTTTGAGATCACCGAAACCAGCGCCATTGGCGACCTGCAAGAGGCGTTGCGCTTTGCCCACCTGGTGGGACGGTTGGGCGCGGTGTTGTGCCTGGATGACTTCGGCACGGGCTTTAGTTCGTTTTCGTATCTTAAATACCTGCCGGCACAAGTGGTCAAGATCGACGGGCAGTTCGTCAGGAACCTGACGCAGGAGAAAAACAACCGCCTCATTGTGCGCGCGATCACCGAAGTGGCGCGTGGCATGGGCAAAACGACGATCGCCGAGTTTGTTGAGGATGCCGAGACGCTGGCGCTACTGCGCGAAATCGGCGTGGATGCGGCGCAGGGGTATTATCTGGGGAAACCGGGGCCGGAATTGCCGTATGCTGCGGTGAAATCCCCGGTGGTCGCGGCGTGAGAACGCCCGGCACGCCGCAAACCGATCCAGACAGTGACAAGAAGAAGACGACAACGCTTGACCGATCCGAAAATCACCCGCGACGGCGTGCATCAACGAAGATGGATCGATGAGGGAGATAGCCATTGACGGCACGCGCGGCAAACCGCCGGAGGTGAAACCGCCCGCGCCTTATGGCATGATAACGTCATTGTGCCCAACAGGAGGAAACGACGATGGTCTCACTCAACACCCCGGTGTGCGATTTCGGCTGGAAAGCAGTGGATTTCGACTTGCCCGGCGTGGATGGCAAGCGCTACCGGCTCGAAGACGTGCGCGGCCCCAACGGGCTATTGCTGATGTTTATCTGCAACCACTGCCCGTACGTCAAGGCGGTGCTCGATCGCATCCTCCGCGACGCGCGCGAACTCAAGGATTACGGCATTGGCGCGGTGGCGATCATGAGTAACGACCCCACGCAATACCCCGAGGATTCGTTCGAAAACATGCAGCGCCTCGCGCGGGAAAAGGATTTTCCTTTCCCGTACCTTTGGGACGAGACGCAAGAAGTCGCCAAGGCCTACGGCGCGGTGTGTACGCCGGACTTTTTCGGCTTCAACAAAGACTTGGAGCTGCAGTACCGCGGCCGGCTCGACGCCTCGGGGAAAAACCCCGCACCGCCCGATGCGCGCCGAGAGCTGTTCGAAGCGATGGTGCAGATCGCCCGCACCGGCCAAGGCCCACGCGAGCAAATCCCGTCGATCGGCTGTTCGATCAAATGGCGGGAAAATCCCTCGGCATGAGCCTCGGTAACGAGGCACCCGCCCATCTTGGCGATGTGGCCCCGGAAACCACAACGTTGCCCGCAGCAATCACTGCCGACACAGTTACCCGCACCGGCGCCGATCCCCAGTCCTCCCCCACCCCGCGCGTGGTGCTGGTGAGCGGCGTCTCCGGCGCCGGCAAAACGGTGGCGTTGCGGGCGCTGGAGGACTGCGGCTTTACCGCGCTCGACAACTTGCCGGTGCCGTTTCTCGCGCCAGTGGTCGCGCACCTCATCGCCAGCGGCCACCGCTGGGTCGCCGCGGCGGTGGATGTGCGTAGCGGCGATCTCTCAGCGCTACCGGCGGCGATCGCCGCGGTGACCGCCAGCTGTGGCCCGGCGCCGGCGCTGCTGTTTTTGGACGCGCGCGACGAGGTGCTGCTGGCGCGCTTTTCCGAAACCCGGCGCGCGCACCCGCTGGCGCGCGAAGGCACGACGCTCTCCGAGGCGATCGCCGCCGAGCGCGCGCTGCTCGCGCCCTATTTTGCCGACGCGCACCGCATCGATACCAGCGAGCTCAATAGCGGCCAACTGCGCCGCTGGCTGCGCGAATGGGCGCTCATCGCCACGGGCGAACCGCTCACCCTCACCTTTCAGTCCTTCGGCTACAAACACGGCCTACCGCTCGATGCCGACCTGGTGTTCGACGCCCGTTGCCTGCCCAACCCGCATTACGACCCGCAGTTGCGCCCGCTCACCGGCCAGGAGGCGCCGGTGCAGGCGTTTCTCGACGCGCAACCCGAAGCGCAGCAGATGGCGGCGGACCTCATCGCCTTTCTCGAGCGCTGGCTGCCCCATTACCGCGCCGAACACCGCGCCTATCTGACCGTGGCGATCGGCTGCACCGGCGGGCAGCACCGCTCGGTCTATCTGGTGGAGCGGCTCGCGGCGCATTTTCGCGCGAGCGCTCGGGTGCTGGTGCGCCACCGCGCGTTGGCGGCTTGAATGCCGGCAACGCGCAAAAGCTATCCCAAGCACTGCCATTGCACAAACCGCCTCGGCGATGATTCAGTGAGCCGGGTCAGTTCCTGCAACGCTTTGCCCTGGCCAACCAACAAGCCCACAATTTCCGCCACGCAACGGACCATGCGGAAAGCCAGAACGATGCACGACGAAACGATCCCTCCCCTCGAGGCAGCAAAGGTACGGTAACGCCTCGGGAACGGTACAATGCACCTTATCCCAATCCGCAACGCGAACTCAGCACACGATGATTCAATCTCCTGCCGGAAAAACCTGGGATGCGGACGCGATCACCGAGCAGGTGATCGCAGCGTTGGAAGACGTCAAAGGAGAACGCATCGAAGCGTACGACACGCGGGCGCTGACACCGCTTTTTGAGCGTTTCGTGATCGCCAGCGGTAATTCTACCCGCCAGGTCAAAGCGCTGGCGCAACGCGTCGTCTCTACCGCCAAGGAGCACGGCATCGACATCGTCGGCGTTGAAGGCGAAGACGTCGGGGAGTGGGTGTTGGTGGACCTCGGCAGCGTGGTGGTGCATGTGATGTTGCCGGCGGTACGGCAGTACTACCGCCTGGAAGAACTGTGGGGCATGCCACCGGCCACCCGCCTCGTCGCCACTTCCCCCACCGCGCCGCACGCCGCGCCGGTGCCCAGCGCCGCACGAAACGCCCCGGCCTCATGACGCCGCTCGTGCTCCTTGCCGTCGGCACAAAAATGCCCGCGTGGGCGGAAGCTGGGGTGGCCGAGTACCAAAAGCGCTTTCCACCGGAATGGGCGTTGAGCGTTCAGGCGATCAAAACCGAAGCGCGGCTCAGCGCGGTAGAAGAAGTGCGTCGGCGCGAAAGCGAGCGCTTGCTGGCGCGCGTGCCGCCCACAGCGATCCTGATTGCTTGTGACGAGCGCGGTGAAGCGTGGCGTACCGAGGAACTGGCGGCGCACCTGGCGGCCTGGCGCCAAACGGCGCGCACGATCGTCTTTGCCATCGGCGGGCCGGACGGCTTCGATCAGCGTGTGCGCGCGCGGGCACTGCACTTGTGGCAACTGTCGCGGTTGACCTTGCCGCACGCGATGGTGCGGGTGATGGTCGCCGAAGCGCTCTACCGCGCAGTGTGCGTGCTGCGCGATCACCCCTACCACCGGGGGCTGGAACCATGAGCGTGCGCCTGTATCTGGCTTCCACCAGTCCGCGTCGGCGCGAGCTGCTGGCGCTGCTGGGCGTGGCGTTCGAGGTGTTGACGCCCACAGGCGAATGGACCGACGAGACCCCTTTGCCGGGGGAAACGCCCGCGGCGTGCGCGCGGCGCTTGGCCGAAGCGAAAGCGCGCGCTGGCTGGCAAGCGGCAACGCGCTTGGTGCCCAGCATGGCACCCGGCCAAAACGCAACGGCGTTAAGCAGCGAAACGCTTTCCCCAAGCAATGCCCCGCCCGCGCCGGCCTCCCATGAGCCATCTCACCAACAGCGCTCATCATCCCACGAAACACCGCTTGTGCTGGCTGCCGACACCGTTGTCGCGTGCGATGGCGCGATCCTCGGCAAACCCGCTCGCCCCGAAGAAGCGCGCGCGATGTTGCGTCGGCTCTCGGGACGGCGCCATGAAGTGATCACCGCGGTAACGCTGTTTGACGGCACGCGCTTGGAGGGCGTGGTGGTCACCTCCCACGTCGAATTCGCGGCACTGCCCGAAGCGTGGATCGGCGCGTATGTGGCCAGCGGCGAACCCATGGACAAAGCCGGGGCGTACGCGCTACAAGGGGCAGCAGCGGCGTTCATCCGCGAAGTCAGGGGTAGCCCGTCGGGGGTGGTGGGGTTGCCGCTGCATGAAACCGCGGTGCTATTGGCGCAGTGGGGCCTGGGGCCAATGGCGGATGCGACCACCACGCAGCCCTTCTTTGCGCCAAGTGCCGCCATCGTCACAAAACCTATCGCCCAGCCGGCCGTCGTTGCGCCATGCGTACGCGAGTTGTTCCTCAACTGCACGCCGCAGGAGACGCGTCTGGCGGTGGTGGAAAACGGCGTGCTGCAGGAGGTGCATGTCGAGCGCGCCAGCCGCCGGGGACTGGTGGGCAATATCTACCGCGGCCAGGTGGTGCGGGTGCTGCCCGGGATGCAATCGGCGTTCGTGGATATTGGCTTGGCGCGCACGGCGTTTTTGCACGCCAGCGATCTCATCAGCCCTGGGCGCATCGAAACGCAGCTACGCGAAGGCGATGCGCTGACCGTGCAGATCCTCAAAGACCCCGTGGGCAGCAAAGGATCGCGCCTGACGCAGCAAGTGTCGCTCGCCGGGCGTTTTTTGGTCTATCTGCCGCACGATACCAGTGGCCACATTGGCGTGTCACAACGCATCGACTCGGAAGCAGAACGCGAAGCGCTACGCGCGCGCGTCGCGGCGCTGGTACCGCGCGAGCTCACCGGTGGCTTTATTGTACGCACCAACGCGCTGGAGGCCGACGATGCGGCGCTGAGCGGCGACATCGCCTATTTGGTCAAACTGTGGCGCGACATCCGCCGCCGCGCCGGTGAAGTCAAGCCGCCCGCACTGCTCTACGCCGAACTCGACCTGGCGCTGCGCACCGTGCGCGATCACGTCGATGCCCAGACCACGCGCGTGGCGGTCGATTCGCGCGAAAACGCCGAACGCATGATCCTCTTTGCCCGCGATTACGCGCCGCACGTGCTGCCGCTCATCGAGCTGTACCGCGGCGAGCGGCCGCTGTTTGCCACCTACCAGATCGAAGACGAGATCGCCCGTGCGCTGGCGCGGCGCGTCGAGTTGCGCTCAGGGGGCTATCTGGTGTTCGATCAAACGGAAGCGCTCACCATCATCGACGTCAATACCGGTGGTTTTGTGGGCACGCGCAACTTTGAGGAAACCATCCTCAAAACCAACCTCGAAGCGGCGCAAACCATCGCGCGCCAGCTGCGGCTCAGAAACATCGGCGGCATCGTGGTGATCGACTTCATCGACATGGTGCAACCGGAACACCGCGAACGCGTCCTCACCACCCTCAAAGAAGCGTTGGCGCGCGACCCGGTGCGCACCTGCGTCAATGGCTTTACCCAGCTCGGCTTGGTGGAGCTGACGCGCAAACGCGGTCGGGAAGCGCTACAACAGCTGCTGTGCCAGACCTGCCCCACCTGCCAGGGCAGTGGCCGGGTCAAGACCCCAGAGACCGTCGCACTGGAAATTTTGCGCGAGATCGTGCGCGAGACGCGGCAATACCCGCACGTGCGCGAATTCCGCGTGCTTGCTGCGCCTGCGGTCGTGGATTGGTTCCACGAGGAACCGTCGCAAGCGCTGGCGATGGTCAGCCATTTCGTCGGCAAACCGATTTCGCTGCATGGAGAAAGCAGCTATGGCCCCGAGCAATACGACATCGTTTGGCTGTGAGCCGCAGGCCAGTTGGCGCGGGCGACCGCTCGTGTGGTGGCTGGCGCTGCGCCCGGCGTTCTTCAGCGTCACGGTGGTCGCGGTGCTGCTGGGGGTAGCGATCGCCGCGGCGATCACCGGCCGCTTCCCACCAGGCGAAGCGCTGGGGGCAGGCGTCATCGCGCTCATGCTGGCGGTAGCGGCGCACGGCGCGGCAAACGTGATCAACGACTACCACGACCAGGATACCGATGCGCACAACCACACCCGCCGCTATCCCTTCACCGGCGGCAGCCGCTTTCTGCAAAACGGCGTACTGACGCCGCGCGAAGTGGCGGCACTCGGCTACGGATTGCTCGCGGCCACGATCGCCGGCGGGGCGCTGCTGGCGTGGTGGCGCGCGCCACTGCTCTTTGCGCTCGGCGCATTCGGCCTGTTTCTCGCCTGGGCGTACTCGGCACCACCGCTGCGCTTGAGCGCGCGTGGTCTAGGCGAAGTGGCGATCGCGCTGGCTTGGGCAGGCGTGGTTGCCGGTAGTGCGCTCATCGTCGCGCCCGCCGCGCCAACCCAGCCGACGGCGGAAACGGCTGCCTTACCGAACCCGCTGCCCCTGTCGGATGCTCCTGTCGTGCGAAACCCGCAACCGGCATCGGATCGTCCTACCCATCTGAACCTACCGTCCGCCCAGCTCGCGGGCGAGGCGCCGGTCCCAGCGAACCACCCCTTGCCAACAGCCATGCTCGCCCAAGCGTTCTGGCTGGGATTGCCTTACGGCTTGCTGGTTGCCAACATCCTGTTCATCAACCAGTTCCCCGACGCGCCGGCCGATGCGCGGGCGGGCAAACGCACCTGGCCGGTGCGGCTCGGAGCGCGCGCCGCCGCCGGGTACGGACTGATCCTCGCGCTCGCGACACTATCGCACCTCGCGGCAATCGCGTCGGGTCAGCTCCCTGCCCTCACCGCGTTGGCGCTGCTGGCGCTGCTGCCAGGACTGACGGCCGCGCGTCGGCTTTGGCGCGTCGCACCGACCTTGGCCGCGCCGCACCCCGATTTTGCGCCGCTTGAGCCGGCGATCCGCACCACCATCGCGGTGGCGCTCGCCTACGGCAAACTCACTGCGCTAACCATATCCGCTACCGTCGCATGGGGGGGGCGATGATCGCCTCCTTGACCGGCGTGTTGCGCGAAAAAGACCCCGCGGCGCTGTTGATCGAGACCGACGGCGGGGTGGGCTACGCGGTACAAGTGCCGATGAGCACCTTTTACGTGCTGCCGCCGGCTGGCGAACGCGTGCGGCTCTTGACCCACCAGGTGGTGCGGGAAGATGGGGTATTCCTTTTTGGTTTCGCCAGCCCCGAGGAACGGGCGGTATTTCGCGAACTCATCGCGATCAGCGGCATTGGGCCGCGGCTGGCGCTGGCCGTGCTGTCGGGACTGACCCTGACGGAACTCAAAGAGGCGGTATTGCGCCAAGACGCGGCGCGTTTGACCAAACTGCCCGGCATCGGCAAAAAGACCGCCGAGCGGCTGCTGCTCGAACTCAAAGACAAACTCGCGCGCTTGCCTTGGGGGCAAACGACGCGCTCCCACGCAGCCAGCGGTGCCGTGCCAGACGAAGCCCCTCGGCAGGGTCAGGAACCCACAGCCGCGGACCTCGCGACCTCAGCCGACGCGCCGGATGAGGCTCTTTTGGTCGCGCGAGATGTACAAGCGGCGCTCGCCGCGCTGGGTTACGGCGACGCGCAAATCGCACCGCTTGTGGCGCGCTTGCCCGCCGGGCTCGACACCCCCGCGGCGATCCGTTGGGCCCTGAAACAGCTCATCCCTCGATGAGCGCGCGCACGTGCGCGCCGGCCGAGCGGGCGAGCGAAGACAGGTTGTAACCGCCTTCGAGCATCGACACCACGGGTGCGGCGCCGTCGTTGACCTCCCGTAATACCGCCAGCAGCTGCTGCGTTGCCCACGCGTAATCGGCTTCCCGCAGCGCCAGCGACCCCATGTCGTCCTCGACGTGCGAATCGAACCCTGCTGAAATGAACAGCATCTGCGGCGCGTGCGCGCGTAGCGCCGGCAGCCACAGGTCAGTGACGATCTGGCGAAACTCATGGCTACCGCTGTAGGCCGGCACCGGCACGTTGACCATGTGCGCCGGGGGATTTTCCGTGCCGCTATAGGGGTAGAACGGATGCTGGAAAATGCTCAGCATCTGCACGCGCGGCTCGGTGCGGAAAATCTCCTCGGTGCCGTTGCCGTGGTGCACGTCCCAATCGACGATGGTCACGCGCTCGATGCCGTGCGCCGCCAGCGCGTGCGCCGCCGCCACCGCGATGTTGTTGAAAAAGCAAAACCCCATCGCCCGCGCCCGCTCGGCGTGATGCCCCGGCGGCCGCACCAGGCAAAAGGCATTGGCGACCGCGCCCGAGCACACCAGATCCACGGCCAACACCCCGGCGCCAGCTGAGCGCAACGCGGCTTCGAGCGTGTGCGGACACATCGCCGTATCGGGGTCCAGATGTACCAGCCCTGTGGTTGGGCTACTGGCGAAAACCCCATCCAGATACGCCGCTTCATGCACCCGCTGCAACTGCTCGCGCGATGCTTGCGGTGCCTCGTAGGGAATCAAGTACGCCTCCAGCCCCTGCGCGATCAAATGGTCTTGAATCGCGGTCAAGCGCTGCGGGCATTCGGGATGAAAAGAACCCATGTCGTGGCGCGCACACGCGGGGTGCGTGATCAATGCGGTCAAGCCCATTTTTTTCCCTCCCCGTCGTTCTCAGGTCTCCTCTGGCGCCACGCCGCTTTGGCGCGCCAAACGGCGCAAGCGGCGCAGCGCCTCCAATTGCATCTGCCGCACCCGCTCGCGCGTCAGCCCCATTTCTTGCGCCAGATCCTCCAGTGTCGCGGGATCGCGCTGATCGATGCCAAAGCGGCGC
>FWWM01008361.1_pt1 | contig 19974 bp, 21 predicted proteins | sample 2228351 | NCBI WGS metagenome assembly FWWM01 (sample SAMEA103939774, study PRJEB20133) | metagenome
TAATATAATATAAACTAGATAATAATTTTCTTTCTTTTTTGGTTCTTTTTTCTTTCTTTTAAGTTATAATAGAGGGGAATATAGTTTGGTTAAGAAGGGGTGGTAATAGGTATTATGGAAGGGTAAGTTAGTATTAGGGGGTTCTAGGTAGATACCTTTGTTATTGAGGTAGAAGTATTGTTGTTTATGTTCTTTTATTGTTTTATTTAGGTAGACACATAAGTTTTCAATAGTGATGTTAGGGATAGTATTTATGTAGGTAGTATTAGTTTTTAGGATATGGTGTATTAGATATTTTTCTGGTATTGTATATTGGTGATAGTTATTAAATATATCACCTAGTTTTAGATTAGAATTAGGGTTATTAATATTTGATAGTTGGAATATAGATTTAGTAGGGTTAGGTTTAAGTAATTTAGATTTAGTAATAGGTTTGATATAGAAGTTAGATAGTTTCATTGATTTGTTATCATCTAAGTTTAGATATTGGTTGATATACTGTTTATCCAGGTTAAAATAGAAACTACTGGATAATGGATTTGATATGAGTAAGTTATCAATAAAGCCTAATATACCTTCTTCTATCAAATAACTTTGTGATAAAGTATGGTTATAGATAGATTCGTAATCAATGTCTAGTTTGATATGTTTATGATACTCAAATAATAAAACCATCATAGGGCAAATATAATTAATATATATTAAATATCATTTCATAAAAATTGTTAAATTGTAAATTTAATTAATGGGGGTTAGAGTTTTGTTATTTATATTTGCCACAAAATTAAATTATATGGGGTGTATAGATTATGATAAGGATATAGATAAAGAAGTAGATTATGATAATAAGTTAAAGAAAGAGCCAAACATAGAAGAAAGGAAAGAAGAAGGATTTATATATGTTTTAGAAGAGATAAATGAACAAATTGATATTTACAATGATACTTTAGAAAAAACATATTCATCAAAAACTATTAGTAAATATGGTAGTTTTGAACAAGCAAATAAAGAATTTATTTTTAGTTTATCAAATATACTAAATGAGAAAATATCAATAGAGAAGAAACCTATTGTGTATGAAACTAAAATGAAATGGGAAATATTGTTTTACAAAGAAATATCAGAAGATAACAAATTAAGTAAAGAAATAATTGCTACCTATATTATTAAAATATAAAACAAGTAAATTTATGAATCTATCTGACTTATTAAAACAAGCATCATCAATGTTAGGTAATACACAGGGTGGTAATATTACATCTGTGTTACAATTGACAGGAATGTTATCCGGTGTATTACTAGAACAAAAACAAGATAAATTCTATATGATAGGATTTAAACAAAATGAAGATGGTAGTGATTATAATCAGGAAGTTAAATTATCAAAAGATGAATATAAGTTATTAAGGGCAATGGTTCTAATAATGAAACCAGCATTTGCTCAAATGTCTGTTAATAACCCTAATATGAAAATAACTCCTTATACTGGAGGATATTCTACAAAAGAAGTTAAAGAATTTGTATTTAATAATGCTAATCAACCTGATAAATTATTAGGATTGTTTGTTAATTTATTAGATATTGTAGATGATGAAATATATAAAAAACCAGATGGAACTTATGTATTAAAAATGAGTCCTGTTATTTATTATCTGTTTGTAATAATGGTTATCTTTGTTAGTTTTATATCTACCATTAATCCTAATATAACACAAGGTAATTTAACATTCGATAGTTTATTAGCAGATATTGAAAAGATTAAAAAAGGAGAACCTATTAACAATTTAGGTAATGCAGGATATATAACATTATGGGTAGTAGCAAATAGATTTATTGAACAAGCAGAGTCGGAGGATATGACAGAACTAGTAGATATCAGTGAATTAGAAAACTTAATGCAAACAACCGGAATGACTCCAGGTGAATTATTAAATCAAATTAAATAATTACTATGAAACCAACATTAACAAAAATCAAACCTATATCAAATGATACACTACCAAATACAATAGTATCTAAAACAATTAATAATAAAATAAACATTCAAGAACAATCACACCATTTAGATTTTATATTAAATATGAAACTATTAATATTATCGGCACTTGTTACTTTATGGCAACCTATGCTATTAATATTACTATTGATAGTAACTGATACAGTATTAGCATATCTGGTTGTAAAGAAATCACAATTAAACCCCAAAAAGACATCAAGACTAACATGGAATAGTTCCACCTTTAGAATTAAAACATTATCTAAACTAATAGGTTATTTTATGATAGTACTATGTGGTTACTTTATATCTCAATATGTGGATAAAAAACATACTGAATTTATAGTAATGTCAATATTTGGAGTAATAGGATATGCTGAAATAAAATCTATAGATGAGAAATCTATGAAACTATGGGGTGTTAGTTTCTTACAAAATATATTAAATCTACCTGATATAATTGCAGGTAAAAGAAATAAAATTAGTAAAATATTAACAAGTAACCAAAAACAAGTTAATAAACAATCAATCAATAAAACCACTAAAAATAAATAATATGATAGACAAACAACCACAATCAGAAAAAATAGATATTAAGAAAGTAAAAGAAATGAACAAAGAACTAGAGCCAAGAGTAAAGTTTCTTAAATTGAAATATGAGGAAATGGCATATCTAGTTCAAATACATGAGTTAGAACAAAAGTATGGACATATTTTATATAGGAATAATAATGAACAAACTATAGAATCTCAAAATCAGAATTATGTCAAGATGGAACAAGTTCAAACATCGTTTGAAAATAATGAGGAATCTAATCCTCAATCCTAAATCTTGGAAATATATTGTAAAAGGACTTTACCTTTATTACATTAAAGGTAAGAAATCAGATATTGAAGCTACTAAACAATGGGCTATATGTATGGGATGTCAGTATGTAGACCATAAAGGAGATAAGTGCTTTGTTCCAGGAACACAACCTTGCTGTGGAAAATGTGGATGTAGTTTACATCTAAAAATAGTATCAGGTGATCATTGTCCAATATCTAAATGGTAATTATGATTATAGTTAATTCAATTAGAATAATAGATAAACCTGCATATATTACAGATGATAAAGGCAATATAATACAGAATAAACCAGAATATTATTTAATAAGCAAAAGAAAAATAGATAAATCATTAAATTATTGTTCAGATACCGCAGTAATAAATCAGGATGCTATATTGTTCGTTATACGTACAATTGTACAAATATCAATGAAATATATAACTGTACAAGATCTAAATACAACTTTATATTTATATCCAATTGTAGATATATTAGATAAGATAGATGATATGATATTATCAAGAGAAGCATCTAATATTAGTGAAGAGCCAATCAATAGAACAGAATTTGACTTTAATGATATAATGACTTTTAATATATCTTATATTAATTTAGGTTCAACCGGTATATATTGTATAGAATCAGTAGAAGAAATATTTAATAAAAAGTTAAGTTAATAAATTAAAAACTGTGTTTAAGGTTATTGATTTTAAAAATGGAAAACCGGTAGTTAATCAGGAATTAGAAATAATGATTCCTGAAATTAGTAAGTTTATTAAAACATATGGAGAAAAAGCAAATAAATGGATAGCATATTTACACTATAAACACTATCCTGTTAAGAACGATAATCCGTTTTATAATTTATCAGAAGTAACCAAAGACAGAGAAATTCGTAAAATACTTGCTCTAAATAAAGAAGAAGAACCCAAAGGTTTAGATAAGATAGAAGAAATTATAATTAAAATATATGAAACACCCACTATAAGATTCTTTAATTCATATAAGAAAGTAATAGATAAGTTGTCAGAATATATGAACAATATGGAAATAAATAATGACAATATAAAGAATTTAGTATCATTAACAAAAGAATATGATACAATAATGCAAACCTATAAAGCATCAATTAAGAATTTAGAAGAAGAATTAAATAGTAATAAATCGGCTAAACTAGCATATGACCAGAAAATGTAATATTAAACAATGGCAAAAAAGAATAAGATAGAAATACCTGTTATTTATGAGAATGGTAAAGAAGATGTCATTGAGTATAAAACTATATCTGAATTAGTAGAAGAAGTCAAACCTACCTTTGTAGAACCTGGTTATTTTGGTTTTAATAAACATACAATAATAGCAAAAAAAGTATCACATGTATTTGAAGAGTATGGTACATATACACCTGATCTAATAGAAGGAACTGCAGATTGGATTGAATTTTGGGAAAATGAAAAGAAAAAGATATTAAATGGTGTCTGGATAATAGTAAGAAACAATAATAAGGTTATTAAAAAATGGTTTTTTCCTGGAGAGTATTACTTTTGGATAAACTTTCTTCCAATCTATAATAAAGAAGAAAAGAAATATACTTTTCCTGAAATAAGGGATGTACAATTATATATGGCATTATATAGGTGGTTAGCAGAAAAAGAAAACAAACATGCAGTTATTGTTAAGAAAAGACAGATTGCATCTTCATATTATCATGCTGCTGTTTTAATTAGAGCATTATGGTTTATGGAAGGCAGTAGAAATAAATTAATATCATATAATGAAACACCCGGTATATCAACCACATGGGATTATTTAGTTAACTATAGAGATTTCTTAAATAGTAATACAGCGTGGATTAGAGCATTTAGACCTGATCAAGTATATAATTGGAAACAACAAACAGAAATTATAGATGGAAAGATTAAAAGAATGGTTGGATTAAAATCAGAATTAGTAGCAAAGGTGATGTCAGATAATCCAACAGGTGGAGTAGGTGGTGGTAATACATATGTGTTTTATGAAGAAGCTGGTATAGCACCTACATTAGATAAGACATTTGAATATATTGCACCATCATTAAAAGAAGGTGATATAATAACAGGACAATTTATTGCAGCAGGTAGCGTTGGTAGTTTGGAACAATGTGAGCCATTAAGAAAATATATATTTAATCCAAGTGTATACGATTTTTATGGCGTTCAAAATAATCATATAAGAGAAGGACAACAAACACCTATGATAACAGGTTGCTTTATTCCACAACATTGGGGGATGAAACCATATATAGACGAGTATGGAAATAGCATGATTGAAGAAGCATTATCAGAATTAAATAAAAAAAGAGAGAAATGGAGAAAAGAATTACCCGCTGATATTTATTCAACTCGTGTAAGCCAAGAACCTATTACATTAGAAGAAGTATTTTATTTTAAAAGATCAACAACATTCCCTGAAAAACTTATAAGATATCAAATATTAAGAATAGAAGCATCTTTACAAAACCAACAAAAAGAATATAAATATAAAACTGTTATATTAGAAAGAGAATCTGATGGAAAAGTAGTAGCACACGAAACAAATAAATTACCTATAGATACTTATCCTTTACCTCCGACATATGCATTTAAGGAAGGTGTTGTCCAAATATGGGAAGACCCTATTAAAACACTACCGTTTGGCACATATATTGCAGGTATTGACCCTGTAGTAGAAGGAGAAACAAAAACATCACCATCTTTATTTTCTATATATATAGTTAGAGATGATATCAAGTTAATGAAAGATGGAAGAATGGAAGTATATCCTGCAACTATTGCAGCATGTTGGACCGGTAGGTTTAGTGATATTAATAAAACAAATGAACAAGCATTAAGATTAGTAGAATACTACAATGCTATTGCAGTAGTAGAAAGGGATGTTAGTTTTATACAATATGTATTAAGAAATAAGAAAGCAAAATATTTGATGCCATCTGATAATTTTGTATTAAATAAAGAACCAAGTGCAGTACAAAAGAAAATATCAGGATATGGTTGGAAAAATACAGGAGATTTATTTAGAAAGCATTTAATACCCATGTTAGTATCATTTATGAAAGAAGAATATCAAGTAGATGGAACAGATGGAGAGGTAATAACTAAAATAGGTATAGAAAGAATAAAAGACAAAATGGTTCTATATGAGTGTATGTATTATGATGATGGATATAATGTGGATAGAGTAGTAGCATTAACATCAGCAATAGCATATATGAATATACAATCTATCAATAGAGGAAATATAGTATATAAAGAAAACAAGAAAGAATTAGAATATGAGGATTGGATTAAAATAATAGCAAAAAGAAAACAACAAATAAAGCAATTTAAATCTTACTTTAATAACCTAAACTAATAGTTACACATTAGGTATAAAATAATATATGGCATCTATAAAGAATTTATTTGATAAAAGCATGAAACCACATGGGGATAGTCCTGCAGGTGGTGGGGCAGTATCACCATTTGGATTAAGACCCTTTCAAATATTACCGAGAAAAGAAAAAGATAAAGCATGGGCTGCAAGAAATATTGATTGGTTAGAATGGCAAGGTCTATTACAATTACATGCATTAAGTAAAAAGAATCTTAAAAACTATAAATTAGCAGCTGGTATATTAGATAAATTAGATTATATTATACAACCAGAAAAAACAGAAGATAATGAGTTTGACATGCTTATTAATACTATACTTAAAGATGAACAAGAAGAAGCATTTAAACTAAACAACTTAAAGTTTTATCCATTATTGCCTGTTGTAATCAATGTATTAACAGATGAATTTACAAAAAGAGAATCAGATATAGTATATAGGGCTATTGATTCATGGTCAGCAAATGAGATATTAAAAGAAAAAGAAGATAAGATTAGAGAAAAAGTAATTGAGTGGTTAAATAAGTTAGCACAGGAAATGATGCAAAGTGGACAGATACCCCAAGAAAAAGCACAAGAATATCAGCAACAAATCATGCAACAACTAATGCAAGAATTACCTAATATAGATAATCACTTTAAAAGGAATTATAGATTAAATATTGAAAGATTAGCATCTAAGATACATGAATATGATAAGTTAAGATTTAAGTTAGATGAGATTTGTTATAATGCTTTTAAAGATTTCTTAATTACTGGTTCATTCTTTATAGAATTAAACATGTATGAAGATGATTATGAACCGGTATTGTGGAATCCGTTATTTACATTCTTCAGAAAGAAAGTAGGAGATCCATTTATATCTAATGGTGATTGGGTGGGAAAGATAGAGTTAATGACATTTAGCGAAGTAATACAAAAATATGGAAAGTATATAGGAAAAGAGAAATTAGAAAAGATGCAAAACAAGTTTAAGAATTTAACAGGAGTTATAAGAAGCGATAGAGATCCATTTACAGGAGATTATTGGGAAACAGGAGTTGATAAACCTGGTGAAACGGATGTATCTAAAACAGGAGGTATAGATTATCAAAGGTATATATATTGGAATGGACCATTACAATATACAGAAGATATTATCAATAAGTTATTTTTATCATCTGCAGATGCAGTAGGAGTATGGTATAATGATTTATTAAGAGTTACAAAAGTATATTGGAAATCTATTAAAACAGTAAAGTTATTAACAAAAGTAGATCCATTCACAAAAGAAAAGATAACAACAATAGTAGATGAAGATTATAAACCATTATTAAAACCCATATATGATGTTAGATTTGGAGAACAAAAGAATGCTAATAGTTTAATAGCAGGGGAACATATAGAGGAGTTTTTAGTAGAAGAAGTATGGGGTGGTATAAAAATAGGACCAAATTTTCCAACATTCTATAAAGATGAATATGAGTTATTTCCAGTATACATTGGAATAAATAGTGAAGAACCTGGACCAATACAATATAGTTTTAACAATTCAATGGACATATATAATTGTAAATTACCAGTAGAAGGGATTATATATAGTGAAAGAAATACATTACCTGTTAGTTTAGTAGATTTAGCTAAACCTTATCAGATATTATATAATATAGTGAATAATCAAATAGCAGATTTACTATTAGATGAGTTAGGAAGCTTTATGATATTAGATGCTAATGTATTAAAGAAAACCAATATGGAAGAAGATGGAGGTATAAATCCACTAATGCAAGCATATAATACTATAAAGAAATATAAGATATTGGATGTAGATAGCAGTTTAGCAAATACAGGAACACCACTATCATATAATACATTTCAACAAATGATGATTGAAAATAGTCCAAGAATAAAGACAAGGATAGAATTAGCAAACTATTTCCAGATGAAGATGTATGAAACATTAGGATTAACACCAGAAAGAATGGGAAGACCTACAGGAGAATATCAATCAGGAAAAGCCACAATGTTAAATGTTATTAATTCATATAGTACTACCGAAAAATACTTTCAGATGTTTGGGGATATGTTTTTACCAAGATTTCATGAAATGAGGAATAGTTTATTTTTGTTTTATATGGGAACAAACAAACTAAAGAATAAGAGTATTAGTTATATTACAGACAATTATGAGAGAGAGTTAATAGATAACTTAACTGCAGAAGATGCTTTATTAAGAACATTTGGTGTATATGAGACAAATAAAACATCCTATAAATTAGTAATCGATCAAATCAAGCAAATGATATTTAATAATCCTAATTTAGGATTAACATTGTCTGATGCGATTGAGGTATTAAGTAGTGAATCACATGGCGATATAGTATCATTAGTGAAGAAATTAGAAGAAAGAAATATGCAACAAATGCAAATGCAAAATGAAGGAGCAATGAAACAAAAAGAAATGGAGCATAAACAAAAGATTGAAGAGATTATGGTATATGGTCAAATACAAAATCAATTATTAGATAAGAAACTATTAGTAGAAAAAGAAAAGATAAAGGCAGGTATATTAGAGACAAGTATAGCATCAGCAAGGTATTTAGCTTCTCAAGATTTAGACCAAAATAACAAATCGGATTATTTAGATTATTTACAAGAAATACAAGAATCTGGAAACAATTGGGATAAAGTATATGATAAGTATATAGCTATTAGTCAAAATATGGAACAAAAGAACAAGTTATTAGATTACAAAAACAAAGAATTAGAATTAAGAAACAGATTAAAACAAGTTGATTTAGAAATAGCAAAAACATATACCAGTAAGGAAAATGTTAAAAAATGATAAAATTAAATAATAGTTAAATTAAACTAATTAAATTTGCAAAATTAAAAAATCAAAGTATATGGAAGCAAACAAACAAACTAAATTAGAATTTGACAATAAAGCCAATTTAGAAAACTTTATACCAACACCTCCAGAATCTATAATTGATGATGATATAATACAGGAGTTATCTATCAATAAGGATAATAATGGTGAAAATCAACAAATTGGAAAAGATAATGATGGAACTGACAAACAAATACAAGATAAAAAATCTAATATAACATTAGATGAATTTGAAGAGATATTAGAAGAATCTAAACCTGTAAGAGATATTAAATCAGATACAACAATAGCAAAAAAAGATGCAATAGAAACAATACAAGATGTATTAGAAGATGTAGATAATGCAGAGTCCGAAAAAGATATTAGATCAATTAAAAAGATAGTTAAAGAATTAGTAGATGAAGGACTTATTAAAGAATATGAGGGTGATAAAAAGATAGAAGATTATAGTATAAAAGAAATTAGACAACTTTTAAAAGACAACATTAATACAATAAAAGAAGAAGCATCTGAAACAGCAATTACAAAATTTGTTGAAACACTTCCTGAATCATTACAATTAGCAATTAAATATGCTGTAGATGTTGAAGATGATACAAACTTACCACAAGTATTAAGAATGATTGCAGATATACACGAAGGTAAAAATATATTAGATACGATGAACGATGAGGCAGTAGTTGCATATGTATTAAAAAACAAAGGAATGGAAGATGATGAAATTGAATTAGCTATTGACACATATAAGAAAAAAGGAGTATTAGCAGAAAAAGCAAAGAAGGCAAAAGAAGAAGCAAAAGAACTTATTGATAACGAGTTTAATAAAGTAGAACAAGATGTTTTAGAAAAGAAAGAAAAAGTTAAAAAAGGATATGAAGAGTTCACTAAAAAGATAAGTGAATATATTAATCAAATAAATAGTGATGTAGATAAAAAAGAGATATTAGAATATATATTAAAACCAGATACACAATCACCTATATCTGGAAAACAAACAACTAAATTTTATGCTGATTTAGAAAAGTATCAATTTGTAGAACAGAAACCTGATTTAATATTTGAAGCAGCATGGTTATTAAAAGATCCAGAAGGATATAAAAGATGGATACAAGAAAAAGTAAAAGCAAATGTAGTAGCTGAAGAACTCCATCCAAGATTAAAAAAAGCAACGGATAAGATATCTAAAAACCAACCTGATGTTGGTATTATGGGTAAAGAATCAAATGTACAAATTAATAAAGATAAAGATAAAAAAGAAGGCAATAGAAAGAAATTTAATTGGGATGTACTATAATGTATAAATAACTATAACATATTAGGAATAAAATCTAAAAACAAAAACTATGGCAACCCCAGTATTAAACAATGGCTTATTATTGAGAGAAACAAAAGTAAAATTTAATACTCGTTTTATTGATGAGTATCATATCTCAAATTTGTTGGCAGATGCACCGCCAACACATATTGGACCTGTCTCTATTTGGGCAATGGCTCGTAGAACAGAAAGTCCTTTATATAATTTATCATTAGTTAGTAAAAAGAATGTTATTGATGTAGATAATACTGATGGTATTTATACATGGGATTTACCAATCAATAATGAATTACCACAAATTGTAGAAGATATTGAACCAGGTAATGTAAGAAAAGGTCAATATGGTGCTACATTTAAAATGAAATTTAACACACAAAGATTTGGACCAGGTCATATCATTACATGTGATAATATTGCAGGACATGAAGTATATATTACAGATGCTGACCCAGTAATTACAAATGATGGTGTTATTTATACTTGTAAATTAGCAAGTAGTTTAGATACCAATTCATATTTGGATAATATCTTTTTACAACCAGGTACTGTATGGTTTGTAAAATCATCTGCTTACGGACAATATGATTTTAAATTTGCAGGTACTGAAACACAAACTGGTTTCAGAAGATATTTCAATTACATTTCAGATTATTGTGTAGGTAGAGAATTAAATATTACAGAAGATGCTATTCGTAAGATAATGTCATATTCAGGTAAAGATGCATACATGGATATGTTCGAAATTTGGCAAATCAATGATAGCAGTCTTTATGATAATAGTATAATGACTGTTCATGATTTAGAAAAGAAACTTGGTGGTAAAAAAGGATTATATGGTGCAGTAAAAGAAGGTGCAGTTAATTTAATGTTACTAACAAAGATTGAAGCACAGATACTTTCTGAAATGCAAAAAGACATTGAGAATGAATTGATGTGGGGAAGAGGAGGTAGAATAGAAGTAGGCGGAGATAAAGTTGTCCGCAGGCAAGCAGGTTTGTGGAGACAATTTGATTTTGGTTATAAGAGAGTATATAATATTAATGATGATGTAATTGAAATCATTCGTGATGTAATTTTCAATTACTATGCAGGTAGAGAACCATTACAAGGACCAAGTCCTGATAGAGTAATTGAAGTACATACCGGAGTAGCAGGAATGTTTTTAGTCAATGAAGCAATTAAAAATCAAGCATTAGGTTCAGGTTTACAAATTAATGCTTCAACAGGATTAGGTATTGGAGCAATTCAAGGTAAAGATCCAATGCAATTAAGTTATGGATTTAATTTTACAGAAATCATTTTACCACATTATGGTAGAATCAGATTTATTCAACATCCTGCATTAGACAACTATGTAGTAAATACAATCACTAATCCAAAGATCAGAGGATTTAACTTGTCATCTTATTCATTCTTAATCTTTGATGTACCAGATGAAGCTACAAATGATAACATCTTATTCTTAAGAAGAAAAGATGCACAACCAGTTAAATGGATTTATCAAAACGGTACAGTAGATTATAAAGGTTCACCAGTTGTTCAATCAAGTGGTAACTTTAGTGGATATAGATTGATGGCAAAACAATATGTACCAACAGTACATGTTAAAGACCCAACAAGAATTGCAAAAATTGTGATGAGAAATCCTATTACAGGAGATACACTATAATAATCAAGCGAATAGAATCCGTTGTTTTGCTTGTAAATGCCCGCCCTCAATGGTTATTCATAAAATGGGAGCAGGAAACCAACCCATCAGCGTTAGCTGTGGGTGGGTAGTTTACTGTGGATTTTTATTTACAAATTAAAACTTAAAACTATGAAAGATTTAATTAAAGGTTTGTATTTATTAAAACATCACAAAAAATATAGTATGGCATAGTATTTGTTATGTATAAAATACTAATTTTTCATTATGAGATTGAAAATAAGTCAATATGCAAAAATGGAAGGGGTTAAATATCGTGCTATATGGAATAGAATAAAGAAGGGACAACTCAAAATAGAAAAAACGCCAACAGGTAGGATTTATATTATCATTGATGAAGAAAAAGAAAAAAGGACAGCAATTTATTGCAGAGTGTCTTCTGCTGAAAACAAGGATAATCTTGAAAGACAAAAAGAAAGATTGTTAAATTATTGTTATGCAAAAGGATATAAAATAGACAAAGTTGTTTGTGAAATAGGTAGCGGGTTAAATGATAAAAGACCTAAACTTGAAAAACTATTATCAGACCCAACAATAACAAGAATAGTAGTAGAACATGCTGACAGATTTTCACGCTTTGGAAGAAATTATATTGAATTACTATTAAAAATGCAAGGTAGAAAACTTGAAATAGTAAATAAACAAGATAATGATAGAGATGATTTAATGCAAGATTTTGTAAGCATAATTACATCTTTTACTGCAAAATTATACGGATTAAGAAGAAGTAAAAGAAAAACAGAGCAATTGATTAAAGAATTAGAAAAACAAAAATGAAATTAGTAGAGAAACATATTGTGTCAAAAGGTCATAAGTATTATGATGAGATAGACCATTTGTCTTTCCTCTCTAAGAACCTTTATAACAAAGGTAACTATATCATTCGTCAACTATTTATTGAAACAAGTAAAGAAGTAGAACAAGGTAAAAGAGAAAATGCAAAATGGATTCGTTACCAGGAATTACAAAAAATGTTGCAAAATAGCAAAGACCCTGATTATATTGCTTTGCCAAGAAAAGTAAGCCAACAAGTTTTACGACAATTAGATAATAATTGGAAATCGTTCTTTCAATCTATAAAAGAGTGGAAAAAGAATCCTGGTAAGTTTAAGAGAAGACCATCACTGCCAAAATATAAACACAAGAATAAAGGTAGAAACATACTAATCTATACAATACAAGCTATTTCAAAAGTAGAATTAAAAAATGATATAGTAAAACTATCAAACACAAATATTCAAATTAAAACAAAACAAAAAAACATACAACAGACAAGAATAGTTCCATTACCATGCAAAACATATAAGATTGAGATTGTTTATGAAAAAGAAATAGAAAAAAGAAATATAGATAAAAATAAAATAGCAAGCATTGATATTGGTGTTGATAGCTTAGCGGCTGTAACTTCAAATGTAAAAGAGTTCAAACCTCTTATCATTAACGGCAGACCGCTAAAAGCTATCAACCAATACTACAACAAATGTAAAGCAGAACTACTAAGTAAGTTAATGATGCAATATAAGAACAGACATACTAGTAATCGTATAGATAAACTTACAATGAAACGGAATAATAAGATAGACGATTATATGCACAAGGCTAGTAGGTTAATATTTGATTTGTTATTAGAATACAATATAGGTACATTAGTTGTAGGTAGGAATGATGGATGGAAAACAGAAGTTAATATGGGAGATAGAAACAATCAGAACTTTACTAGCATTCCACATTCTAAATTCATTAAGATGTTAGAATACAAATGTAAGTTAAAAGGAATAGATGTTATATTAGTAGATGAATCTTACACTAGTAAATGCAGTTTGATAGACTTAGAGGATATAGGTAAAAAGGAAACCTATATGGGTAGGAGGATAAGTCGTAGTTTGTTTAAGAGTAAGAACGGAATAATCATCAATGCTGACATTAATGGTAGCGGAAACATAATGAGAAAGGCAATCCCAAACTGCTTTGATGCAAATGGGATAGAGGGCTTTGTAGTAAGTCCAGTAAGGATAACCCCGAAAGGATATTATCCTTACAAACAAGTTTCATAGTGTTATAAAATACTATGAAATTTGATACTATTATATATACATTAGGTTATATGTTATGGAATTGGATTACATTTGATTTAAATACTTTCTTATATAGGTTATTAGCATTTGTTAATGGTTTATTAGCAACAATAGGTTATGCGTTTAAATCATTAGCTGTTATATTAGATATGTTATGGAATATAACAGGCGAATGGATAGAGGATGTTGTTACAGCAGAAGATAATACTGGATTTACGAAAATAGGTAAAAGAACAGTTAGTGCTACATTAGGGGAATTAGCAAGACAAGGTAAATTAAATAGCAAAGGTGTTTGGTTTTGTAAGTTATTAAATAAGTTCTTTAGACAGTGTGATCATTGTGGAGGTGCATATGAATATGAGTTAAAACAAAAAGAATTAGAAGAAACATTATTTAAGAAATGTTAAAAAAACTTAAAATGTTATTTTAACTTAAAATATGATTATTAAGTAATGTATATTTGCACAGAAATTTAATTATGAAAAATAATAAATTAAAAATTAAAGGTTATAGTTATAAAGATAATGCCAATATAATTGAAACTTCAAAATATGTTATTCGTAATGTTTTTGTATGGATGTTTAGTGGATTATTATTAACAACTATTAGTTCTTTATTTTTTGGTTTAATTGGAATTATAATTGCATCACTAATAAATCTTTTTGCAAATAGTTCGACTGCAGATTATATTATTAGTATTATAGGAGTAATAATTTTTACTGGATTAACAGCTTATGATGTTCAAAAAATCAAAACTTTTTCTTATGAGTGTGATGATGCTAATGAATTAAAGAAAATAGAAATAATGGGAGCTTTAATTTTATAGTTAGATATAATTAATTTATTTTTATATTCACTAAGATTATTTAGAAAAATTGATGAATAATATAAAAACATAAAACTATGGGTTTAATAGATGAGAAAAAATATGTAAGAATCAGACCGAATGTAATGCCTGAAGAGCAAGACATATTCGGTTATAGCAGATATAAAGAAGTAATGAATCCAACAGCAAAGCATGTATATAGTATTGCGATGGTTCAAAAGACATCTGGAGTTATGAAATACATAACAGGTTTAGATGAAGAATCTCCAGAAATTAAATTGTTAGATGAATATCAAAGAAAGCAAAGAATAAAAGAAATAAGAGAATTAGCAGCAGAGATATTTTATAGAATTGAATACAAAAAGTTAGATATTAATGACCTTAATTTTTGGGATAAATGTGAAATATTAAAACCAACGAATGCTGAATTTTGGAAGAAAATTAAAATTGAAATAGATAATAAAGGTAGATTTTTGAATTTATCAGATTTAGATGATTTGTTATTATATTGTGTAATTAAAGGTGGAGGTATTAAAGAAATAGCACCAAATATTGAAATTGCTAAAACAAACTATGAGAAGTATTCATTTTATTTAGATGAAGGTGATACAATGAAATCAAATGTAGAGAACAAAAGAGACAAAGCAAAAGCATATAATTCATTGACAGATATTGTAGAGATGGAAGATGTAGTATCAGAAAGAAAATTAAAGTATCTTAATATTATATTGATTCCTGGATTTAGTATTCCAACTAATATGAATAAAGGTTTAATTAAAGATTACTACTTTGGAATGTTATCCGATTATATTGATGGAAAGACAGCGGTACATAATGTAAGTTTAACTCGTAGGGGTGTTCCATCATACATGGTGTTTAATGATGTAGTTTCAAGATCAAATAAAGAATTAGCAATTGCTTCATTATTAGTATCATTAATTTCATCTAATGATATGTATAAATTAGACGATAATAAAAGATATTTCATTAAAGATTTAGAATTAACATTAGGTGAAGATTTATGGACTAGTGTTGCTATATTAAATGATACATCTGGAGAAGAAAGATTACAAAGAATATTCAAAAGATTTGGATTAGCAAGAGGATTCAATTATGATGAGTTTTTTGAAAATACAATTAAAACAGAATCTATTACTCCATTAGAGAGCAAGGAAGAAGTATTAGAAAACAAAACTGAAGCTGTTGTTTCAGAATCAATTGAAACACCATCTGGTAAAAGACCAATGTTTAAGAAAAAATAGTTCATATTTAGAAGCAAATTAAGATTTCTACTATTGTAGATAAAAAGAAATAAATTATAACAAATGAAAGTTTCCGATTTATTAGTTAAATTAAAATTAAGAGTTAATAAATTAGATAGTAAGGACTATGATAATTTAGAGAATTGGAAGCTATTGGAAGCATTCAATAGAGCATCATTATTGTGGGTTAGGCAGAACTTACATGGTGGTAACATGTATAAAGAAGGCAATGAACAATCATTAAGACGGATAGATGATTTAAATTTGCTAATAAAAGAGAAAGAGATATTATATAATACAAAAGATAATTATATAATTACAGCACCTTATCCTGATGATTATTTAGAATATAAACGGATAGATTTATATGTAGACAGTGATTGTTGTGAGAACGAAAAGATTGTAGTTTATTTAACAAAGTCAGCAGATAAGAATATAATTGAAAGAAGTGAAACACACAAAGCAAGTTTTCTATGGAGAGAAACATTTGCAATTAGCGAAGATAAAAGGTTTAAGATAGCAATACCACAAGATGAAGACAATATAAACATTAATAAAGTAATTTTAGTATATTTTAGGAAACCAGTAACTGTAAAGAAAGCAGGAGAATTTGATATGGAAACAGGAGCAATAGCTGTATCAGATGTAGACCCAGAGTTTAATGATGATGTGGTTGAAGTATTAATAGATTATACGGCATCATTAATAGGTGCAGATATTATTGATATAGATATAATGCAATTAAGAACACAAACATCACAAAACACAAATTAAGTTAATTCTATTCATATGATAAATTAACATCTATTAACATTTTTAGATAATAATATAAAATCATATTAGGAACATAAACAATAAAACTTACAACTATGCAATCACTTACAGGCGATTTAATTCAATGCTTTTTAGGTACACCTGTTATTAGTTCAGGTAATCCTAATTTAATTGGTGGATTTGTAATTACACCAGGTTTAGATGTTGGTGTTTTAAACAACACAACTGGTCCTGCAACAAATGTTTATGGACCAGGAACATTTGCTTTCATTGATACAGAAACCAATCAAACTGTTGGTAATACTGCACCAACAAATTGTTGTCCATTAATTTTAGCAGGTGCTAGTTTATATAGCAAAGACATGCTAAACAAATTTGAAGGTGGTTATTTAAGACCAATCTTCAGTAAGAAAATCAATCCAAAAAACATCAAGGCTATTTATAGAATAGATCCTTGCCCACCTCAACCAGGTGTATATCATATTGGAACTACACCTATAACACAAAGTTCAACAGCTCCTCAAATAACTGATGTTGAAGTAACCAATATCACTTGTACCGGTTTAGGTGTAACATGGGTTGCTTCACCAGGTAATTCATCAACAAGTATCAGTGTAGTATCATCTGCAAATGGAATTTCATTAGGAGGTTCTGTTACTGTTATAGCATCGCCATTAACCAATCCAACATCGTTTACTGTTGATTTAAGTGGATTAACTGTGGTAGGAACACCTGCTATTGGTGATATTTTCACAGCAACTTTTGGTTCAGGTGGAAATACTTGTACATTAACATTCCAAGTAAAAAATGTAGATTTAACATCTGTTAATGAATGTTGCTATGATTTTGTATGTGATACAGCATATCACTTTAAATTTGATTTGCATGGAACACCAGCATATCAAGCATTCAATGGGTGGATTACAAGAGAATTTGCAATTACTACTCCTTGTTGTGATCCTGCAGCACCTACAAATATCCATGTAGATGGTGGATGGGTATATTGGCAATTAGCATTACAAGTATTATCTGATCCACAATTAAGTAATTATATCTTACCTATTTTATGGTATAATGGTAGTTATTATTATCCTGATAATACTGTTGCTCCAGGATATACCTTGCCAACTGGTGTAACTACAACTTACAATAAAAATGGATTGTATAATGGTTCAACTTTAGTTTCATTTGCACCATTAGGAACAAGTCCATGTCCTTTTGATGCAGGTATGGTAATTCAAACTGCTTATGTTGAAACAAGATTTAAAGATTGTACATTCCAACCACAAGATGGATTTACTTACGATATTGTAAGATTAGAATTTTCATTAGTTAATTGGGCATCTACTCATTGTAAATCAGATATTTGCTTTTTCAAAGAATGTCAAGGTCATACAGGAGAAGGAAGTGGAGAAAGTGTAGTAAGAGAGTTCATTCATTCTGAATCACATAGAGGTTTCTTTGGACCTGCTGTTTCAGATTTGAGAATGCGTGAAGTATTGCAAGGTGATCAATTGTACGCAAACATTAGCAGAACAACCAGATATACAAGATATAAGATTATCTATTGGGAAGAAACAACTGGTAACTGGAATGCTAAAACACCAAATACTCAATGGGAAATTAACATTTATACAATTGGTCCAAATACAGCACTTGAAACATTCTTATCTAACTGGACATCAGGTTGTGGTTGCAATCCATTGAGAGTATTTAAATGTAATCAATGTGATTTATCATCTAATGACCCTATAACAATAACTCCAGCAACTAATGTTTAATAGATAGAAAAAGCCCTAAAACTCGGATTACAATGAAATACACGTAATCTATACAGAGTTTCTCCCCCTTATCCAGAGAAAAGATATTTCAATAAAACGATAAGGGGGTTTTCATTTTTAAGCATCTAACGATGCATTACTGAGTAAAGCAAACATTAAAAATTATATAGTATGGCAACATGTAAATGTGATATTTGTGGACAAGAAAAACAAATTAGTTGTGGATGTCAATGCAATACAAGAGTAGTAAATGGACAAACTGTAAAAGTTTGTTCAGAATGTTTACCAAAAGTAAATACATATCAAAATACATCAACACCACCAACTAATAATGTTAGAATAATTGAAAATGCAAGAGTAACAGGAGAGGTTAAGATTATAAATGCTAGTGCAACATATACGCCTGATAATAAATAAAAGTAAAAATGACACCAAATCTTGAACTTTATATACCAGATATATCTTCATTATGTGCGATGAAGATTGAAGATATAACCTGCTATCCTGAAAATTGGGTAGTAGAATGTAAGGAGTTATGGATTACACCACCGGGTTTTAAATATGCAACACAAATAGATTTAACACAAGAGAATATTAATTGGACAAAGATATTAACAGCATGTGATATAGGATTACAAACGACCAATTGTGAAGAAGTAAGAGCAGAATTACCGGATGGAGTATATACGATTAAGTATGCTATAAATCCTGTTGATAAATTATATGTGGAATATAATATATTTAGGACAACACAATTAAGAAAGCAATTTAATGATTTGTTATGTTGTATTAATAATATGAAATTATTAGATGCAGATATGAGATTATTAGAAGACACTATAAATAAGATAGTATTTAATTTAGAAGCAATAAAAGCATTTTGTAATTACGAGAATAGGATAGAAGAAGCAATGAGACAATATAAAGAAACACAAAAGTTAATAGATGGTGCTAAATGTAGATACTGCGGATGTTAAAAATAAGATATGGGTTATAGTTTAACAATACAACCTTGTGGATGTCAATTTCTTAATTGTCCAACTTATACAATTACTATTGATTTTAATGGAAATATAAATCAATATACTGCTATTTATATTGCAGTAGCTCCCATAAATCCAAATCCC
>FWWM01004035.1_pt1 | contig 19969 bp, 18 predicted proteins | sample 2228351 | NCBI WGS metagenome assembly FWWM01 (sample SAMEA103939774, study PRJEB20133) | metagenome
AGTGGCCTGTGCCCTTCACAACTTCCGTATGGAGTGCCACCATCCCGCACCAGCGTTTTCTCTCCGTGGTCTGACCACGGAAGGTTATTGCAGATAATGTCTAATAAATGGCCCCTGTTTCATTCCCCCTACCATCTCCCCCAGTCACTGCGATATACGACCGGACGCTGGCGTCTGCGTAGCAACGGACCAAAGAACATGCCAAAAACAAAGCCGCCGATGTGCGCCCAAAAAGCCACCCCGCCCAATGCCGACATCCCAAGCGCCAGTGTCCCTTGAAAAAGTTGCAACAGAAACCACATCCCCAATACGATGACTGCCGGCAGCCGCGCAACCTGAATGAAAAAGCCAAAGGGAATGAGCGTCACCACGCGGCGGTGCGGAAAAAGCAACAGATAAGCGCCCAGCGTAGCGGCAATTGCGCCGCTCGCCCCTACCGTTGGAATTTGGGAAAAAGGATACAGAAAAACATGCGCGAGCGAGGCCGTTGCGCCCCCGGCCAAATAAAAAAACAGGTAGCGTAAATGTCCTAAGGCGTCTTCCACGTTGTCGCCAAAAATCCACAAGTAGAGCATATTGCCGAGCAAGTGCATCACGCCGGCGTGCATGAACATACTGGTCAAGATAGAGCGCACATCCGCCAAATCGAAACCGCTGCTCACCTCGAATGGGATGAGCGCCATGCGGTAGAGAGCAGCCTCGCCCTGCGGCCCCAAACTGACCTGCCACAAAAAGACCAACACGTTCGCAACGATCAGACCGTAATTGACGAACGGCACACGGCGAGTGGGATTTTCATCGCGGATAGGAATCATGGCTGAAACCGAGTCGGATAACAGTTATCCCACAACGTCTCGGCCAACTGCTGCACCTGGCGGCGCTGCTCGATGGTCAAATCGAGACAAGGCGAATTCGCTTCAGTGGTATCGCGATTTTCCACGATCAACACTCTGGCCTGCGGGCTAAAAGTATGCGAATGCCACACACCGCGCTTGACGTTATAGAGTTTGAAAGGCTCCATGTCCACCGCATGAACAGCGGTGATGGTCTCCCCCCCTTCGCCGAGGAAGAGGATACAACGTCCCGCCAACAGCACGAACACCTCATCGGTCTCGACATGCTTTTGCATGTGAGTGATTTTTTCGGGCAGCAAATCGGCGGTGTAATTCATCAAGGCCACCCGCCAGGCGCCAAAATCTACCAATGGCAGGTAACCGGGGCCATCATAACTGCTCATCTCGAGCAAGGAAGAGGGAATCGAAGTGTCCATGCCCCTATTTTACGTTAAAATACAGCCCATGCAGCCCTCATTTTCTCCCGTCCTGCCCATCGTCGTCTTCGCCTGTCGCGTCTTCCAAAACTGGCTGGAAAACCTGCTACCCGAAAACCTGCGCGCACACGTCGCCTTCTTCGACTACGCCCTGCACCGCGTCCCCAAGAACCTGCGAAAAACGCTCCAAGAGGCCATAAACAGCCTCGAGCAGCCCAGCCTGGTGGTGTTGGGCTACGGTCTGTGCGGCAACGGCCTGCACGAACTCGAGGCCGGGCGCCACACCCTGCTCATCCCGCGCGTGGACGACTGCATCGCCATCATCCTGGGATCCTACCAGGCCTACCGCCGCGAATTCGACAAAGAACCGGCCACCTACTACCTCTCCAAAGGCTGGTTAGAGGGCGGCAGCACCCCGCTGCAAGAACATCGCGAACTGGTCGAAAAATACGGCCAGGCAAAAGCCGACTGGCTGATGGATACCCAATACCGCCACTACAAACGCCTGGCCCTCATCGTTCAAAACGCCCAAGACCTGCAAACCTACCGGCCCGCTGCCCAAGAAGTGGCGCGCTACTGTCAACGCTGGGGAATGCGCTACGAGGAACTCATCGGCACAGACGCCATGCTGCGGCGTTTGGTCGAGATTGCCGCCGCGCTCGACCAGGCCGACGGAGACTTCCTCATCGTCCCGCCCGGCGGAACCCTGACACAGACGATGTTCTTCCGCTGACGATGCCCCGCCTCAGACTCCCCTCTCGCGTGCTTCCGCTTCGAGGAGAATTTTTTCCACTCTGACGCGGACGCCCTCCGGCAGGGGCAAGGGCTGGTGGCTGGCAAGGATGTTGCGCACCTTGGCCGCTGCCAGGGTTTCGGCCGTAGGAGCGCCTTTATCTACCCACACAGCATAAGGCTGACGGTCCAACACCGACGGCACCCACGCCTCACGGCGGCAGCGGGCTGCCGAGGCAGCCTGATTGATGAACGTTCCGCCAGGGCCAACCTTCTCGATCAAATCGAGCATAATCGTCTCGCGGCTCACCTCCACGCCGCGCAGGATGCGTGCTGCCATGCCGATCATCTCATCTACCAACACCAGATAAGACAAAGAGCCAATATCTGCGCAATCCAAAAAACCCACATCATGCACCAGGGCTGCGCCGCTCAAAGCAGAGAAGGCCACCTGGAAAGCGGCTTCCAGGCCGGCCTGAGCATCCACCTGCTTGGCCTCCGAAGCGCCGGCCGTACCCATGAAAGGCACTCCCAGGAAGCGGGCCAGATCGGCAGCGGCGGCAGAATGCAAACTGGCCTCCGGCGAACCATAAGCGGGGCGGGCGGTGCGCAAATCCATCATCGAGGGCAATCCGCCAATCGCCATGGGCGCGCCGGGGACGTAGGTCTGCACCACCGTCAGGGCCGCCAGGGCCGCCGCCAGGTACAGCGTAAGCGCCGCCGCGCTCGAAAACGGCGACTCCAACCCAACCGTTGGCCCGCCCAAGCAAATGGAGGGAATGCCCCACTCGGCCGCCAGCATCAGGTTTGCCAGCGGCCCCTCTGCCAGCCTGAGCGGCGACTCGTACGTGGTGAAATAGCCCAAGATGGGCTTGTGGCGCAAGGCGGCCTCGTCACCGGCAACCGCCACCGCCATCTCATAAATATCGCGCAAGGCAGCCGGCGTAGTGGCCCAGGCCAGAATCGGCTTGGAGGTATTCTCCAACGCCTCGGCAAACTCATAAACCGAGGCCAGCGCCGGCGTCACATCATCGAACAAACTCAGCCCCATCACATAATCTATGTTAGGCAAAGCATCACACACCCTGGCCACCATGCCAGCATCCCCGCGCCGTGCCTTGCGGCGTTCGCCGGTGTAGGGGTCTATGAAATAGGTACAGGTGGGGCCTGGGCCAAAATGCACCCGCTCGAGGCAGACGCGCATGGCGCAACGCTCCTCGCGCCCCCAAATGGTAAACTCGTGCGGCGTAGCAGCCACCGCCTGCTTCACCCGTTCGGCCGGGATGCAAACGATGTTCCCCTCCACGCGAGCACCATGCGCCGCCAACAACTCGCGCGCAGCCGTGTGATGTATCTGTACGCCCACCCGTTCCAGGCATTCCAGCGCCGCAGCGTATATCTCTCGACACTGAACATCAGACAACACCCGAAACTGGGGAGTATGATGTTCGACAGAATTGACTATAATCATAAAATCTCCATCTCGTAGCAGCGACTTTAGTCGCCGCCGAGGCTGACGTGAGTTCGGGCGGCAGTTGAACTGCCGCCCATCGGTTTGGCGCGCTAACAAGTTTCTCATCTCGTAGTAACAACTTTAGCCGCCGCCGAGGCTGACGATAAGACATGACACTCTACACATGCCCGTAATAATCACGATGGACGACCACCGACCAGGCATAGTCCATCAACGTGCCCCAACTGAAGATGGGGATATCAATCTCACGCTGCAAGGCGCGCGCAAAGGGTGGAAAGCCGGTGCATTCCAACACCATAGCGCCCATGTCAGGATACTTCTCGTAAAATTCGACCGCTACCGTTAGGAATTCGGATTCGGCCTTCGCGTAATCGGCGGCCGGGGGCGCGGTGCGCAGGCCCGAGGTCCAGAGATAATCGAATTCCTCGCAGCGGCCATCGTCCATAGCGCCGCCAATCACATAGTTCGAACCGAGGCGAATCCCCACCGATTCCAGGTGGCGGTCGGTCAAATAGCGCGAGTTGGCCGCCAAAATCCCTACCAGGCGGTGTGATCCCACCAACTGCTGAGCCAGCGGTACCTGCAATAGGCTGGACATAAAGACCGGCACGCGCACGCTGGCCGCCACCTCGCGTTGGAAATAGGCGAAATAGCCGCACTCGCCCACGATGGCGCGGCAGCCGAGTTTTTCCAATTTTCGAGCCGCCTGGATGAGCGGCGGCAGGCAGGGGCTCTTATCGGCCGCCACCACCAGTTTCTCGATGTCTACACCCTCAATGATCTCATACTGAATGGGGAAGGGGTAACCGCTGGCATTGCGCACGTCGCCGGGGAAAGCCGGGTAAACATCGTCCAGCAGCATTACGCCCAACCCCATGCCATACGCCCGCTGGCTCGAACGAGCCTGGATGCGACGAAGACCCAAATCGCGGTTCATGCTACCCCTCGATGTCCAGCCCCAGCCCCTGAGCCGTTGCCTTTTCGTAAGCGAGCAGTGCAATGGCAGTGTCCTGCACGCCGACGCCGGTCAAATCGCAGACGGTGATGTCGTCGTCGGACAGGCGGCCCGGCTTGCGGCCTACCGCCACCTCCCCGATTTCGTCCACCGCCTCCTCGCCAGATACCAGGCCGGCTTCGGCTGCAAAGCGATGTTCCCCCAGCCGAAAAACCTGCGCCTTCAGGTCACAAATGCGGCGATCGGCGCGCGCCAGCACGTCGGGGAACAATTCCTGCTTGTGGCCGTTGTCGGCGCCGACGGCGGTGATGTGCAAGCCAGGGTGCAACCACTCGGCGCGGACGAACGGCTCGCGTGAAGGCGTGGCCGTGACGACGAACTGGCTGGCGCGCACCACACTTTCTGCCGACTCTGCTATGGCTACGCGCAGACCGAGTTCGGCGGTCATTTGCTCGGTAAATTGTTTCAACCGCTCCGCATCCGTGTCATACGCCAGCGCCTGCTCGAAGCCACACATCAATTTCAGCGCCCGTAGTTGAAAGCCGCCCTGCCGGCCAACGCCAATGACGCCAGCCGTTACGATGCTCCGAGGCGCAAAATATTTGGCCACGATGGCCCCGGCCGCCCCCGTGCGAGTATGCGTAAGATAGCCATTGTCGAGCAAGACGGCCTGCGGGAAGCCAGTGCTGGCGTCGAACAACAACATCAAGCCGCTGCCAGAAGGCAAGCCAATTTTAGGATTATCGAAAAAGCCAGAAGCGATCTTGACCGCAAAACTTTCTAAACCCTGAATCACCGCCGATTTGACGTGCATCTCGCCGTTATGCTGTGGGACGGGAATGCTCATCAGCGGCGTCGAGGCGCGTCCATCCGACAAAGCCACGAAGGCCCGTTCCACGGCCTGCACCGCTTCCAGGTCAAGGGAAATGCACTGGCGAATCTCGCGTTCGTTCAGAATCTTGATTTTCATGTTGGTTCCTCTACACCACCGGCACCTTGGACTGCAAAATGGTCATGAAATGTTCCTGGTCGAGGTTCCCCCCTGAGACGAGGCAAACGATTTTTCCAGAGCCAGGCCGGCCGCTCAGGGCCGCCGCAAGGGACACTGCGCCCGCTCCCTCCACAATGACATGGTGGTTCACAGCCAACAGACGGATGGCCTTGGCCGCCTGCTCCACAGAGACAACGATCGAATCGTCCAACAGGCTGGAAGCCATGTCCCACATGGCCGGGAAGACATACGGCGCACCAATGCCATTGACGAAACTATGACGGTAGGGAACGTCCACCGGCCGCCCGGCCCGCAAAGAAGCCGCCAGCGGCGCTCCTGTCTCGACTTCGGCAGCATAGATTTTGACGCCCGGCTTCACAGCCCGCAAAGCAGCCGCGATTCCGCAACTCAAGCCGCCGCCGCCATAGGGAACGATCACCGCGTCCAGGTCGGGCAGGTCTTCCAGTATTTCGAGGCCGATTGTGCCATTGCCAGTCATTACCGCGCCATCTGCAAAAGGGTGAATCAACAAGCCGCGCATCTGTTCGAAAGCACCCTGGCGCTGTATCTGCTGGTAGCGCGCAAAGGGGACGATGCAGGTCTGCGCGCCACAGGCCTCGATCCTGGCTTTCTTGAGCGGAGAAACACTGTCTGGCACGACCACTGTGCAGGCAACGCCTAAGTTGCGAGCATACCAGGCCAGCGCCTGCCCCATATTGCCGGCCGAAGCGGTCCACACGCCATCCTGGCGTTGCGAGGCCGTCGTCGAAAGCAGAGCGTTTCCAGCCCCGCGCACTTTGAACGAGCCGGTCGGTTGCAGGTTTTCGAGTTTGAGGTAAATTTCAGTAGTAGCGACTTCCGCTTTTGAACGACTAAAGTCGTTACTACCGCTTTCGAATTTCACCAACGGCGTATGGAGGATCGGCCCGGCAAGACGCTGGCGGGCAGATTGGATAGCCTCGAGCGTGGGAGGTTGAAGAGTCGTCATCTGCCATGAGAGCGCAAACTCAGGCTATGGTCCACCATCTCCCAGCGAACATGGCTAAATTTTAGACAACGCCTGATCGAGGTCGGCCAGCAGGTCATCCACATTCTCGAGGCCAACCGAAACGCGGATCAGGCCATCGTCTATGCCGGCGAGATCGCGCTCTTCCTGAGTCATATGCTCATGCGTAATGGTACGCGGGTGCATACAAATCGTGCGGCTGGTGCCGAAAGTGACAGCATGGATGATCAACTTGAAACTGTTCATCAGCGTGCGCGCGCCGTCGATGCCGCCCGGTACCACGAAAGATAACATCCCGCCGCCGCTCTTCATCTGCCGGCAGGCCAGGTCATACTGAGGGTGACTTTTCAACCCCGGATAGTTGACCTGCTTGACCTTGGGATGATTGGCCAGGTATTCGGCCATCTTCTGGGCATTCGAGGCGTGCCTGTCCATGCGCAGCGACAAAGTTTCGAGATATTGCAGCGTCAACCATGAATCGAAAGGTTGCATGATGGCGCCCACGAACTCGGTCGTATTCCAGCGGATGTCTTCGGTCAAATCGAGCGGACCGACGATGGCGCCGCCCAGCACAGTGGCATTGCCCGCCAGAAACTTGGTAATGCTCAGCAAGATGATGTCGGCGCCTAGTTCCAGAGGACGCTGAAGGGCAGCGGTAGCGGTGGTATTGTCTACCATCAGCGGAACGCCGTGCGCATGAGCCACCTCGGCAACGGCCTTGATGTCGGTGACGAACAGGGTTGGGTTGGAGGGTGTCTCGACCCAGACCAATTTCGTGCGCCCATCGATGGCCTCGTCCCACGCCTCGGGGTTGCCCGGTTGCTTGACGAAGTGAAACTCCACCCCGCACCGTTCGGGGAAGATGGTTGCGGCTTGCTTGTAGCCTTCGCCAAATGTGTTGAGCGAGGTAACGATGTTATCGCCAGGCCGGGCTATGGTAAAGATGAGGTTGAACAGCGCCTGAGAGCCGGAGCCGGCCGTCACAGCCGCTTCGCCGCCTTCGAGGACAGCCAGGCGCTGTTCGAGCAAATCCGCAGTGGGCGTCTTGGTGCGTCCATAGACTGGATAGGGAATTGCGTCGAAATGCTTGTACGGATAGGTCATCGAAGGCACGATAGGAGGCACGAAAGCGCGAAAACGTTCCATGTCTCCATCGGGTCGAAAACCGGCGTGCAGGGCCTTCGTATCGAAGCCTAGTTCGTCCCCAGGGCGCACCGGCCGCTCGAAATTTGGGTCGAAATGCCAGGGATCGCGCATAAAGAAGAGTTTTTCATTGGTCATGGCACAGACACCTTCCAGGACAGCATCGAGATTAGAGTTTGTATAATTCTTCTTCCGCTAAATGACAATAAATCACATGCCCGCCCCCCATATCTCGCCTGGGCGGTTCTTCCATTTCGCAAATTTGACCTATCTTGTACGGACAGCGGGTATTGAAACGGCAGCCGCTGGGCGGATTGACCGCACTCGGGACGCGCCCATGCAGGCGCACGCCGGTTTGTTCTCGTTCCGGATCCGGGCGAGGGACGGCCGCCAGAAGGGCGGCAGTATACGGGTGGCTGGGCGGGCCATAGATGGCCTCGCAAGGGCCAATCTCACACAGCCTTCCCAGGTACATGACCGCCACATCGTCTGAAAAGAATCGCACCGAACTCAAATCGTGCGAGCTGAGAATCATGGTGGTATTGTGCTGGTTTTGAATTTCCAGCAACAAGTTCAGCACCGCCGCCTGGACAGAGACATCCAACGCCGAGACCGGTTCGTCGCAAATGACTGCCGCTGGGTTGGAGGCAATGGCGCGCGCAATGCCTACGCGCTGCTTTTCGCCGCCGCTCAATTGACGTGGCAGGCGATGGTAATAATTCTCGCCCAGTTTGACAGCCTGAAGCAAGCGCACGACTTCATCGTACTCCCGCTCGCGCGGTACGGTCTTGAAACGTCGCAGCGACAGGGCAATCTGGTCGCCAATGCTGTAAGAGGGATTCAGCACGCCGTTGGGGTCCTGGAAGACCATTTGCAGGTCGCGGATGACTTGCCGGCCGCGTTTGTTGATAGGCACAGAAATATCGGTGTGCAGGAACTCAATCTTGCCATCTTGCAAGGATTCCAGGCCGACGATAGCCCTGGCAATAGTGCTTTTACCACAGCCCGATTCGCCGACCACGCCAAGGGTGCGTCCGCGCTCGACCGTAAAACTGACATCATCCACCGCGCGCACATATTGGCGCTTTTCCATGCCAAACAGACCGGCAACGGTCTTGAAAGGCACCGGGTAATACACACGGGCGCTCTTGACATACAGCATCGTACCTTCGGATTCACCCGGTCTTTGCGGGCAAACTTCGGTTGGGAGCTCGGTATCTTTCCAGATAACGCCCTTACCCAGCCAATCCTGCGCGTAGAAACAGCGTACCTGATGCCCAGCCGTCACCTCTTGCAAGGCTGGCCTTTCATAGGCGCAATTCTCACGGGCTAATTCACAGCGCGGGGAAAAGATGCAGCCCTGGGGCAGGTTATCGGGAGAAGGAACACGCCCCTCGATGGGACGCAGGGTGCGGGTCCCTTTGGGCGCGTCCACATCGGGCAAACAGCGCATCAGGCCCATCGTGTAAGGATGCAGCGGGTTGCGGAAAACGTCCTTCGAATCGGCTAGTTCCATGATCTCGCCTGCATACATGACCGCCAGGCGATCCGAGACGCGCGCAACTACACCCAGATTATGCGTAATGTAGAGGGTAGCAGTGTGATAGCGCGCTTTCAACTCGGCAATCAGGTCGAGAACAGCGGCCTCGACAGTCACATCCAAAGCGGTGGTGGGTTCATCCATGATGAGCAGAGACGGGTTGTTGAGCAACGCCATCGCAATCAATACACGCTGTTGTTGACCGCCTGAAAGTTGATGAGAATAACGCTCCATGACCCCTTCCGGATCGGGCATGTAGACCGACTTCAGCGCCTCCAACGACCGGACGTAGGCCTCCCGCTTGCTCATGCTTTGATGGACGATAAGACTCTCGGCCAACTGGTCCTTGATGAGCATGGTCGGATTGAGCGCCGACATGGGTTCCTGATAGACCATGGAAATATCCGCGCCGCGCAATCGGCGCAGTTCCTTTTCGGAACGATTGGCCAGGTTTTGGCCGCGAAAGAGGATTTCACCGCGCGTCACACGGCCATTCGGCCCCAAGAAGCCGACAATCGAATAGGCCGCCGTACTCTTGCCACAGCCCGACTCACCGACCAGGCCCAGGTTCTCGCCGGCGCGAATATCGAAAGAGACATCCCGCACCGCCTCCACATCCCTTTTGCGCGTTTTGTATGTGACCGCCAGATTTTTGACCGAGAGGATGGGTTGTTCTGCCATGCTCATCTCCACTTCTACTGGTAGCGCATACTTTCTTCGCGCAAGCCGTCGGCAAACAAATTCAGGCCAATGACCAGGGTCACGATTGCAACCGTAGCCGAAAGCACCGGCCAGACGTTCGCCATCATACGCGAATGGCCCTCCTGCACCATGCCGCCCCAATCAGGAGTTGGCGGCGGCAGGCCCAGGCCCAAAAAGCCAAGCGTGCCGATGTAGAAAGCAGCATAGCCAATGCGCAAGAGGAAATCCACGATCAACGGCCCGCGACAGTTGGGCAAGATTTCGTGCAACATGATTTGAATGTCGCGATCGCCGCGCAGTTTGGCGGCCGCCACATATTCGCGCGTGCGGATGTCCATCGTCAGAGCGCGCACCAGGCGGGCGATGCCTGGCGCGCCGCCAATAGCAATGGCGATGACGACGTTGAACGCCGAAGCGCCCACCGCCGAGATGATGATCATATAGAGCAGGATGGTAGGAAAGGACATGATGGCATCCAGAACACGCATCACCGTTTCGTCCACCCAACCACCGTAATAACCGGCCGGCAGGCCCAGCGCAATACCAAGCAAGAAAGCCACGAACACCGAGAGCGGCCCCAGTGTCAGGATGGTACGCGCGCCAAAAGCAATGCGCGCCCAAACATCCCGTCCGAGATGATCCGTTCCCAGAAAATGCTCTGTAGACGGGCCTTTGTTGATCATCAGGTAATCCTGGGCCAACGGATCGTAGTGAGTCAAGAGGGGCGCAAAGGCGGCGATCAGGACCCAAATCAATACGATACTCAGGCCAAACACAGCGGTCTTGGAAGCAAACACGATCGCCATGGCTTCCTTTACCCGTTCCCATTGCCGGGCGCGGTTGGCGGCGCGTATATCCTTCGAGGAAATTGTCATTTCGGTCATGGCCGCCTCTTAGTTGTAGCGAATGCGCGGATTAAGGAACGAGTAAATGATGTCTGCGATCAATTGAGTCGCCACTGCCAGGGCAATCAGCACCATTGCGCCAGCCTCGATAGAATACACATCTTTGTACAGAGCAGCATTAAGCAGGAAATTTCCCAAGCCAGGGTATCCAAACACCGACTCGACCACCACCAGGCCGCCAATGAACCAATTGATGTGCAGCATGATGACCGTAATAGGCGCCATCATGGCATTGCGCAAGACATGCCGCATCACCACCTGACGGTAAGAAAGTCCCTTGAGGATAGCGGTACGCACATACGGGCTGTTCATCACCTCCACCACACTGGCGCGGGTGATCCGCAACACGTAGCCAATCTCCACCAGGCTGGCCGTCAGGACCGGCAACACCAGCAAACGAAAGTCTTTCAAAATTGCGCCTTCAGAGGTAAAAACTGCCGCTCCCGGCAATACCTTCAACCAGACAGCAAAAATGATGATGAGCAAGATGCCGGTAGCAAAATCCGGGGAACCGGCAGTAATCAGGCCGCCTACCGAAATGACCCGATCCAGCCACTTGCCTTCGTTCAAGCCGGCAATCAAACCCAGAGCAACCGCAATAGGGATAGAAACCAAAATCGCCAGAGCCGCCAGGATGAACGAGTTGGTCATACGACGAACGACAATCTCGGCCACCGGCGCCTTGTAGCGCAAGGAAATACCGGCCTCGCCGCGCAACAATCCTTTGCTCAAAGGGATATACTCAACCGGCGAATCAGACTTGGCAATCCAGCCCGTGTACTCGTAGCGGTACTCCACCCCGCCCTGACCTTTGACCCATTTGGCCGCACGGTTCGCTGTATCCACCCCCCAAAAATAGACTTCGCCATCTGGGCCGGTCTGCCACGCATCGTCATCCGGCACCCGAACGATGGTACCGTCCGGCTGGCGCACCAGTTTCACCAGCGCCCCTTGCACAACCTCCCACTGCGCCAAACTACCATCCGGCAATTGCGCCCACCATTCTTGCGACTTTTGCACCAATCCCTTTTGAGTGACTGTTTCGACCAGCGGTAAGCCCACCACCGGCGCCGCCTGCCAATCGGATCCAAACAGCCAGGACACATAGCGAATGACCGGCGGGCGGGTCAATCCCAACTGTCTGGCCATGGAGGCTTCCTGTTCGGGTGTGGCGTAGGCTCCCAAGATGTTGCGCGCCACGTTGCCAGGCGCAATCTCGACCACCGCAAAGACGATGATCGAAACCAGGAACATCGAAAGGAGCATGGTCAACAACCGTCGAACGATGTAACGGGCCATGGTCTCTCCTTCAAAGGGACAACGAGGGGATAGCCGTTTCGAGAAGAGATTGCCATCCCATCGAAGGGACTACTTCTTGCTATCAATCCAGGCCTGCTCGCGCTCGACGATAGCGCGAATAGCCTTTTGCACCTCTTCGGGCAGCGGCTCGACCTGATGAGAGGCCAAAATCTTGTCCACCTGATCGGCGGCACGCTGTTCCATGGTCGTGCCGCCTTTTTTCATCCACACCGCATAAGGCGCCTTATCGGCCAGTTTGGAATAATATGGCTCCTTGAAATGCGCCAGCGTATGCGGATGTTCGAGGTAGTTACCGGTCGGGCCCAACTCTTCGATGACATCCAATGCCAGAGTCTCGTCGTTGACCACGACGCCGCGCGTCATAGCGCGGATGAAGCCTAGCCAGTCATTGCACAATGCCATCAACACCAGCGAACCTTGCAGCCCCGAATCCATGAAACCGACATCGTGAACAATGTTGGCCCCATGCAAGAGGGCTGTCAACAGGCTGATAGTTGCCTCGAAAGCTGCCTGCTGGTCTAGCACTTTGGAGTCGGTCGAGCCGCCCAGGCCAAAGACCGGCAAACCATAATACTTGCCCATCGAGGTCGGCACACCTTGTTCATCGGCCAGCACATAATTCCCTACCATCGTCTTGAGGTTATACGGACCGCCATTCCAGCCAGGCACAGCGATCGGCGCGCCCGGCCGCACCAACTGCGAAAGGACGATGCCCAACAAGATGCCGGCATTCATCGAAGCCATGCAGCCGGCCGTCGTGACCGGCGAATTCACGCCGCCCGCGTTGAGCGGAATCCACAACTGCGGCAAGCCTTTGCCAGCCAGGTACATGTTCTTTTGCAGGGCTTCCTGGTTCATGGTCATACCGGTCGTTACATTGATGTAACAGGTAGCAAAGGGTCTTTTCTGGAAAGCCTCTGCCGAGCCAGCCACCGCTTCACACATCTCCACCGCCGCCACACAGCCCTCGAAGTCCGGCGTCACGAACACGATGGGCTTGGTGGTATTGTTCAACATGGCTTCCATCTGATAACGGTCGTAGATACGCTGGTCCACGTCCACCGGCAAAAACGCCGACATCACAAAATCAATCTCCGGCAAAGCATCGAACAAGCGCGCTGCATTCTTCACATCTTCCAGCACAGGCTTGCGGCGCTCGCCGGTCTTATGATCGAGAATATTCAAACAGTCCGAACCGCCGCCATAATAGGTGTTGTAATCGCGGGCGCGCATGGCGACCCTGCCTTTTCGGTCATACAGCGTAATCGTCTTGGGCGCCGTGGCCAGTGCCTTAGCCACCATATACTCTGGGATGCGAACGCGGATACCTTCTGCCTTAGCGCCGCCTGCCACCAGTACCTCGATAGCCTTCTCGTCATGAACGTCTACGCCGACGCGCTCCAGGATTTCCAAACTGGCCTTGTGAATCTTGTCGCACTCCTCATATCCCATACGGGCATAGTGCGCGCTGGTCATGCTCGAACCGTGAGTTTCGATCATCGTGGAACCTCTTCGTTTGGATGAATTCTAAAAAAGATACCGTAACTGCCCATCCTGTCGAACAGGATGAAGAAGATACAAAGAATGATCTTTCGTAACGGCTTACCCTGTCGAACAGGATGGAAAGGATAGAAAGGATGGCCGTTCAACGAAAGACAAAAAAACTCGCGCTCCTTCCAACACTCGATTTCGACCCAATGGCTGCCTGGTAAGCAGTTACGACCTTTCAATGAAGACAAAACGTCCTTATATCCTTGTATTCCGTTGAATCTGATTCCGCCAGACTTGCTTTCATGCAAAGCACTGGCCAGTAGGCAATTACAAATAATACCAGAGAAACTGCGCTTCTCTGCCGGACCCGCGACCTGCGTTGCGCTACGACGAGGGGAATCTGGGCGACGATGGGATCGTCACAGGCCCGGCAGACGGCGAACTCACGACCGTTCAGAGGGGGAAGAAAACAACAAACAAAACGGTCATGATCCTAACGAACTAGGCATCCTTCCACGTTTCGTAGAAGACTGCATACTCATCCGGCAAAGGCGGAACGTTATGCACGTTCTTCGTGTAAATCTTCCACACGTTCATGAAGAATGGGATACACACCGAACCGCGTTCCTTCTGGATTTGTTCCAGTTTGCCGACCAATTCTTTGCGCTTCTCCAGGTCAAGGGTTGCCTCGGCCTGCTTGAGAATCTCGCTGAACTCTTCATCTACCCAGCGACTCTCGTTCCACGGGACAGGCTTGCCCTCTGCATCGGCGATATAGGCCAACGGCAGGAGCATCGGCGCCAGCGTGCGGTGCGCCCACCAGGTGATACCGAGATTCCAATCGGTCCAACCATCCCAATACTGCGAGGCAGGCATGGTCTTCAATTCGATGTCGAAGCCGCCAGCAGCCGCATCTTCCTTCAGGGCCTGGGCATACGCCATGGACTCGGGCCAATCGCTTGCCACCACCAACTCGATCTTCAAGCCATCTGGATAGCCCGCATTGGCCAACAATTCCTTCGACTTGACCGGATCGAACGGGAAAGGCGGAATGTCCACATATTCGGGGTGCGCCGGCGAAACGTGGCTGTCGTTGCCAATCACGCCTTGATTCTGAAGCGCAAGCGCCAGAATCTTCTCGCGGTTGTGGCAATGCTTGAGCGCCAGGCGAACATCATTGTTCGTCCAGGGCTCCTGGTCTACGCGCATACGCAGAACGCGCGTCGCGCCGGTGGGCGTGCCAACGACCGTGAAGCGATCATCATCTTTGACCGCTTCCCAAATGGCCACCGACGGCTCGATGATAGTATCCACCTGCCCGCTTTGCAGGGCGGCCAAATCAGCAGAGCGATCCTCGCCCAACTGCACCATGATGATTTCATCCAGGTAAGGCAACGGCTTGCCGTCCTCGCCCATGCGCCAATAACCTTCGCGAGCCTTCAGGCGGGCGCGTTCGCCAGGCACATATTCTTCCATCGTGAAAGCCCCGGTGCCAATCGGCTCTTTGGTGATGTCGCCGCCAAAGCCGGCCGGAACGATAGCCGCCGGATACTGGCCCAAATGCTCAGGGATGAAAATGGAGGGCGAATTCAATTTGAGCGTAACGGTGTAGTCATCCGTCTTTTCGACGCCCTCGGGCGAGAGGTAGGACAACGAACCCAGCATGGACGAGCCGACCTCTTCGCTCAGCCATTGTTGGAAGTTGAAGACGACATCATCGGCAGCCAGTTCTTTGCCATTGTTGAACTTGACGCCCTTCCGCACGAACAACGTCCAGGTCAACAAGTCGTCGCTGACTTCCCACTTTTCCAACAGATAGGGTTCCGTGATGCCTTGAGGATTGGTATAGGTCAGATACTCGAAGACATGCCGCCAGGGATGCGAGGCGCTGACCAGCGAAAAACGCGCGGGGTGATCGACACGCTCGATGCGAGTAGCAGCCGTCAGCGTCCCGCCCCGAACCGGACCAGTCGCCGCGGGGGCTTCCGTAACGGCCGGGGCTTCGGTCGCCGCCGGGGCTTGCGTCCCAGCCGGACCACAAGCCGCCAAGAGTTTTGCGCTGGCAAGCGACATGCCCAACAGCGTAGACAGCCGCAGGAAATCGCGGCGAGAGATTGTCCCTTTGTGCAGTTGCTCATTTGCCTGGACAATCAAGGGGTGAATCTTTTGAGGTTGCATGAATTTCTCTCCTCTCGAGTAGAATTCTGGGGGAATACGAACGAACGGCAAGACAGGCTAGATTGAGTATAATGGACTGGCACCTCCTCATGAAAATAGTTGGAAATCATATCGCTCCAAAGTGCGCCAGCAGATACATCAATTCAACCCAATCATAGCATTTAATATACCAGTTGTCAATAACTGATATATCAATTATCTAAAACATTGCAACTTGATATATCTTGTGGTAAGATTTCATCGTTCTGGAGTAACACTATGGCCCTGACAACAATCGAGAAAACATCCAAAAGCCTCATCTACAAACAATTGCGGCGCTCGATCATCATGGGTCACCGCGAAGCGGGAGAGCGTCTGAACATAGATGCTCTGGCCAAAGAATACAAAACCAGCGTTACGCCAATACGTGACGCACTGCAAATGCTCAGCCATGAAGGGTTGGTGGACATTCGCCCCCGTTCCGGCTACTTTGTGGCACACATTACCCTGAAGCAATTGCGCGACTTGCTGGACGTGCGCCGCATTTTGGAACTGAGTGCTGTCGAGCGGGCAGCCTTGCGAGTGACCGATGCGCAACTGGAAGAAATGCGCCGCGTCCATGCAGGCTATACAGGCGACGACGATGAATCCTACGACCGCTATACCGACGAGAATCGTCGCTTTCATTACCTGGTTGCCAAAGCCAGCGGCAACCATGAACTGGCAGAACTGGTAGGAAAATTGCACGACCAACTGGCGCGCTTCATGGTGATGCGCCGAGCCGGCAAGACAATGGAAGTAACGCACGAACGCATCATTCGGGCATTGGAGACCCATGACATAGAAGCCGCACGTCAGGCACTATTGGATGACATCGATCGCGCTCACGAGGCCATCCTGGACCATGTCATGGACGAAGAAGCAAAAGTTTGGCAATTATGACATGCTTTCCCCTGGCACCCATGCCAGGGATTTATTTTTCAAGACTCATCGAGGAGATAACTTATGGACCTGAAGCAAATCTTCGAAAACGTCATCGAAGGACAGGCCGCCGAAGTGGAAGCAGGCGTCAAGGCAGCTCTATCTGCCGGCGTGGAAACCGGAACGATCCTGAACGAGGCGTTGATTGCCGCCATGGACGAAGTAGGACGGCGTTTCGAGGATGGCGATTTCTTCGTTCCCGAAATGCTCATCTCTGCTAAAGCCATGCAGGCCGGGCTGACTCTGCTCAAGCCGTATCTGACCGCGACGGATGTAAAGACCTCCGGCAAGATCGCCATCGGCACTGTCAAAGGCGACCTGCACGACATCGGCAAGAATCTGGTGGCTATGATGCTTGAAGGTGCCGGCTTCGAAATCATTGACCTGGGCGTAGACGTGGCTCCCGAAGCCTTCGTAGATGCTGTGCAAGAGGGCGCAAATCTGATTGGCATGTCGGCCCTGCTGACCACCACCATGAGCAATATGGGCGTCACCATCCAGGCCTTGCAAGCCGCCGGCCTGCGTGACAAAGTCAAAGTGATGGTGGGCGGCGCGCCGGTGACGCAGGAATTTGCCAACGCCATCGGCGCTGACGCCTTTGCGCCCGACGCATCCAGCGCGACCCGCATTGCCCGCCAACTGGTAGCATAGTCTTCCCATCCGTTCATCCCCCAGGTATACTCGGTACGGATAGGAGTAACGCTATGGAAACCAAACTCACGCTCGAAGACAAAACCGTCACCATTGGCCCCGATCAACCCTTTGTAATGATCGGGGAGCGCATCAACCCCACCCGCCGCAAGAAACTGGCCGCCAGCATGGTCGAAGGCGACTTCAGCATGGTCCAGGAAGATGCGCGCGCGCAGGCCGCTGCCGGCGCGCAAGTATTGGATGTGAACGCCGGCATCCCCGGCGCAGACGAACCGGCCCTCCTGCGGGGAGCAGCCCAGGCAGTGATGGAGGTTGTAGATATACCGCTATGCTTCGATAGCGCCAACCCAGATGCGCTGGCCGCTGCGCTTGCCATCTATCCGGGCAAGGCCCTCATCAACTCCACTACGGCAGAAGAAAAAATGATGGACACAGTCCTGCCGCTGGCCAAACAATATGGAGCGGCCGTCATCGGCGTCATCACCGACGATAAGGGGGTCCCGCCCACGCCGCAAGATCGCCTCAAAGTAGCCGAAAAGTTACTCAAGCGCGCTGGTGACTATGGCGTGCCGGCCGAAAACATCATCATAGACCCCCTGGCGCTGACCGTCAGCGCCGATCACATGCAGGCGCGCATCACGCTGGACGCCATTGCTCTCATCAAAAAGGAACTGGGCGTCAACATGAACCTGGGCGCCAGCAACGTCTCCTTTGGCTTGCCCGACCGCAAGATCATCAATGTAGCCTACCTGGCGCTGGCCATCTCGCGCGGTTTGACGACGGCTATCACCGATCCAACCGTCCCCGAAATCCAGACCTCTATCCTGGCCTGCGACCTTTTGATGGGACACGACCCATACTCCATGCGCTGGATCAAAGCCTTCCGCGCGCGCGAAAAAGCCCAAGCCCAATAAGCCGCATAAGCGCGCACTTTTACAGGCCGGTTGCCAGCCATGTTTGTATAGTATTGCTCTACAAAATCTATCACAACCGCGAAGATTCTATAACATGCTTGTCGTACCGCCAGGCTTTGCCACGTGCTACGAAGTGGTATGGCAAAGCCGCCCAAAGGTCGGCGGTACATTTGGTTGCGGCTTGCCACGTTATGGTCTTGCTTTATAAGATTTGCGATGCGTGCAAATCTTGTCTGGCAAGGCGTACCGCCAGGCTTGGTCAGGCCACGAAGTGGTAAAGTGCCACGAAGTGGTATGGTGCGCTGACCGCACCATTTCGTACCATTTCATGGCACGGTGACACAAGCACAGCAGCACATCGAAGGTTTGTAACGTGAAATGATTTTGGCCTGTAGGGACAACTCTTGGAAGAGTTGTCGTAACTGCTTACCCTGTCGAACAGGATGGAAAGGATAGAAAGGATGGCCATTCAACGAAAGACAAAAAAAATCCTTTCATCCTTGAAATCCTGTCTTGCGCTCCTTCCAAGAGGCTCGATTTCGACCCAATGGCTGCCTGGTAAGCAGTTACGAGTTGTCCTAGATTGGTCGCGACTGGAAACCGCACTATGGAGCCTGTTTTTCTCCATTCTTCTTTCCCACAAAAAGGAGTACCCTCATGACCGACCGCAAGAAAATTACCCTGCCCTACCTGTTCCAAAAAGTACAGGATAAAGAACCCATCTCCTGGCTAACCTGCTACGACTATCCAACCGCCTATCTCCAGGAACAGGCCGGGGTAGAGATGATCCTGGTAGGCGACAGCCTGGGCATGACCATGCTCGGCTACGACTCGACGTTGCCGGTGACGATGGACGACATGATCCGTCACGCTGCTGCTGTGCGGCGCGGGGCGCCGACTGCCTTCGTGGTAGGCGACATGCCCTACATGAGTTACCAACCCAGCAACGAGATAGCCGTCAAGAATGCCGGGCGCTTCATGGCCGAAGCCGGCTGCGACGCCATCAAACTGGAAGGCGGCGTTGCCATGGCGCCGCGCATCCAGGCAATCGTGGAGGCGGGCATCCCGGCCATTGGCCACCTGGGGTTGACGCCGCAGTCTGTGGCCGCACTGGGGGGATTCCGCCTGCAAGGCAAGTCTGCCACGCTTGCCAAAAAGATCGTAGACGACGCCAAGGCGCTCGAAAAAGCCGGAGCGTTTGCCATCCTGCTCGAATTGGTGCCAGACCGCCTGTGCCAGTTGATCACCGAGCGCGCTCAGGGTTGCATCATCATGTCGCTTGGCTCCGGCCCACACGCGCACGGCCAACTGCTCATCTACCACGACATGTTCGGCCTGTATCCTAAGTTCAAGCCGAAAATGGCAAAAGTATTTGGCAACGCCGGCGAGGTCATCTTGAATGGCCTGAAACAGTATGTGAGCGAGGTCAAGTCTCAGACCTTCCCCGCGCCCGAAAACTGGTTTGGGATGCCCGATGAAGAGTACGAAGAACTGAAAAAGATGCTGGATTGACGTTGACCATGACCTTTACCCACCGTACCGCGCACCTCAAACCCGAAGGCGCCTACCAGGTGTTGGCGCGCGCCAATCAGTTGGAAGCCGCCGGGCACGAAATCATCCATCTAGAGATTGGCCAGCCCGACTATCCCACCTTCGAGAACGTCAGCCGGGCTGGCATCGAAGCCATCCAGAGCGGCAAAACTCGTTATACGCCGCCGGCCGGTATGCCGTCGTTGC
>FWWM01008369.1_pt1 | contig 19966 bp, 17 predicted proteins | sample 2228351 | NCBI WGS metagenome assembly FWWM01 (sample SAMEA103939774, study PRJEB20133) | metagenome
TCGCGCAGCCATGAGGCGCCGCGCGCCACCGCCGTGCCCGAGATCGCCGCCAGCAGGTGGCCGACAAGCTGACCCGCCACGCGCTCGTCGTAGAGAACGGTGAACGCGCCGCCCTTTATTCCTTCATCGAAGAGCCGCTGATACTGTGATCCCCGGAGCATCGCTGGCACAAACAGAACGTGCGTGATTTTCAAACGGCGATACTCGGCGAGAAGGTGGTCAAGCGTCATCGGCTCATAGTTGATGAGCGTGTGATGCTCTCGCTCCCCCCACAGATATTCGCTGTCTAAGTAGAACCACCGCGTCTCGCCGTAGGTGACGATTTTGGCGGACTTTGAAACATTTTCATTCGCAAACTTGCAGACGGCGTAAACGTTGAACCGCTCCAAACGCTGCTGCTCCGACATTCGCCCCAACGCCACGGAGAGCTCATTCTGCTGCGTCGTCACGAAAAGCACAAACCCAAACGCGCAACACGACGCCAGCCCCGCACTGCAAACAAAACGCAACGGCTGACTGCGTTGTGAGAAAGAAACGACAGCATATCCCGCGCACAAACTCAGCAGCGGCAAAAACGGAAACAGATAGCGATTATACTGCGCCAGCACAAAAAACCAGCAGAACAGAAAAAAGAGCGAAGTCACGAGCAGAAAGACAATCACCTTCGGATGCCCGCGCAACAACAGCAGCGGCACGACGAACATCAGCAGCGCGGGACCGATTGCGCTTGTCGGAAACGGCTGCACTTCAAAACCTTTCTGCCTCTGCGCGACGGGTCGCTTGTCCCACTCGCGGTCGTAGTTCCAGGGCCACATCGTCACCCGCCACGGAGCAAGAAAAAAATCCACGACGCCGCGCCCCATGCCGAACTCGCGTTGATGTCCTTCGTAAGCAATCGCTCTGTCCTTTGACCAATTGCGCCCGTCGAACACGTTGTAAAGAAACGGATAAACCGGGTTGCGCGTGTAAACGATGTTCTTCACATACCAAGGGCTGGCAATCAGCGTCGCAACGAGGGAGAACGTGATGAGCGGACGAAGCGATGCGCGCGTGCGAATGATGTGGATTAACATCAGCAACCCCAACCAGCCAAACACGAGCAAGCCGGAGTATTTGGTGCCCATGCACAGACCGGCGAAAACACTAACAAGAACCGTATGGGAGTGTGGGAGCATGGGAGTATGGGCGACGTCTCCCATACCCTCATACCCCCCCTCCCCCATACTCTTTTCCGTCCTCCCGTTCCAGAACGCATAAAACGCCAGCAGCGCGTACGCAGCGAGTCCGATGTCGGCGTAGGCGGTGACGGCTTCGCTGGCGACTATCGGAATCGAAAGAAAAATCGCCGCCCCGACTAACCCTGCCGTGCGCGAGAGGTGACGACGCCCGAAGGCATAAATCGTCAGCGTGCATAACAGCGCGAACAGGTAGTGAAATAACTTCGCCGCCACCGCCCCGCCCGTCGCCTCCATCGTCCACCCGCGCAGCAGCAAGCCGACGGTATAAAGCATCTCCATCGTAAACGGAAAGTTGGAGTGATGATCAAAGGCGATGTAAAAAATCCGCCCGTGACGGATGAAGTTCTTCGGCGCGGCGAGGTGGTAAGTCAGCCCGTCCCAATCGCTGCCCGTCGGCGGGCACAGCGTCGCCAGCAAAAGCCCCAAAGACGTGACAACGACATAAACCGTCAACGCCCGTTCGCCCAGAGTTTGCCGCGTGCTGCGTTGTTCCTTCAGCCATTTCCAACCGAGGCGCAGCCATTCGTAAATGCCTCGCACCTGCGACACAAACAACATCAGCAAGACGGTAACGACCACAGCCAACCGCAGCCAACCCAGCAACCCCACAGCCAACATCCCGTAGGCGATGACGCCCAGCCCCAACCCCGTCGCCATCACCGCCTGCTCCAACAGGGACGAGCACTCAACTCGCAGCGCAGACAGCAGCCGCGCACCGAGGGAGAGCGCCAGCAAGGCAACGCCCGCGACCGGCAGAATGTCCAAAGCGTGTGCCATCATGCTATCCCCTCAGCAGGAACTTCACCTCTTCCGGTGCTTGATAGCAATAAACCGCATAGCACACGCCTACCAGCAGAATCCAAGCGATGATGAGCCAATTCACGATTTCGTTCCAGCGTGACGACATCAGCGTTCACCGAGGAGGATTATAACATGAGGGCAAAAGAGTGTCGAACTGAAGAACAGTTTGACAGTTGGAGAGAAAGTCGTGTCCAGAGGTTCATCAGTCATCCTGAATCTTACCCGTCAGGCGATTGCGAATTGACGGGAGAGCATGGTGGCGATGATGATAGGGGGCAAGGGGTGAATCCGATGGCAACGCAAACGCGCAAAAAGACAGCGCCATCGCCCACTAGCGTCAACGGTAAAAAGGGCAAATCGCGCTCAGTGAATCACTCCAAATCGCAAGTGGAGAATCAACGCCGCACAGGGTTGTTGCTAACCACCGACGAAGAAGAACTGAACGGATATTGGTCAGGAGGCAGGGGGCAAATTTTACGTCCTGCGCCCCGCTGGGAAAAGGCAAGCGTCCCTCACCCCGCCCCGATGAATCCCGATGTATCCCGATGTATCGGGATGAATCGGGGCGGAACCGCAAACGAGTCTGCATTCCGCCGAATCGAATTCTGGAAAGCCTGCTAAAAGCAGGCTAAACGACAAACGAGTCTGCTTCAGCAGACTTCCGTTCAGGCGTTTTAGACACCGAATTCGATTCGGTGGCGTCCCTCACCCCGCCCCGATGAATCCCGATGTATCCCGAAAATCTGGTTTCGACTTTGTGCAGCAGTTGAGTTTCATACTGATGAATCTTACGCCCCTCATCAATCACGCTTTCAATCTCTGTGCGACGATGGGGAAAGTATTGGTCAATAATCGCCTGCCGCAGGGCTTCCCGATGTTGCGGGTCAAGCAGCAAGGCAAAGAGATCGTCGTCCAGTGTCGCGTGAGATACGATTTCGCGAATAATTGACGCGGCTCTAATTTGCGTGGCTGTCTTTAGTGCTGCCTCCCCACCCGCGTTGGCGTGCAAGTGCCAAAACCTATCGCTGCGAAGGTGGAAGAAGGGCATAACGGCGTTAGGCGTTCGCGCTGTGACTTTCACCCAATACTTGCGAAATGTAGCAACCAAATCAGGGGAGAAGAGAATTCGATTGTCAGGAATCTTTCCTTGTTCGATGAGTTCGATAACTGCCAGCAGGAGGACAGGTTTATGCGGGGCGGGACGGTGAGTGCGGTCTACGTTGAGGTTTCGGAACTTCTTCAGATAACGTTGCACTGTGTCGGACATTATCTCGCTCCAGCCATTTCTACCCTTAGTTTCTCTTTGGGCAAACCCTTGAGGGCATAGAAGACCAGTTGCAGCAACGTCGTGCTGTCCTTGCCGCCGCTGAAGCCCACAACCCAAACGCGGTCATCGGCGAGATATTGCTCCTGAATGTCTGCGATGATGGCTTTGAATGGCATCCTGACCCTCCTGTGTAAAGGTTATTCACAGATAATTGTTTGCGTAGATTATAGGAGATTTGTCAGGCGTTGTCAACAACTTGCCCCCCTCCATCGTCCCTGCTATAATCACCCCCGTCAACGCCTTTTCACGGAGGTTTATCGTGGGCGACAGAATTTTTCAGAAGTTGGCGAATCCAGAACTGCTGAACCGCAGTCCGATTTTTGTGTTCGCGGCGGACCCGCTGGCGGCGGGGGGCGTGCAGGGGTTGGGGATGGAGCGCACGCCGCAGCCGCATTATCGCACGCGACCGGAGTTTCTGCAACTGCTGCGCACGATGACGCAGGACGGTTTTATTGATGGCTTGCTGATGACGCCCGCTGACGCGGAGGTGCTCGCGCTGCAGGAGAAGATTTTTGACCACAGCCCCGTGACGCCGTGCGTGCGGATGAATGCCGAGACGGGGATTTGGAATCCGCGTTTCGGGCAGTATCGTCAGCAGTTTTCGCTGCCGTTTCAGACGGTGCCGTTGACCGATGCGGCTTACTGCGAGGAAATGGCGGGGCGGGTGACGGCGTGTCACGTTCACATCGGACTTTATTCCATCACGCTCAACAACGACGTTTACCACGACGAGCGCACGCTCAACGCTTACCTGAACTTCGCCAAAGCCGTCGGGAAGATGTCCACTTTTTATCACTTCCTCGAAGTGTTTCTACCCAACGTGAACCGCAAGGGACTGAGCGATGAGCAGTGCGGCGCATACGTTGCCGACTCGATTGTGCGCACGATGAGTTATCTGCGCCAGCGCGAGCGTCCGCTGTGGATTAAGACGGAGTTCACCACTCCCGAAATCTGGCGGCAACTGTGCGCGTTCGACCCGACGCTCATCATCGGCGCGCTCGGCGGTCCCCGCCACAGCGCGCGCCGCACGCTGCAACTCGCGCACGACGTCGTCGCCAACGGCGGCAAGGTCATCCTCTTCGGGCGCACGGTGTTTGAAGAGGACAACCCGCGCCTCATCGCTAAAGCGTTACGCGCCGTGCTGGACCGTTCGCAGAGCGTCGAAGAAGCGCACGACGAATATCAGCGTGCGCTGCGACAGACTTGAGACAGAGGGTTGAGAGCCTATCTCAAAATTCGTTTGTCGTCAGGCACGGAACGGAGTGCCGTTGGGACGCCACTCCGCTGCGCTGCGGGGCTGACTATCGTTTGTAGTCAGGCACGAAACAGAGTGGAGTGCCGTTGGGACGCACTCCGCTGCGCTGCGGGGCTGACTACCGTTTGTAGTCAGGCACGAAACAGAGTGGAGTGCCGTTGGGACGCCACTCCGCTGCGCTGCGGGGCTGACTACGAACATTTTTGGGGATAGGCTCTAAGGGGAAGTAAGAGCCACCGACGGCGATGACCTACGCGACAAATTTGTAGCCAACGCCGCGCACGGTGCGGATACGTCGTGGTTTTTGGGGGTTCTTCTCAATCTTCTCCCGCAGGCGATGAACGTGGACTTCCAGCGTGTGAGGGTCGCGGTAGGGGTCTTCGCTCCAGACCTCTTGCAGCAGGTCGTCGCGTGGAATCACGCGCCCTGCGTTGTTTGCCAGCACCCACAGCAATTCAAACTCTTTGGGCGAAAGGTCCAAGGTTGCCTTGCCTAAGCGCGCCTCGTGCGCCGCGACGTTTATGGTCAGGTCGCCGACGGACAGCAGCGTTGTTTCAGCCTGTGACTGCTCACGTCCTACGCGGCGCAGCACTGCACGCACGCGCGCAATGACCTCGCGCGTGTTGAACGGCTTGGTCACGTAGTCGTCCGCGCCCAACTCCAACCCGACGACGCGGTCGGTGTCCGCCGCCTTCGCCGTCAGCATGACGATGGGCACATCCGACTCCTCGCGCAGCCGTCGGCAGACTTCCAACCCATCCATGCCGGGCAGCAGGAGGTCCAGCAGAATCAGGTCGGGCTGAAGTCGACGCGCCTGCCTCAACGCCTCTTCGCCATCGCAGGCAAAGGCAACCTCGTAACCTTCTTGCTTTAAGTTGTAACCTAAGGACTCTGCAATGGACTCTTCGTCTTCGACAATCAGTATCTTCTCAGACACCCTCACCACCTCCCATTGCCTTTAGGGGGACGGCATCGAAGAGTGTTTTCAGGGGGAAGCCCTCTAACGTTTCTTACCTGCTTTCTTGAAAACGTAGGCGGGCTCGTCCGGTCTCGGCAGCCGCGCCTCCACCGGCGGGAACTTGGGGAACGGTGCGTGCGGTTCGATTTGATACCAGTAAGCCGTCGAGGAGTAGTCGTTGCTAAGTTTGTTGCCGTGCCCATGTTCAATCGTGACTTTGATGGACTTGCTGAACGCGACGGGGGCTTCGATGTGATAGCGATACACTGTCTGCTCCCCCTTCCACGCCCAGCCTTTGCACTAATTGTAGAGAATCAAGCCGTGATACGGCGCGTTGTATTCCTGTCGCGGGCAGTACGCCATGCTGAAGTAGTCCTCCGTGCCCGTGCCGTGCAGCGAAGGCGGGAACGGCTCGCCGTCCACAAAAATCATATCGTCACCCTCGCCGTACCAGTCGTTCATCTGCCGCTCGTAGCAGTCAATGTCAAGGTGACAGCCGATGTAGTGCCCGCGCCCCTTCGCCTCTAAAATCACGTAGTTGCCCTTGCCGTCGGTGTTTTTCAAATCGTCCCAGTATGCCTTGCGCCAAGCGTTCCAGTCGCTTTTGTCGGGACCGCCGGGGATTTCAAACCCCTTCGTTGGATTCTCGCGCCGCCACTGCGCGTGAAACCTTGCGAGTTCCGCCGTCGCGCTCGCGTCAGGATAGAGCTCAACGTCCACGTAAAAGTAGAGCGTGAAGTTTTCCTTCTCGCACTCGTTCGTGACCTCAATCCTCATGCCCTCGCTGAACGGCATCGGGAACCAGCAGTTCATCGCCCGCCCATCCTGCGGCGACATTTGCAGCGGCAGGCTGATGAAGTTTTTGAACATCCCATGCCCCAACCCGAAGAAGTCGCCGATGGGACATTCCACGCTCGGCGTCTTCTCGTCATCCCAAAACATCCGCAGCACGACGCGACGCGCATACGCTGGCGCGGAGCAAGAGGTCGTCATCCAGATGTGCTTGATGCATCCTGCGCCGTGCGTCTGCGCAATCACTTTCATCTCGCCGGGCTTGAACACCCAATAGTCCGCGTTTCCGCCCGTCACATCATAACTGGAAAATCGCTTGGACTTAAAGTTGCGAACAACCGCCAAATTTGTTAAAGTGGTAGTGCCGATCAACGCCTGCCTCCATTTTTTTTGACAGGATTGACAGGAAACCAGAATCCTGTGGATCCTGTTAATCCTGTCTCAAACTCAAAGGTGAGACTATGTTAATTCGTTCATTCGACCCGAACGCGCTCCGTCCTGCTCACGATGGGACAATTTTAGCGCAAGGCGTGTTTAGTGGAAAGGAAATCGGCGCGCCGTTTAGCTGCGCGTTTGGCGTGCTCCAGCCGGGGATGCAGCAAAAACCGGAGCGCGCGCCCGTCGCCAAAATTTATTATATGCGTTACGGCACAGCGACAATGCAGATTGAAGACGAGACGCAGACGCTCCAAGCGGGGGACGTGCTGTTCATCCCTGCGAACTCCTATCACACAATTCGCAACGACAGCGACGAGGATTGCAGCACGTTGGCGATTTGGTGGACACCGTTGGAGACGTGAGAGGGGAACTGGTGGGCGCGGGAGGAATCGAACCTCCGACCTCTTGAATGTGAGTCAAGCGTTCTAACCGCTGAACTACGCGCCCGCTTCGTGCTTCAAGTATAGCATGAGGAGAGAAAAAAGACAAGAGCGAAAAAGCCCTCACCCCCGGCCCCTCTCCCGCAGCGTGGGAGAGGGGTGAGGGGCTCATAATGCGCAACCTCACAATAATTCTCGTGACAATATCGCTTGCAACTGCCGACGTATCTCTTGACCGCTGGCGCAATGCCGACGCGCAAACGCAGAGGGCTATTCTGTCGCTCGCCCGCCGCGCCTTTGACGCTTACGCCACGCGCCGCGAGGTGATTGATCCCGACAGGTCGGGACTGCCGCCGCTGATGAAACAGCGGGCGGGCGTGTTCGTCAGCGCGATGCGCAACGGCGCGCCGCGCTGCTGCATGGGGACGATTTACCCGACGGAATCCAACGCCGCCAAAGAAATCATCTCCAACGCCGTCGCCGCGGCTGGACGCGACAAGCGTTTCCCGCCCGTCAAACCGGACGAACTCAAACACCTCATCCTCATCGTCAGCATCGTCGGCAAGCCACACCCCATCACTGCTGATGAACTTTCCAGCCTTGACCCCACCCGCGACGGATTGATGGTCAAATCCGGCGACAAATACGGCGTCGTTCTCTCCGGCGAAACGAACCAAGTCGAACGCATGGTGCAATGGGGTAGAATCCGCGCCGGTGTGAGCGAAACGGCAATAGTGGAGTTATTTCGGCTGGACGTGGTGCGGTTTGTGGAGGGAAAGGCAAAGTGATAGAATATGCACAACGCGGGCATCTTTGCCTGCCCTTGAAAGCATCGCCTGTGAACCGGACGGTTCACTCCAACGCCTGAAAGAGGGGACGACATGAACCAGCAAATGCCGAGCGGACACTCCGTTCCGCGCATTGAATACCTGCGCGTCGTCAACTACCGCGCGCTGAAGGATTTGGAACTCAGAAACCTCAGCCCGCTGATGGTCCTTCTGGGACCGAACGGGAGCGGGAAGTCTACCATCTTCGACGTCTTTGCCTTTTTGTCAGAGTGTTTTTCGACAGGATTGCGGAAGGCATGGGACCGACGTGGGCGATTCAAGGAACTGCGCACGCGGGGCGAAAAAGGATCGATTGAATTTGAACTCAAGTATCGTGAACGACCTAGTTCACCTCTCATCACCTACCATCTGGCGATTGCTGAAGGGGAGAGGGGTCCCTATGTTGCCAGTGAGTGGCTGCAATGGAGACGGCAACGATATGGTAAGCCGTTTCGGTTTCTGGACTTTGAACGCGGACGGGGGCGGGTGGTCAGCGGGGAACTACCCGATGAGGCGGATGCCCGCATCGAAGAACAATTAGACTCCCCTGAGATGCTCGCAGTGAATACCTTAGGGCAATTCGCCCGACACCCGCGCGTGAGCGCGTTGCGCCGCTTCATCACGGGTTGGTATCTGTCCTACCTCACTGCCGACAGCGCGCGGAGCGTCCCTGAAGCAGGACCCCAAGAGCGGTTGTCTATGACTGGGGACAACTTGGCGAACGTCGTTCAATATCTCAAAGAACAGCATCCCGACCGCTTGGATCACATTGTCCAAACTCTCGTCCGCCGCGTTCCACGTTTGGAGAGGGTAGACGCCGAAATCATGGCAGATGGACGGCTTCTCTTGCAGGTCAAAGATGCTCCGTTTGCCCAGCCAATTTTAGCCAGGTTCGCCTCCGACGGAACGCTGAAGATGCTGGCTTATCTCACGGTTCTGGACGACCCTGACCCGCCCCAACTCATCGGTATCGAAGAGCCAGAGAACCACCTGCATCCCCGCTTGTTGCCTGAACTGGCAGAGGAGTGCCGTTCCGCCTCTGTTCGCTCGCAACTCATGGTGACAACTCATTCGCCTTTCTTCGTGAACGGGCTAAAACCAGAGGAGGTTTGGATATTAGAACGGGATGAACAGGGCTATACTCAGGCGCAACGGGTCGCAGACATTCAAGGGGTTAAGGAGTTCATGCAAAACGGGGCAAAACTTGGATACCTTTGGATGGAAGGTTACTTCCGAAAGGGTGATCCTTTCGCGTCAACGAGTCGAAGCCTTTGAGAAGCAGGACAGGAGGTTGCGCAAATGCACGTAGAGTTTCTGGTCGAGGAGCCATCCGCCGAAGTAGCGCTCAAAGCCCTTGTGCCAAAAATCCTCCGCGCAGACGTGACCTTCGACGTTCATGCGTTTCAAGGCAAGCAGGATCTACTGAACAACTTGGAATCTCGTTTGAAAGGATATAGTCCGTGGTTGCCACGCCACTGGCGGATTGTTGTTTTGATTGACGAAGACCGTCAGACGTGCAAGGAACTGAAGCAGAAATTGGAAGAGGCATCGGCTCGTGCAGGCTTGACGACAAAATCCAGCGTGACAGTAGGTGAGCAGTTTCAGGTTTTGAATAGAATCGCTGTTGAAGAATTGGAAGCATGGTTTTTGGGAGATGTGCCAGCAATTGTCAAAGCCTACCCACGTGTGCCCTCGACTCTTGACCGAAAGGCTAAATTCCGCGGCCCCGACGCCATCAAAGGTGGAACGTGGGAAGCATTAGAGCGAGTGCTTCAAAAGGCGGGTTATCATCAAGGAGGGCTGAACAAAATCGCCGTAGCGCGGGACATATCGCCTCACCTATGCCCCCAACGAAATCGCTCCAAGAGTTTTCAAGTGTTCAGGGATGGGCTGCAGCAACTGCTATAAGAGTGTAGCGTGAGCATCTTTGCCTTTCCTTGAAGGAGAGAGCAACCATGTCATGCAAAAAAACGACAACGACGCCTCCCCCTTAAACGGGAACGCCAAAAGGCGATGGTTCGCGTTCACCTCTGGCGGAGAGATGTTTGCCCTTGCGCCGCGAGTCGCTCAAAGATTTCACGGCGGGCGACCTTCGCGTCATGATTGGTCAGAACATCGGCTTGCCATTTCTCGTCCCGCTGGCGATTCAACGGTTCAAAGAGGATCCGCCCGTCGAAGGTGATTTTTACCCCAGAGATTGGCGGGCAAGCGTTCTGCGCGTTGAGGCGGATTTCTGGCGCAAGCATCCTAATCTTCGGCGCATTGTTGAAGGCAGCGTCCAAGCCGCCACGCCGCTGCCGGAGGGAGTTGAGGATGCCCTGCAAGCTTTCAGACGGTCGGGATAAATGTTGTGGAAAAACCAACGAAGTGATAGAATGGAGGGAGGAGGTTATGAACAATGTCAGAGAACAAGCCTCAAGAAATCTCGCCCAGTGGGACGCCGTCCTGTCCATCCTTCGACGACTTACCGCCCGCAGTTCAGGCAGCACTGAAGGCGAAGGGATGGGATTACCCAATTTCCGAAGAGCGCAAGCGCGAGCGGGCAAAAGCGCGTGAAAGCCTGAAGTTCGATGACGACATTCCGCCTGAAATTCAAAAGGAGTCATGGGAATTGGTACGAGGGGCATTACTGGGATGAGCGCAATCAAGAGGACGTTCAGTGACCCGCTGGAACCGATTATCTACTGGGATACTTCTTTCGCTCTTGCGGCTCTCGTCACCAGCGAACAATGGCACGCGGAGTGCCATGCCTTTCGCCTCCGCTTAGAGCCTATCCCAAAATTCGTTTGTCGTCAGGCACGGAACGGAGTGGAGTGCCGTTGGGACGCCACTCCGCTGCGCTGCGTGGCTGACTACGAACATTTTGGGGATAGGCTCTTAGCAAACACGGGCACGTTGTCAGTCGTCAGTGAGTTCGTCTATGACGAGGTTGCTTTTGTCCGCTTACGGGATTTACTCGCAGCCGAATCCATCGTGCGTGGCATCGGCTGGCAAACTCTGCGCCGCGCTGACCACACCTTCTATCAGAGCCTCATGCCCCGCGTGAATGCTCTGTGGAGCGATCTCCGAGCCTCAACCGTTGACCTTTCCCTTCCCCCCGCCGTCCGCGCCCGCGCTTTTCAACTGATGAACGACTTCCATTTGCTTCCTACTGACGCCTACCACATCGCCGCAGGATTGGAGGCGGGTGTGACGGCGTTCGTCAGTTTGGACGCAGATTTTCTGAACGTGGACGGCGTCATCGTTTACACCTGTTTGCCGTAGAGTCTATCATCGTCAAGGAGGTTGCGATGTCCAGACGCATCTCTTTCACTCTGATTCTTTTCTTCACACTCCCCGCCTTCGCCCAGTCGCCGCACAAGCCGAACGTCGAACTCTACCTCTACCGCCGCTGTTACACAACGGATGAGAAGGTGTCGGTGCGTCTGAGCGGCTACAACGTGAAGTCCGTGCAGTTCACGGCACACCGATTGGATTTGTCGTCTGTCGTGCGGACGAGCAAGAATTTGGAGAACTTCGGCAAAGGGCTGAAAGAGTTGAACGTCGGCAGGCTGCGCATCGTGAAGTCGTGGCAGTTCGGCATGGGGCGGATTTACCCCGACCAGTGGATGGAGCGCGAGGTGAAAGCGCCGTCGCTGTCAGCGGGCGTTTATCTGCTACGGGCGCGGGGTGGGGGTGTGGAGAAACGAACGTGGTTCGCCGTCACGAACGTCGCGCTGCTGACGAAGCAATCGCGGCAAGAACTTCTGCTGTTTGCGACGCAAGCGCGATCGGGGCAGCCCGTTGCGGGATTGAATCTCACGCTGACCGATGAAGGCGGAAAGAGGCTGCGCGGCGCGACGGACAAACAGGGCGCGTGGCGCATAAAATCAGATGGCTTGAAGGGAAACCTCTGGATTTATGGCGCAAGCAACGGGCATCCCGCGTTTGTTCTTTCCGGTCCGCCGCCTGCGCCGGAGCCGTTCGCGGTTTACGCCGTCACCGACCGACCGATTTACCGCCCGTCGCACAAGGTTCTGTTCAAGGGCACGGTGCGGCAGCGGCTGGAATCGGCATCGCCGGGCGGGTTCACGTATCGCCCTCACGCCGAGAAAAAAGTCGTCGTCGAAATCCGCGATGCGACGGACGCGCTCGTGCATCGGCGCGAGGTCAGCACGAACAAGTTCGGTTCGTTCGATGGTGAGTTTCAGTTGGCAAGCGAGCCAACGTTGGGGCGGTGGCAACTCATCGTCGTCGTTGCCGATAAGGAACAGCACGGCGTCCGTTCCCTACGCGCCTACTCTTACTTTGAAGTGCAGGCATACCGCAAGCCGGAATACACGGTGAACGTGCGCTTCGAGCGTCCGCATTATCTGGGCGGCTCAGTTGTGCCGGTGACGATTGACGCGCAGTATTATTTCGGTCAACCCGTCGCGGATGCGAGCGTGCGCTACAACGTTTCGTTTCAACCCGAAAGCAGCGGGCAGGTGGAGCCGCCGTTTGAGGGGCAGGGCGTGACGGACGCGCGCGGGCAACTCAAACTCGAAATCAAAACGCAGCGCCGCCCGCTTAACCGGCGTCTCGTTGTGAGCGCAACCGTCACCGACCTCAGCCGCCGCAGCCAGAGCGCGTCGGGCAACACGCTCATCACAGCGGGATTGTTCCGCCTGTTCGTTGAAACCGACAAGTATCTCTACCGCCCCAATGAGCGCGTGACGGTCACTGTTCGCGCTGAAGACTACGACAGCAAACCCATCTCAACCAAAGTGACTGTGCGGCTCATCGAAACGAAGTACGACCGCGAGCGCCGCCGCTATGAAGAGAAAACGACACGCGAGATGACCACCGACGCGAAAGGCGCGGGCAGCGTTGCTTTCACCCCACCGCGCCCCGGCTACCTGCGCCTCGAAGCCGAAGCCTTCGACAGCGAAGACAACAAAGTTCTCACAACCGAATACGTTTGGATTGCGGGCGATGAATACGAGGGCTACGACTACCCGACGCTCAACCTCATTGCCGAGCGCACCACCTACAAGCCCGGCGAAGTTGCCACTGTGTTGCTGAATACCTCTCTCATTTCACCGAAACAATCCAAAACTCAAAACTCAAAACTCAAAACTCAAAACTACAAAGAGGCGTGGGCGCTCGTCACGCTCGAAGGCGAACGCCTCTACCGTCATCAGGTTGTCCATCTCACCAGCCGCTCCACCGTGCTGCGCGTGCCGCTGGAAGAAATTCATTTTCCGTCCGTGCAACTCAACGTCGCCGTCGTGCAGGAGAAGCACATTTACGAGCAGCAACTTCAACTGGAAGTGCCGCGAGAACAACACAAGTTACTGGTCGCCGTCACGTCGGACAAAGACCGTTACGAACCGGGCGAGAAGGCGACTTACACGGTGACGACGCGGGACTATCAGGGCAAGCCCGTGTCCGCAGAACTCGCGTTGGGCGTCGTGGATGCAAGCATCTACGCGATTCGTCCCGACAACGCGCCGAACGTGGTGGACTTTTTCTACGGTGGGCAGCAGGTGCGCGTGGAGACGAACTTCTCCTTCGCGGCGCAATACAGCGGCGGGGCGTTTCAGACCATGCCGCGTCCCATGTCTCCACTGCCCGGCAAGAGCACGGAGGAAGGCGTCCGCATTCGCCGCCTGTTTGCAGACACGGCTTACTGGAATCCGTTTGTCGTAACCGACGAAAGCGGCACGGCGAAAGTGACGTTCAACCTGCCTGACAACTTGACGACGTGGCGGGCGACGGCGCGGGGCATCACGCTGGACACCGTCGTTGGCAGTGCGAAACATGACGCCGTTGCGACCATGCCGCTGCTCGTGCGGTTGGAGTTGCCGCGCTTTTGCGTGCGCAACGACAAAGCGATTGTGTCCGCCGTCGTTCACAACTACACGAACGAAACGCGCACTGTGCAAGCGCGCATCGAAGCGACGGGCGCGACGCTGCAGGGCGACGCGAGAAGGACGCTCCAACTTGTTGGAGGAAGTCAAGTGCGACTTGATTGGAACGCCCGCATCACCGACGCCGCGCGCGCGCGTTTCCTCGTCGTCGCCGATGGCGGACAGGGCGCACAGGACGCGATGGAACTGACGCTGCCTGTGCACCTCGACGGCTTGAAGATGGTCGAAGCGACGGCGACCTCGCTGGACGGAAACAACGCGACGCACCGCTTGAATGTTGCTGACATGCCTCGTGGCGCAATCTGTCAGATTGCGCTCTCGCCATCGATTGCCTCTGCGATGTTTGATGCGCTGGATTACCTCACCTCGTATCCCTACGGCTGCGCGGAGCAGACGATGAGTTCGTTTCTGCCTGATGTCATCGTGGCGCGAGCGCTGCGGAGGTTGAACGTGCAACGCAAAGTCCATCCCAACCTCGACCAGTGGGTGAATCTCGGCTTGCAGAAACTTTATCGCTACCAGCATGGCGACGGCGGGTGGAACTGGTGGGAGTTTGACCAGACCGACGGCGATATGACGGCTTACGTTTTGTGGGGCTTGATTCAGGCGAAAGAAGCGGGCTACCTCGTGGACGACCAGCGCATCTTGCGCGGCACGGAGGCATTGTTGCGTCTGCTGGAAAACGAGCGCGAACTCAGCAAGCGCGCCGACTGGATGCTCACGCTTTCTCACGTTCGACCCGAACTCATCGCCAAGCCGCTCGCCGAACTGTGGCAGAAGCGCGACAAACTGGACACGCACGCGCAGGCGTCGCTGTGCCTTGCATTGGGGGAAATGGGGAAACGGCAGGAAACGGCAGGGAACGCGCCCAAACAAAGTTTGGGACGGAAACGACAGAATGGAACACCGTCACAGGCGGAGTTTCGACAAACGGCAGCGACGGTGGCGCGGGAATTGGAGGCGAAGGCGATTGTGCGCGGCACAACCGCTCACTGGTCGGCAGAAGAGGGCGGATATTCGTGGCGCAGTGATGATGTCGAAGTGACGGCGCGTGTTCTGCGCGCTTTGCTCACGGTGTCTCCGACAAGTCGGAGCGTCCAGCCCGCCGTGCGCTATCTGATGGGCAACCGTCGCGGCAAGGCGTGGTCTTCGACGAAGAGCAGCGCGGAAGCGGTATTCGCATTAGCGCAGTTCTTGGAGCAGACGAAGGAGTTGCAGCCGGAGTTCACGGCGCGAATTATGCTCGATGGACAAACCGTGCGCGAGTTTTCAGCGACGGCGCGGAACGTTTTCGACGCGCCCCTCACACTGACCTTCACACCTGAACAACTGCGCGGACGTAACGCGCTGGCGATTGACAAACAAGGCGTCGGCACGCTCTACGTGACGACGACGTTCACCTACACACTGCCTGCCGATGAAGCGAAGCCGATGAACAAAGGCATCAGCGTGCGAAGGTTCTTCCGCGTGACTGCTGCTGACCCGTCACAAGCGGACACAGTTGCGTCAGGCACAGAGATTGAGGTCGCCATCGAAATTACGGCGGACGCGAACTATCGCTACGCGATTTTAGAAGACCCCATTCCTGCTGGTTGCGAAGTCGCGCCGACGGAAGACGTCAGCGGACGGTTCGGCTTCTTCCATCCCATCGGCGCCGTCGGCTTTGCGCGACAGGAAGTGCGTGATGATAAAGTCGTTTTCTTCTTCAACGACCTGCGCAAAGGGCGAACGCGGCTGACCTATCGCCTGCACGCCGAAACGCCCGGCGTTTACCGCGTGCTGCCCAGCGCGGCGTCGCTGATGTATTTCCCGGAAGTGCGGGGGAACAGCGGGTTGGTGAGGGCGAAGATAGGAGAGTCAATGGGTCAATGAGTCAATGGGTCATGGGAGGATGCGACGATGAAAACGGTTTGGTTGACGGCATTTCTGTTCGCTGCCGCGCTGCGCGTCGGAGATTCCGCGCCGGACTTTGCGCTGTTGGACGTCAACGGTAAACAGCACCGCCTCGCTGATTTCAAGGGCAAAATCGTCGTCCTCAACTTCTGGGCGTTCTGGTGTGATACGTGGAAGGACGAGTTGCCGCACCTGAAAGAATTGGCGAAGCAGCAGGAGGAATTGGGCTTTCGCCTCGTCGCCATCAGCGTGGACGGCACGCGGCTGCAAGAGTTTCTCAAGCGCACGAACGGCGACTTGCCGTTTCCCGTGCTGCTCGACGTCGGCGGCAAAGCCAGCGCGGAATACAAAGTCGCGCACGTCCCCACCGTCGTCATCGTAGACGGCGAAGGTCGCGTGCGGTTCGTGAAGTCGGGGTATCCGGGAAATCACGTTGTTTTGAGCGAGGTGCGGAAGAGAGGGAAACGGGGCGCGGATTCCACAGTTCCCCTCATCCCTCGTCAGCGCCCTTGATGCCCAGTTCCTTCCAGACCTGCTCCGTCAGCCGTTCGGCGACTTGGTGGTTCATGGTGCGTTCGTGGAAACGCTGGCGCAGGTCGGCTTTGAGTTGGCGCAGATAGGCTTCGTAGTGGGCGACGGTTTGGATGACAGCGACGGTTTGGGTTGGGACGCGCACGCTGGTTGCGCCTGCGCGGTGGGCGTAGACGAGGAACTTGGCTTCTTGCGGCGTTTTGGCGGTGTAGTGCCAGCCGTTCGCGCCGATGAGTTCTTTGCGCCCGACGAGGCGGGTGTCAATCTGGAAGCCGTCGGCGGGGACGGGCACTTCGCGGAAACCGTCGTCCAGCGCGGCGGGGTCAAGGAAGTCGGCGGGGAAGGTCTTCACCCCGTCGGGCAGAACGTCGGCAAGCACCTGCTCTTTGAGGCTCTGAATGTCTTTCTTGGGCGCTTCCTTGCGCCGCTTCTGCCGCATCTTGCCCAACTCCGTCCGCTCCCGCACCAGCGCGCACAGCCCCTCGTAAATGCGTGGCAGATACTCGTCCGCGTTCAAGCTGAGCGCTTCCAGCACGGCGCGGTCAAGGGTTTGGCGGTCGGGTTGCTTCACTTCGTCGAAGATGGACTTGATGGGACGCTTGAGGAGCGGTTGCAAGGCGGCGACGATTTTCGCCTTCGCCGCGTCGTCGAACTGCTGCACGTCGGGGATAAGCAGGTAATCGCGGGTGTCTTCAACAGTAAGTCCCAGCACTCCGTCTCCAAGTGTGACGTTGCCAGTCACTTCAACGGCGAAGGCGGTAATCGAAGAGTTGAGCACTGCCGCAAGCAATTCTGGGTCAACGTCGTCATTCGGCGAGAGAAAGTAAAGACGCTTGTCTGCGATGAGCGGCACCTTGCTAAACTTGATTAAAAACCTCTCGCCAAACGCGGACGGAAAGAAGATTTGGCTTGTCTTCGTCTCCGTTTTGGGCAAAGCCCACCATCCAAGCGTGCGACCTTTCAGCCAAGTCCCTTCGGGCCACTTCATCCCTCGGAACGCTCCGTCAGTGTATATCTGCTGCTCGCCCCACTCGATGTATTGCAGCGTCCCCTGTTGCTTTGCCTCGCGCAGTTCTTCTTTCGACTTGCGGCAGATGAACGCCTTGAGGGTCAGCGAGTTCGGGTCTATCTCGATGTAGTCAGTCTCGCTGGGCGATTTGATGAGCGGCGCGAGAAATTCGTCGTCAATTTCCCACTTGCGAATCGTCGCCTCGTCAACGTGAAAGAACTCGTTAATGCGGGTCAGCCCTCCACGCATGGGTGGTGCAACTTCGCCCAACAGCGCGAACCTTCCGTTTGCCTCCTTCAGCATCTCGAAGTAAACTTGCGGCGCACGCAGGTAGCGCCCCCACTTGACCGTTTTGCCTGCCTTCTTTACTTCGTCCAGCAAATCGGACTGCTTGACAACGCGGATGCGGAAATCCTCATCCTCGTAGAAGCCCACCTGTGGCGCGTTGGGAACGCGGCAGAAGGTTTTCGGCTTGGCGTTCTCGATGCGCTTCACCAACTCGTCAATGCACTCCCACCGTTTGGCGGCGTCCAATTTCATGTCCCAGGCGATGAGGGCATCCAGAGGGCGTTTGACCTTGACGAACCGAACCGAATGATTTGGGATTTCACCCCCCCTTTTATCCCCCCCTTTTGAAGGGGGGGAAAGAGGGGGGGTTGGCACTCGTTCCAGAATGGTGACGACGGTGTTGACAGCGGCGTCCTCAAACCAGGGTTCGCAGCGGCTTTCCAGCACGGCGACGACTTTGAAGCGGCTGAGGAAAAACCGCTGAAGTTCGTAGCCGTAGCCCACGTCCAGCCATGCGTTGGACGTGATGATGCCCAGCCGCCCGCCGTCGGGACGGGCGAACCTTGCGGCGTGATAGAACAGGTAGGCGTAGATGTCCGCCAGTCCTGAGAGGTTCAGTTCCACTTTGTCAAACAAGGGCGCAAGCGGCAACCCCTGCTCCTGTGCCTTCTCCAACTCGCGGCGCTGCGTCGGCTTCAGGTCAAAGGCGTCAGGATATTCCTCCAACCAGCCTTCGGCAATGGCTTTGACGATGGCGGCTTTGTAGCCCTTCTGCTGCTTCTCAATGAGTTCCTGACGGATGAACGGGAAGTTGCCCACCACCGCGTCAAAGAGTGGGACAGGGACTTCAACGAACGCGGGCGCATGTTGACCAGCGCGGGCGGGCGGGAAGGGGAAGGTCTGGTCGGGTTTGACCTCAAAGAAGTCATGGCAGAGGATGCGCGGGAAGTTGTCGGTGTCGTCAAGGTGCTGGCGGAACAGGTTGATGGTCGCCAACTCCGCAGGGAACGGCGCGATGTCCACACCCCAGAGGTTTTCCAGCAGGGCTTGATGATCGGTTGCGCCGAGGCAACGCAGGCGGTCATACGCCCGCAGCAGAAATGTGCCTGTGCCGCAAGTGGGGTCCAGCGTCTTCGCGACTTTGCCGCGCACGCCGAAGCCGAGGATGAAATCCACGAGGTCTTCGCGGGTGAAGTATTGACCGAGCGCGTGGCGCTCCTCCTGCGGGATGAGTTGCTCAAACACCTGCCCGATGACATCGGAGCGCATGTGGGAAAACTCAAAGCGGTTCAGGTCTTCGACGAGTTCCACCAACTCCTCAATCGCGGGGTGCGGGAACGGCACGCGCTCCCCGATGTCCTCATCGAACACCGCCTGATAGTCAATCTCCCGCGCCTTCTGGAAATGCTCGCGCAGCCGCGCCTGCACCAAGCCTGGGTCTATACTGCGCAGTTGCATGGGCGGCAGTTCGGGGCGACGAAGGCTCTGGTAGAAGATGATTTTGCCCAGCAAGCGATAGACGAGTTGCCGCGCCACCGCGTCGAAGAACGCCTTGTCGCCGAAGTTGGTGATGCCCTGTTTGACCGCCCACGCATTGAGGGCGTCGCGGTAGTCGCGGTCGCGCTCCACTGTGAGTTGCAGGGACTCGCAAATCGAAGGCGTCAGCACCTCCACTGCTTCGCGCAGACGCTCGACGAAGAAACGAGCATCCACCTCAAACAGCCGCAACTGCCCCGATTGCGCGAGGGTGTTGAGCGTCTGCGCGATTTGCTGCGCCCGCCGCCGCAGCGCGTCGCCGATTGCGCCGTTAAGGTCGGCGACGGTTGGCTGCGCCGCCTGATAGAGCGCGCCGTAGCGTTCCTTCTGATGCTGGCGCGAAACGGTCACGTTAGGCTTGGGCGTCTCCCACAACACCGCGTCCCAGACGTTCCACGTCAGGAAGTAACGCGCTTTCAGTTGCCTTGCGAACTGCGCGGCGGTTTCGGCGGTGGCGGAATGGTCGGCAGCGACATCGGGCGGAACGAGGTGGAGCAGGCATAACGGCGGTGATGTAGGCGCGCGCACGACAACAAGAAGGTTCGCGCACTTGGCTTGCTTATGCTCTTCGTGAATCGCGGCGGCGTCAGGTGAACGGACGCGAAGGGCAAAGCCGCCCGCGTCGCACGCCTCTTTCAGCCATGCGGACACGCGGGCGGCGAAGACGGCAAGCAGGTCATACTCACGGCTGGACTTGCGGCGAGCCATGTCTGCGTCTCCTTCGAAAATCGTCGGCATAGGATGCCGCACTGGTCTATCGCCCCCCTGCCCCCGTTGACGGGGGCTGTCCCCCGCCAGCGGG